>Ga0206118_100336_pt1 | contig 27712 bp, 23 predicted proteins | sample 3A20Ametagenome_FD_177999 | JGI IMG/M metagenome (GOLD analysis project Ga0206118, IMG submission 177999) | Enriched microbial communities from leaf-cutter ant dump, University of Wisconsin, Madison, United States - 3A20A | ecosystem: Environmental > Terrestrial > Nest > Insects nest > Nest dump... | reverse complement strand
CCGCCTGCGCAGCAAGGTGGGCATGGTGTTCCAGAAGCCGGTGCCGTTCCCGATGACCATCTTCGAGAACGTGGCCTACGGCATCCGCCACCACGAGAAGCTGTCCAGGGCCGACATGAACGACCGCGTCGAGCATGCGCTGCGCCAGGGCGCGTTGTGGGACGAGGTGAAGGACAAGCTCGGCCAGAGCGCGCTGGGCCTGTCCGGCGGCCAGCAGCAGCGCCTGTGCATCGCCCGCGCGGTGGCGCTCAAGCCCGACGTGCTGCTGCTCGACGAACCCACCTCGGCGCTGGACCCGATCTCCACCAGCCGCATCGAGCAGCTGGTCGAAGAGCTGAAGAACGACTACACCATCGCCATCGTCACCCACAACATGCAGCAGGCCGCGCGCGTGAGCGACTACACCGCCTTCATGTACCTGGGCGACCTGATCGAGCACGACCGCACCGAGGTGATCTTCTCCAACCCCTCCAGGCAGCAGACCGAGGACTACATCACCGGGCGCTTCGGGTGAGTGGCCGCGCCCGGCCGCAGCCGGCAACGCAATGCCATGGACGGCCGCGGCAACATCGAACGAATCCATCGGACCCATGACCATGAACCTCCCCAACGACCACATCGTGAAAAGCTACGACGAAGAACAGCACCGGCTGGTGGCCGAGATCGTGCGCATGGGCGAAATGTCCGTCGCCCAGCTCGAAGCCGCGCTGGACGTGATCGAACGCCGCGACGAGAAGGCCGCCCGGCGCATCGTCGCCAACGACGAGGCCATCGACACGCTGGAACAGCAGATCAGCCATGACGTGATGCGCCTGGCCCTGCGCGGGCCGATGGCGCGCGACCTGCGCGAGATCCTCGCCGGGCTGCGCATCCCCGCCGACATCGAGCGCATCGGCGATTACGCCGCCAACGTCGCCAAACGCTCTATCGCGCTGGTGGCGATGCCGCCGATGCCGCAGGTACAAGGCCTGCGCGCACTGGGCAGGCTGGCCGCGCAGCAGGTGCAGCGCGCGCTGGTGGCCTATCGCGACAACGACGCCGAGGCCGCGCTGGCGCTGCGCCAGGACGACGCACGGCTGGACGCGCAGTACACCGCGCTGTTCCGCGAGCTGCTGACCTACATGATGGAAGACCCGCGCAACATCACCCCGTGCACGCACCTGCTGTTCATGGCGAAAAATCTGGAGCGCATCGGCGACCACGCCACCAACATCGCCGAGAACGTGTGGTTCCTGGTACACGGCGACGCCCCGCTGCCACCACGTGAAAAACGTGACGAGACCAGCACGGTGGATCACGCCTGAGTTTTTGCTTGAAGCCCCTCTCCCCTCGGGAGAGGGGTTGGGGTGAGGGTACGGGGCGAAGCCCTCGCAATGTTTGATTGCATGAGGCTTCGCCCCGTACCCTCATCCGCCCCTCCGGGGCACCTTCTCCCGGAGGGAGAAGGGAAAGCATGTTGCCCTACCAACCAAACGGTCGCCATTGTAGATGCGGGGCTTGCCCCGCATTGGGCTTTCCCGGTGAAGCCATGTGTGGGGCAAGCCCCACACCTACGAAGACGGCGACGCCGCTTCTCGCTGCTTGCCTCAAAGCCGCTGCCGCACCGCCTCGAACAGCGCCACGCCGGTGGCCACCGACACATTGAGGCTTTCGATATCGCCCGGCATCGGGATGCGCACCAGCCCGTCGCAGGTTTCGCGGGTCAGCCGGCGCAGGCCATCGGCCTCGCCGCCCATCACCAGCGCGACGTTGCCGCGCAGGTCGAGCTGGTGAATCGTCTGCTGCGCTTCGCCGGCCAAGCCGTAAATCCACACACCCAGCTTCTGCAGGTCCTTCAAACAGCGCGACAGGTTGGTCACCGCCACCACCGGGATGCGGTCGGCGGCGCCGGCGCTGGTCTTGCGCACGGTGGCGTTGACCGGCGCGCTCTTGTCCTTGGGAATCACCACCGCGGTGACGCCGGCGGCCGCGGCGCTGCGCAGGCAGGCGCCGAGATTGTGCGGGTCCTGCACCTCGTCCAGCACCAGCACCAGCGCCTTGCCCTCGGCGGCCTCGACCAGCCCCTGCAGTTCATTCTCGCCCCACAGCTTGGCGGCGGCATAGCGCGCGGCCACGCCCTGGTGGCGCACCTGCCCGGCCACGCCGCCCAGCGCCTGCGCGTTGACCTTGCGCACGTCGATGCCCTTGCGCAGCGCGTTTTCCTCGATCTCGACCAGCCGCGGGTTCTTGCTGCCGGCCTCGATCAATACTTCACGGACGTTCTCGGCGTCCTTCTCGATCGACGAGGCCACGGCGTTGACGCCGACGATCCATTGGTTTTGTTTGCTCATTGCGGGGAATGGGGAGTTGGGAATGGGGAATGGTGGGCTTGCGGCCGGAAACGCGTGCAGAGGAAAGAGGAACGAGTAAAGCAAAGGCAGAAACAAAAGCAGTGCCGACCAACGGTCGGCACCCACCGGCACCAGACTTCATCTTGTCTGGTGGTGCCCGACCGTTGGTCGGGCAAGGCTGTTGCCTTCACTCGTTCCTCTGCACTCGTTCCCGCTTTCAATACTTCTGCTTCACCCGCTTGGCCGGCTTGCCGCGTGGCGGCAGCGGCGGCAGGCCGTCGTCGATCACGCCGCCATCCAGCCGCTCGACCAGCCGGAAGTCGATCTTGCGCTCTTCCATGCTGGCCTTGAGTACGAGGATGCGCACGCGGTCGCCGAGGCGGAACTGGTTGCCGTGGCGGTCGCCGGTGAGCGTCTTGCGGATCGGGTCGAACTGGTAATAGTCGTGTGGCAGCTGGGTGACGTGCACCAGCCCGTTGACCTTGGAGTCGTCCAGTTCCACGAACAGGCCGAAGCTGGTCACGCCGCTGATGACACCGTCGAACTGGCCGCCGACGTGCTTTTCCATCCACGCCGCGCGGAACCGCTCGTCGACCTCGCGCTCGGCCTCGTCGGCGCGGCGCTCGCGCTCGGAGCATTGCAGCGCCAGCGCCGCCATCTCGCGCGGGGTGTAGAGGTACTTGTCCGGCGCGCCGCCGGTGAGCGCGTACTTGATCGCGCGGTGCACCAGCAGGTCCGGGTAGCGGCGGATCGGCGAGGTGAAGTGGGCGTAGGCGTCCAGCGCCAGGCCGAAGTGGCCGTTGTTGTCCGGCGAATACACCGCCATCGACTGGCTGCGCAGCAGCACCGATTCCAGCAGCGCCGCATCCGGGCGCTCGCGCACCTTCTTCAGCAGCTTGGTGTAGTCGCCCGGCTGCACCTTGCTCCACGCCGGCAGGCTCAGCTTGAACTCCTTGAGGAACTCCAGCAGGTCGGCGTACTTGGATTCCGGCGGGCGCTCGTGCACGCGGTACGGCGCCGGGACGTGCGCGGCCAGCAGGTGGCGCGCGGCCTGCACGTTGGCGGCGATCATGCATTCCTCGATCAGCTTGTGCGCGTCGTTGCGCACCAGCATGCCGGCCTGGGTGACCTCGCCGCGGTTGTCCAGCACGAAGCGCACTTCGCCGGATTCGAATTCGATGGCGCCGCGCCGCGCACGTGCCTTGGCCAGCACTTCGTACAGCTGGTGCAGGCGCTGCACCTGCGGCAGCTGCGCGCCGATTTCGGCCTGCGCCTGCGCATCGTCCTCGCCCACCGCCTTCCATACCTGCGTATAGGTCAGGCGCGCATGCGAGTTCATCACCGCCTCGTAGAAGCGCGAGCCGGTCACCTCGCCCTTGCGGTCCACCTGCATGTCGCAGACGAAGCACATGCGGTCTTCCTTCGGCCGCAGCGAGCAAATGCCGTTGGACAGCGTCTCCGGCAGCATCGGCACCACGTAGCCGGGAAAATACACCGAGGTCGCGCGTTTCTGTGCTTCATCGTCCAGTGGCGTGCCGGGGCGCACGTAGTGCGACACGTCGGCGATGGCGACCACCAGCCGGAAGCCGTCGCGGTTCGGCTCGCAATACACCGCGTCGTCGAAATCCTTGGCGTCCTCGCCGTCGATGGTCACCAGCGGCATCTGCCGCAGGTCCACGCGGCCGCCGATCATCGACGGCTCCACCGTCATCGGGATGGCGGTGGCTTCGTCCAGCACCTCCGGCGGGAATTCGTGCGGCAGGTTGTGGCCGTGGATCGCGGTTTCCACCACCAGCGACGGGGTCAGCCGGTCGCCGAGCACGGCGATGATCCTGCCGATGGGCGGGCGGCGCGAATCCGGCGCCTGGGTGAGTTCACAGACCACCAGTTGGCCATCCTTCGCGCCGTCGGTGGCGTCCGCCGGGATCTGGATGCTGCGCTGGATGCGCTTGTCGTCAGGCACCACATAGTTGATGCCCAGCTCGACGCTGTAATGGCCGATCAGGCGGCTGACGCCGCGCTCCAGCACGCGCGCGATGCTGCCCTCGCGGCGGCCGCGGCGGTCGATGCCGGTGACGTTGGCCAGCGCGCGGTCGCCGTGCATCACCTTGCGCATTTCATAGGGCGGCAGGAACAGGTCGTCGCCGCCCTCGTCCGGGCGCAGGAAGCCGAAGCCTTCCGGGTTGGCGATGACCGTGCCGGGGATCAGGTTGGTCACCAGCACCGGGGCGAAGCCGCCGCGGCGGTTCTGCACCAATTGCCCGTCGCGCACCATCGCGCCCAGGCGCTTGGCCAGCGCGTCGGCGCGGTCCGGTTCGGTCAGGCCCAGCAGTTCGCCGATCTCCTGCGCGTTGCGTGGGCCGTCGCAGCGGTCGAGCAACTGCAGGATCGCCTCGCGGCTGGCGATGGGGTTCTCGTAGCGCTCGGCCTCGCGCGCGGCCTGCGGGTCGTCGAACAAGGGCTTGGCACGGCGGCCGCGCACGAAGCTCTGCGGCGGCGCCCCGTCCCCGGGCTTGTTCCTGCCGCTCTTGGGCTTGGCCGGGGCGGCCGCGACATCCGGCATCCACGGCGGCAGTTTGGTGGCCTTGCGTGGTTTGGCCGGCGCCTTGCCCGGCGTGCTGCCGGCGGCGGACGTGGGGGCCTTGCCGGCCCCGGTGGTCTTTTTGTTCTTCATTGCCGGCCATGGTAGCGCCTGCATCCGCACCGCAGCGTGTACCGGCCGAAAAACCGTTGACACCCCCCTGCCCAACCCGCACAATGCGCGCCCTGAGTCGCCCAGGTGGCGGAATTGGTAGACGCACTAGTTTCAGGTACTAGCGGGTAAAACCGTGGAGGTTCGAGTCCTCTCCTGGGCACCACGACTCAAGCAGACGAAAACCCGCGAAAGCGGGTTTTTTCGTTTCCGGCATTCCTTGTGCCGACACCTGCTGCCGCAGGAGCGACGTGAGTCGCGGCCGGGGCTTTGGGGCGTCGATGCCGCTCTCCGGCATGAGCACCGCCTGTTGACGCCAGCCACCGGCACCCGCATAATTCCCCTCCTGAGTCGCCCAGGTGGCGGAATTGGTAGACGCACTAGTTTCAGGTACTAGCGGGTAAAACCGTGGAGGTTCGAGTCCTCTCCTGGGCACCAACGATTCAGGGTAACACCTCCGAAGGCCCCGCTCTGGCGGGGTTTTCGCGTTTTGGAGCACCCTGCCGGGATAAGTGGTTCCCAGAGAGTGACGAGTTGCTGTGCCGGTCAGCACGCACATGACCGCCCGCAATTACCTGTACCGCCGCAACGGCATCTACTACTTCCGTTGGCCCATCCCACTCGCCTGCCGGCAACGAATGCCTCCCGGCAGCCCCGTCGAACTGCGCGCCTCCCTGCGAACCTCTCATCCCGGTACCGCCCGCCACCTCGCCGCACGGCACTGGCTGGCCGCACTGGACCTTGCGCAGCGAATCCTTGTCTCCCCCTCAGCCATTCGCTACAACGACCTCCTGAACGCAATCAGGGGGCATGCTGGGATGGATGGGAACACCACGCCTGCGCAAGCTGCTGGCGACACGCTGGTGACCTTGGGAGAGGTAGCAGGCACGGTTGAGGTGCAAAAGCTCAAGGACTCTCTGGCCGCCTTGGACCGGGCTGGCGCAACGTTCTACATCGCGGTGTCCAATCAGCCCGTGGAAGTCTGGGGACATGGCTACGACGACGATGGTGTGCTTCAACCTCAAATCATTGAGGCGCTTAACGACTTCGCCGATGACCATGCCCAACTCACCAGAGACGGCATCCGTGCTGCCTTGGTTGCCGAAAAGAACGCGTTGCTAGTCGAGCAAGTCCACTCGGACCAGCCCGGTCTGCGCAATGGCGGTGGGCATGGCAATTACTACGATGTCGTTCTTACCTCCCCCATCACATGCAACCTAAGCGAATTGAAGGTCGCCAGTACCTACGCACGCCAAACGGCCATCAAGGCAACGCCTGCGGCTCTTCCGCCACCTGCTGCCACGGGCTGCGAGCCAATTGCCCTGAGCGAAGCAAAAGCAACATGGGTCAAGGAGAACTGCATTGAGAACGGCGGCACATGGAAGAAGGCCACCGTCAGCAACTACGAATCCTATGTCCAGCAGTTCATCACCCTTGTTGGCGACAAGCTCACCACCGAACTGCAAGCAAAGGATTTCGCCGAATATGAAAGGATGATGCGGTCGCTGCCCGCCGATTGGTATGCCACCCACAAGCGGACAGGAGTATCTCCAGCAAGGATTGCACTCAGCAAGTCCGACGCCAAATCACTTGCGCCCAAAACTCTGAAGGATAAAGGGAGTGCCATATCCCTTTTCTTTTCCTATCTAGAGCAGAAGGGGTTCTGGCATGGTCGCTACGGAGCTGCATTGTTCAGTACCGTGAAAGCGCCCAAGGCAAAGAAGCCACGACACGTCTTCTCCAATGACGAGCTGAAGATACTCTACGCAGGAGCCGGGATTGAAACCTTTAGGAAGGCGAAGTTTCCGCTATACGTATGGGGAAGCATCCTCCTCCTATTCACTGGTGCCCGGCCCGCCGAAGTCAGCCAATTGCAGTACCAAGATGTTACCCAAGACGAGAACGGGACTTGGTATCTTCGCCTTATGCCGAATGACGAAGGGGAAGAAGGGATTGCAGATGACGATGAGCCGGAAGCACAGAAGCAGTTCAAAACAACCTCTAGCATTCGCTCAATCCCTCTCCACCCCCAAGTCATCCAACTCGGCTTCCTGAGCTTCATCCAGCGATTCAAGTCCGGGGAGAAACTATTCCCTGAAGCCTTCCGCCACGACCAGAAGGTAAGCCGGGAAATCGGCGACTGGTTCAACGGCAAGCTATTGAAGAATGCGGAATTGAAGAAAGATGGGGTCGTCCTGTACAGCCTTCGTCATACCGTAATCAATCGCTTCAAGGCAGATGCCACCATGGACCACTACGCCTGTGCCTACACAGGCCACAGCACCGCAGACGACAAGGCAATCTCGAACCGAATCTATCGGGACAGGTACGGCCGCGCCTTCACGCCAACCCTTCTAGCCGAGAAGCTGCATCCCTTGCTCGACTTCGATATCGACTGGACTCCCTTGAAGGGGGCCATAGACGAAAAGGGCTGGGCAAGCGCCACGCTCGCCCAGCCCTCATCTAAGCCGCGCAAGGAAGTACCTAGAAAAGCAACTCCTCGCAGGGTCAAACTTGTAGCACCAAAAACCTAGCCCTCTTGGGAAAATCGTCCGTCGCTATAGCGCCAAGCCTTCTTCGCCGGAAGGCTTCGCACCTTCACAGCGCTGCCAGCTCCATCGAGGTAGTAGTTGGTGCCATTCTTGTTAACGTATCCAGGCAGAGTCGCAGCACTGACATCCCGCCATTGCCGGCCATCAAAGCGCTCCACGGCCAGGAAAGGCGTGCCCGCATTGTTCTCGGTGTACATGACCAGCGTATCGGTCGAACCCGGCGGCAAGAACATCTGCGTACTTGCGTCCAACTCGGCAAGACCACTGGCGGCATCCACACGCACGAAATCCGATACCGACAGGCTGGCGTAGTCGGGATGCGCCTTCAGGGCGGCGATGGCGTCGTAGATGCTCTTGAAGCCCGCAGAGGTCACCGATTCCTTATTGCCGCAATCCGAAGCCAGCGGAGACGTGGTTCGCTTGGCTTTCACGTCCGCTAGACGGGCTTCCAGTCGCTCATCGTACATTTCATCCTCGGGCAGCACCCGCAAGCCTGACAGGACCATGGCCGCATCACCCTTGGCGGTATAACCGCATCCCGTCCGACGTGGCGTTTGGGCAATGCCAAGCAGCCTTGCACCCTCGGCAGGATTGGACACGCACAGAGCACCGCCGAACTGGCGTAGCTGGGGGCTGCGGGCCGTCGATGCAGCATCCAGATGGAAGCAGAGGCTTACCCCTTCATCCGTTTCCTTCTGCGAAGCGTCGCGATACTCCCATTGCCCGCTGACCACCAGCGGGGTGACTTGAGCCTGCGATGCCAGCGGACTCAACGCCAGAGCCGTTGCCAATGTAATTCGGTTCAACATGTGTTCGTCCTTGTGTCGGGTCAGTTCGAGTACGGCAGGCGATAGACGAACTGAGCCTTGTAGCCGGGGTTCTGGGCTTCGGCGGTACGTCGGGCTTGGTCCGGAGTGCTTGCGTGTACCGTCACCACGAATGTGCCACTGCCGCCACCGGGACGGCCCATCTTCACTTCATACGTTGCCATTGCTGCTTTCTCCAACGTTGCGATTTGCCTATTCACTGCTCAACCGTGAACCTCGCTCGAACAATGGAAGAACTACCTCCATCTTTCGTCGCAATCTGGAAATAGGGAGTTCTTGCAGCTATTGGCCCACCCTCAGAGTTAACTCCCGAGCGGACAGCAACTTCTGATATGCAGATGCTGTAGAAGCGAACATAGCCACCTTGTCCGCCAGTCGCGATTCCTTTGCATACGCCGTCCCTAAGCTTCTCTTCACTTACCGGACCACCTGCCCCCACAGCATCTTTTCCCATCACTCGCATTTCTCCGCCAGAAATGCGAAACCACATCGCATCTATCCTCTTACCGTCGTCATCCAGATAGACTGTCTTCGCGCTCTCGAAGAACTCCGGGCCGATTTCAGTAACCAATCCGCCCGAGCCAGTGGCATAGTCAGAAACGGACGAAGTTTTAGCATTCTTGGCGGTGCCATCGCACCCTGCCAGCCACCCTACGGCAAACACCGTGATGCCCATTCGGATGACACGATTCGATAGTGAACGGAAGATGTTCATGAGGCTCCTCATTGGATGTTGATAAGGGAAATGCCAGTAGCCAGCGGCACTCAGCGCCGCTGTAGGTCGGCTTCGCAGTTAGGGCAGGAATGGATGTCGCGTCCACCCGAGAGCGCTAGAGCGCTTGTCAAGCCGCCCACGATGACAGCGGCCATCATCCCGATACCGCCGAACAGTACGGACGCAATGCTTGCGGCAATCGCGGCCAGCAAGGTGCTTCCCCACCATGTGGCATACCAAGGCTTGATGCGCGCCTTGATTCCCATCGGGCCTACGTAGCCGCATTCGAGGCAAGTGATGCGCTCGGCGTGCTGGTGGTACTTCTTCAGGTTCTGCCGGATGTGCTCGGGCAAGACTCCGGGTTGAGCAGGAGTTCCGCTAGGCTCGCTCTGATTCATCATGTCCCCTGTAGTTGGCAATTCCATGCAACGCGCCATAGGCGCAACCGACTAACTCACTTGCACCCTAAAAGCCGCCAGCCGCTCTAAAACCCTTGCGGGACAAGGCTTTCAGGCAAATCGACAGCGCCCGTTCCCACGCGAGCAAACAAGTCAGCCGGACAGCATCCGGCACGGTTTAGGCTATCCACACTGAAGAAGTATGGAATTTCAGAACATCAAGAGTCAACTAAAACCGAACGACACGAGTACGGAAGCTCCATATTTTTGATGGCCTAGATTTCGCGGGCCATCGGCATGAAAAGCTTTGGTGACAGGTTGCGTGAGGCGCGAACTATGGCCGGCATGACGCAGGAACAGCTTGGCTTCGCTCTGGGAGTCACCAAAGCGTCAATTTCGGCATGGGAGAACGGGCGCGAAACGCCAAGCTTCCGGGTGCTGCCGGAGCTACGGAGTGCGCTGAGGCTCTCGCTGGACGAGCTTATTTGTGGAGTCGGTGCCACCAGCACTACCAAGCCCCACGACGTAGATGCGGCCGAACTGAGGGCAGGTAGCGTTCATGAGCGCACGCTGCTATTTCGCTTCAGGACGCTGCCAGCCAAGAAGCGCGAGGCCTTCTTGGAGATACTCAAGCCCTAGCGCTGGGCTGCAATGCCCGATACACGCTGCTGCGGCTGATTCCGAATCGTTCGGCCAACTGCTCGATGCTAAAGTTCTCTTCTGCACGCATCTTGCGGATGCGCTCCTCCTGAGCATCGGTCAATGCCTTCCTGCGACCGAACTTGACACCCTTCCGCTTTGCCAACGCGATGCCGTCAGCTTGGCGTTCGGCACGAATGTCTGCCTCAAACTCAGCGAACGCACCCAGCAGGTTGAACATCAACTTCCCTTCGGAGGTCGATGTATCCAGCCCCTGGTCCAACACCTGCAAGCTGACACCCTTCCGCTTCAGCAAGTCAGCAATCTTCGCCAAATCAATGACACTCCTTGCGATGCGGTCGAGGCGGCTCACGACCAGTACATCCCCCTCCCGGACGTACTCAAGAGCTGCCTGAAGCTCCGGGCGGTTGTCTGCCTGTCGGCCTGAGCGCTTCTCCCGGTACACCTTGGTGCACCCGGCCTTTGCCAGCTTCTCAAGCTGCACATCCAGCGACTGCCCCTGCGACGAAACTCTCCCATAGCCGACCTTAGCCACCTGCAAGTCTCACAATCCTTAAGAGGTTGTGACAATAACATTTTGGAATTACTTTTGGAACACCATTGAGGGCATCCCAATAGCTATACATTCCGGGACACACTTGACGCCCTCTCTTGGAAAGCACAGAAGACACCCGACCCAGCATTGGCACAAGATGCACCTTGCTTTTTGTTGAAATTTGTGCAGTCGGAACATTTCTCTCACAGGACTCATTGAGTGCTTGCTAATCTAGGCCAATGCACAACACCGCCCAAATTCATGCTGTTGACCTCTTCTGTGGTGCCGGCGGACTCTCCTATGGCCTACGCCAAGCCGGCATAGCCATTGCCGCCGGCATTGACATTGACACGCACTGTCAGTACGCATTCGAGGCGAACCTAGGCGCAAAGTTCATCAAAAAGGACATCCGAGAGGTCTCCCCCTCAGAACTTGCCGCGCTGTACCCGAAAACTGGCATCAGGCTATTGGCTGGCTGCGCCCCCTGTCAGCCCTTTTCCTCTCATCGAAGAGGTGCCGATACATCAAAAGATGAGAAATGGACGCTATTGGACGAGTTCTCCCGCTTGATTCGCGGAGTTCTGCCCGAACTCGTGACCATGGAAAATGTTCCAAGGCTAGCTAATACTGAAATGTTTGAATCATTCACTTCGATGCTTGAAGAGAATGGCTATAGTTACGCCTATCGCAATTGCTTTGGCCCTCAATACGGGCTAGCACAAGAACGCCGACGCCTTGTACTTGTAGCATCTCGCCTAGGAAAGATTGACACTCCCATCCCAGTACGAAAAGCAAGCGACTATCGTACTGTTCGCGATGCACTTGAAAAACTCCCAGCTCTTAATGCGGGGGAAAGTGACAAGAATGACCCCCTCCATAGGGCGCGCTCGCTCACGCCTATCAATCTTGCAAGACTAGAAGCTTCAAAGCCCGGCGGCACTTGGGAAGATTGGCCTGAATATCTGCGGGCACCATGCCACAAACGCAAAACTGGTGCGACCTTTAGAAGCGTCTATGCTCGCATGAGTTGGGACACTCCAGCCCCTACAATCACCACTCAAGCCTACAACTTTGGTACCGGTCGCTTTGGACATCCAGAACAAAATCGCTCTATAACATTGCGAGAAGCAGCCATCCTTCAGGGATTCCCCAAAAAATATAAATTTGTCCAATCAAAAGAAGATGTGCAATTCAGCACACTAGGAAGATTGATTGGCAACGCTGTCCCACCACCACTCGCCAAGGCAATCGGCAAACAACTTGTCGCGCACGCAGAAGAGTTTGGGTTGTAGTTCCCTAAATGAGGAAAGGGGAGACATGGAACACAAATACCGAATGAAGCTTGATATGCGGGTGCTCCAACACCTTGGCATCAAACTTTATAGTAATGTGTCGGCAGTTCTGTCAGAGCTCGTAGCCAATGCATGGGATGCTGACTCCACAGAAGTCAACATCAATTTTGATATAGACAGGGACAGAATATTACTCCGTGACAACGGTAACGGAATGACTGTTGATGAAATCAACGCAAGATTTCTTACCGTGGGATACGATAAGCGGAAGGAAGAGGGCAAGGTCTCCGAAGTGTTCGCCCGTGACTTTATGGGCCGAAAGGGAATCGGGAAACTCTCAGTTTTCTCCATCGCCCAAGAAGTTGAAGTTTTCAGCGCCAAGAAAGGGGAGAAGAACGCTCTTCGCATTGTACTCAAGAACCTTGAGGATGCGATAACAAAAGGGGATGAATATCACCCAGAAGAAATCGAATACCCTGACGACTACCCAGAAAAGGGAACAACGTTAGTCTTGTCGCATCTAGTCAAAAAGCGCGTTGGACTTACAATATCAGCACTCAGAAAACGCCTAGCCAGACGCTTTGCAGTAATTGGAGTAAAAAAATCTGACGCCGAATACTTTGATGTAAAAGTTAATGGCAATCTGGTAGGCCTTAATGACAGGGATGATTTCCGCTCACTAGAATACCTTTGGGAATTTGGCCAGCAGGCAACCATTGACCCCAGACACACCCCGCGAGTTGCGCAGCGATTCCTACTTAAGGAGGACTCAATACCTGGAAATCCAACATGGCGCGTCACGGGTTGGTTTGGCACTGCGCACAAACCTACGGACCTAGAGACAGAAGAAGCAGGCTCACTAAAAAACATTGTTGTATTGGCTCGAGGAAGGCTGATTCAGGAAGGCATTCTTGAGAAGCTGGGTTTCAATAGAATTTTTGGGTCATATGTAACTGGGCAAATTCAAGCAGATTTTCTTGACCTTGATGGTGAAGATGATATAGCAACGAGCGACCGCCAACGACTTGTTGAAGATGACCCGCGCGTCATAGCTCTACGCGAATTTTTGCGCAAAGCGCTTTTGGATGCATCTGACACTTGGTCCGATGTTCGCCGGAAAAAGAAAGGCGAGGATGCGGAAAATGAACACCCCAAGCTTAAAGAATGGGTCGAAGGCCTCCCCGACGCCCAAAGAGGGCCCGCGCGCAACTTACTAGGCCTAATTGAAGGCCTTCCTCTTGATGAAGACCGCGAACCAGACCGCCGTGAGCTTTTTAGGTCTGGCGTCTTGGCATTTGAGCGCTTGCGACTAAAGGAAGCCGCGCATCAGCTTGAAAACCTGAAAACGCTTGACTCCGAACAGCTTTTGCCGCTGCTTGTGAATCAAGACTACTATGAAGCCGCGCTATATAGAGATATCGTCAGGTCTCGGGTTGAAGCAATCCGAAAGTTCAAGGATTTAACCGACAAAAAGGCGAAAGAAAAGGTGCTTCAAACGCATCTTTTCCAGCACCTATGGCTGCTTGACGCAGGTTGGGAACGTGCTACCGGAAGCGAGACGATGGAGCACAACCTAAAGCGAGATTTTCCAAAAGAATTTGGAGAAGACCTCAGTGACGAGGAGTCAAAAGGACGGATTGACATCAAGTACAGGACGAATGCAGGTGTCCACATTATCGTAGAGCTCAAAAAATACGAACGTATTGTCACGATAGATGAGCTTGAGCAACAAGGCCGCGCTTATCGCTCGGCCCTTATCAAACTATTGGACAAGAGTGGCGAAAAAAATCCAAATGTACAGCTTGTCTTCGTCCTAGGAACACCAGTATCTATCCCAACTGATGCAGGCCTCCCTGATGATTATCTAGAACAGCGATTGAAACTACTACAGGGCAGAGTAGTCTTCTATGACCGACTAATCCAGAATGCATTGGCGGCTTATGGGGATTACCTAGACGCACAAGACAAGGTTGACCGCGTCGAACAGGTCCTTAAAGGATTGTAACACTCGCATTCAATTCATCATTTATTACGACAATATTAAATCTGGGGAGTGCTTCACTCCCCTTGCCACTTAAGCGATATACCCGAGGCAACATGCCTCCATACGAAGTGAATCGAGTTCTTAAGTCGTCGGTCGGATGGGCATAAACATAACAAGCACTCCATCAAAGTTATCGTCGCATTTCTTCAGGACGTAATGGGTCAATTCGCTCCTGTCGTGCTCACTATTCAACTCGATGAACCAATCGTCTCTATCCGGACAGTTCACTTTTGGGTCACCGCACAACCTTCCTGAAGACCGCCAGAACTTCCTGACTACATCCTTGTAGTCAATCGGGCTACCGGGCAGACGCATGAGACAATGGATGTGCGTTCCTTGTCGAACACCTGGCGGCGATGTGCTCCACACCATCTCCTTACCGAAGTCTTCCACTATTGGACACATGGGAATCCGCTTCTTCGATTTCTTCCCGAACAAGTGACACTTCAGCTTGTGGGCGAAGGTGCCAAAAGCCTTCTCCGCAAACTTATAGCCCACTCCGTCGTCGCCACTGAAGGTCAATGTCACCATAACGTTGTGCTCCCCACGTTGGAGCCAGTCTGCGGCTTGTTGTTGAAATTCAGTTCTCGAATACTTTGAACCAGTGTCGTCCATTGCCTATGCCTTCAAGAGCGTTGTGCGTTTGTGCTCTCACAGGTATCTTCCGAAACTGGGACACTTCGCAAATACAGACTATGGTTCGACCGGGCGGCAACCCCAATCTATTGAAGGTCCGGAACACGGACACTACCGCTGCAAACGTCGCCCGACAGACCGCAGCGGACAAGCAGGCGCTGCAAGTATTCGATTGGACCCGGGAGGCGCTAACCAACGGATGCACCACGCTTGCCGAATGCATGGCATGGCTCAACAACCACGGAAACTACACGCGCGGCAAGAACTCGAAGCCTTGGTCCGACAAGACCTACCGGCGGGCGCTGAAGCGCCTAGGACGCCGGCACCTCATCTCGATAAGCGATGCTCGCCAGTTGCTGGACATTCTTGAGTAGCGCGAAGCAGGCTGGATATGCGACGATGATGTGTGACATCTGGGCACCAACGCTTGGCGTCAACTCTTACAAATCAACAACTTGAGATGGATAGGACCGTCAGAGCGCCAGTCCTCTCCTGGGCACCACGACTCAAGCAGACGAAAACCCGCGAAAGCGGGTTTTTTTTGTTGCCCGCCATTCGTGGTGGCAGCCTTCGGGCCATCGATCAGCGATGTCAAAAACCGCTCCCGGCGGTTTTTCCGTTTCCGGCTTCACGCCATTTGCCGCCCCCCTGCGCCCCGGTGGCGCCCGACCGTTGGTCGGGCGGCGGCGCGCAGCGCCGGCAGGTTCGGTGCAATGGACAAAAAGCAGTGCCGACCAACGGCACCCACCATCGCGGGGCGCGTCAGTGGCCGCCGGCGCTCGCCGCGCTGCCGGCACCCGCGCCGAACGGCGGCCTGGCCAGCCACAGGAAGGCGATGATCGCCAGGAACACCCAGCCCAGCAGGTAGAAGATGTCGTTGAAGCCCATCTGCGAGGCCTGGTGGTTGATCATGGTGTTGAGCAGCGCCGCGCCGTGCTGCAGGTTGCCCTGCCCCATCGCCGCCACCTGGTCCTGCATGCCCGGCGTGTAGGCCGAGATGTGCTCGGTCAGGTGCGCGTGGTGCTCCTGGGTGCGGTGCGCCCACAGCCAGGTGGTCAGCGAGGCGGCGAAGCTGCCGCCCAGCGTGCGCAGGAAGGTGGCCAGGCCGGAACCGGCGGCGATCTCGCGCCCGTCCAGGTCCGACAGCAGGATCTGCAGCACCGGCATGAAGAACAGCGCCACGCCCACGCCCATCAGCAGCTGCACCCCGGCCACGTGCTGGAAGTCCACCTGCAGGTTGAAGCCCGAGCGCAGGAAGCTGGTCAGCGACAGGAACACGAAGGCGATGGACGCCAGCATGCGCATGTCGTAGCGGCCGGCGTACTTGCCGACGAACGGGGTCAGGATCACCGGCAGGATGCCGATCGGCGCGGTCGCCAGGCCGGCCCAGATCGCGGTGTAGCCCATGTCGCGCTGCAGCCACAACGGAATCAGCAGCGCCACGCTGAAGAACGCCGCGTAGGCCACCACCAGCGCCAGCGTGCCGGCGCGGAAGTTGCGGTGGCGGAACAGGCGCAGGTCGACGATGGGGTCCTTGTCGGTCAGCTCCCAGATCAGGAACACCGCCAGCGCCACCACCGACACGCAGCTGAGCACCACGATCTTCGCCGAGGAGAACCAGTCCTCGTCGTTGCCCAGGTCCAGCACCAGTTGCAGCGCGCCGACGCCGATCACCAGGGTGATCAGGCCGACGTAGTCCATCTTCGGCTTCTCGATCTGCTCGGGCCGGCCCTTGAGCTGGCTGCCCACCACCAGCGCGGCGAAAATGCCCAGCGGCACGTTGATCAGGAATATCCATTCCCAGCTGTAGTTGTCGGTGATCCAGCCGCCGAGGATCGGCCCGGCGATGGGCGCGACCACGGTGACCATCGCCAGCAGCGCCAGCGCCTGCCCGCGTTTCTCGCGCGGGTAGATCGACACCAGCAGCGACTGGGTGATCGGGTACATCGGCCCGGCGACGAAGCCCTGCAGCGCGCGCGACACCACCAGCATGCCCATGCTCTGCGCCAGCCCGCACAGCAGCGAGGCGACGGTGAAGGCCAGCGTGGCCCAGACGAACAGCCGGGTCTCGCCGAAGCGGCGGCTGAGCCAGCCGGTCAGCGGCAGCGCGATGGCGGTGCTGACCGCGAACGAGGTGATGACCCAGGTGGCCTGCTGCGAGCTGGCGCCGAGGTTGCCGGAAATGGCCGGCAGCGAGACGTTGGCGATGGTGGTGTCGAGCACCTGCATGAACGAGGCCATCGCCAGGCCGATGGTGCACAGCGCCACGCTGGGCGGCACGAAACCGGCGGCCGGCGCGCCCGGCATGGCGGGCGCGGCTGGAGCTTGAGCGGACATCGGGCGTCGCCTCAGCCGGCCTTGGCCTGCCGCGGCAGGTTGTCGTGGATGATGCGGCCGATCGCCGCGTCGGCGTCATGCAGCTGTTTGGCGTAGACATCGGTGTCGAACACGTTGCCCGCGGCCGGCTTGGCCGGCAGCACCTCGCCGTTCTGGTCGCGCAGGCTCACCTCGGCTTTCATCGACAGGCCGATGCGCAGCGGGTGTTCGCCCAGCTGCTTTTCGTCGATGGCGATGCGCACCGGCACGCGCTGCACGATCTTGATCCAGTTGCCGCTGGCGTTCTGCGCCGGCAGCAGCGAGAACGCCGAGCCGGTGCCCAGCCCGAGGCTGGCGATGCGGCCCTTGTACTTCACCTCGCCGCCGTACAGGTCCGAGCGCAGCTCCACTTCCTGGCCCAGGCGCATGTGTCGCAGCTGGGTTTCCTTGAAGTTGGCCTCGACCCACATCTGCTCGGTCGGCACCACCGCCATCAGCGGGGTGCCCGGCTGCACGCGCTGGCCCACCTGCACCGAGCGCCGCGCGACGAAACCTGCGACCGGCGCGACGATGCCGGCGCGGGCGTTGTTGAGCCACGCCTGGCGCAACTGCGCGGCGGCGGCCTGCACGTCCGGCTGGGTCGCCACCACGGTGTCGTCGACCAGCGCGCGGCTGCGCTCGAAGGTTTCGCGCGAACCGGCGACGGCGGCTTCGGCCGCGGCCAGTTCGTCGCGGGCGTGGGCCAGTTCCTCGTTGGAGATCGCCCCGGTGGCGGCCAGGTCCTTGCGCCGGGCGAAGTCGTCGCGGGCCCGCTTCAGGCTGACCTGGCGCGCGTTCAACTCGGCCTGCGCGCCCTCGACGCTGCGGTACAGGCCGCGCACCTGGCGCACGGTGCGGGCGAGGTTGGCTTCGGCCTGCTGCAGCGCCACCTCGGTATCGGCCGGGTCGAGCTGCACCAGCAGCTGGCCCTGCTCCACGCGCATGCCGTCGTCGGCGGCGATGGCGACCACGGTGCCGGCCACCTGCGGGGTGATCTGCACCTGGTTGCCCTGCACGTAGGCGTCGTCGGTTTCCTCGAACCAGCGGCCGAAGGCGAAGTACCACAGTGCGAATGCCGCCAGCAGCAGCACGACGATGGCCAGCAGCCCGCGCAGCAGGCGGCCACGACGGCTGGGCGCGGCGGGGGCTTGGGGAGTTGCGGAGGTCTGAGTCATGGGGGAACTCTCAGGAATGCGGTGATACGGAGGAATGGGAAAGGCGCGCGTCGGCATCCGGCTCGAAGCCGCCGCCCAGCGCCTGGCTCAGCCTTGCCGCGGCCAGCAGGCGCTGGGCGTGCAGCGTGGCCTGCAGCTGTTGCGCGGCCAGCAACTGCGCCTGTGCGCCGAGCACGTCGAGGTAGTTGCCGATGCCGGCGCGGTAGCGCTGGCTGGCCAGGTCGAAGGCCGCACCGGCGGTCTCCACCGCCTGCTGCTGCGACTGCACCTGCTGCTCCAGCGAGCGCACCGCGTTGACCTGGTCGGCCACCTCGTGCAGCGCATCGACCACGACCTGGTTGTAGCCGGCCACGGCCAGGTCGTACTGCGCGTCGGCACCGGCCAGGTTGGCGCGCAGGCGGCCGCCGTCGAAGATCGGCAGGCTCAGCGCCGGGCCGAGGTAGGCGAAGGTGGAGCTGCTCTCGAGCAGGTCGCCGACGCCGGGGGCGACCACGCCGGCCAGCGCGGTGAGGTTGAAGCTGGGATAAAAGCGGGTTTCGGCCACCTTGACCTGCTTGCCGGCCGCTTCCACCCGCCAGCGCGCGGCCACCACGTCCGGGCGCCGGCCCAGCAGTTCGCTGGGCAGCACGCCGGGCAGTTGCAGCGCGGCGGCGTCCAGCGCCTGCGGGCGCTCGATGCGCAGGCCGCGGTCCGGCCCCTGCCCGAGCAGCGCGGCCAGCGCGGTGCGGGCCGCGTCTATCTGCTGCTGCGCCGCCTGCAGCTGCTGCTGCGCGGCGGGGATGCGGGCTTCGGCCTGGCGCACCTGCAATTCGCTGTCGATGCCGGCGGCACGGCGCTGGCGCACCAGCTGCAGCGTCTTCTGCGCACGTTCCAGTTCCTGCTCGGCGACGTCGTTGGACTGCCAGGCACGATCGAGCTCGACATAGGCGCGGACGACGCCAGCCGACAGGTTCAGGCGCGCGGCCTGGGCATCGACGGCGGCGGCATGCACGCCATCCACGGCCGCTTCCCAACTGGCGCGCTTGCCGCCCCACAGGTCGAAGCCGTAGCTGAAATCAAACGCCACCTGGCCGCTGCCCATGTAGTGGCCGCCCATCTCGTCGCCGACCATCGACTCGGGCAGGCGTACGCCGGTATAGCCACCGGACACGGACAGGCTGGGCAGGCGGTCGGCATGGGCGATGCCGGCCTGTGCCTGCGCCTGGCGCAGGCGCGCGTCGGCCGCGTCCAGGCTCGGGTGGCCGGCCAGCGCCTCGGCGACGAGCGCATCGAGTTGCGGATCACCGAAACCGCGCCACCAGTCGCTGGCCGGGAAACCGGCCACGGCCAGGTCGCTGGTGGCCAGGGTGCGTTCGCTGTGCAGGGCATCGGCATCGAGCAGCCGGCCCTGCGGTTGCAGGCCGCCGCTGCTGGCGCAGGCGGCCAGCGCCAACGCCAGCGCCGACGGCAGCAGCGACCGGGCACGGCGCGGCAGGGTATGGAGCGGGAAAGTGGTCATGGGGGTGTCAGGGAGTCGCGGATCCGGGTAAGGAGGGACATCAGCAGGGCGCGCTCTTCGGGGCTCAGGTCGCGCATGGCGTAATCCATCACCGCGTCGCCGCGCTTCTTCAGCCGCGCGCACAGCTCGCTGCCCTGCTCGGTCAGCACGATCTGCAGGGCGCGCCGGTCCTGCGCGTGCGGCTCGCGGCGGACACACCCGAGGGATTCGAGCTTGTCCAGCAGCCGGGTCACCGCGCTGGGCACCTGGTCCAGTGCCTGCGCCAGTTCGTTGGCGGTGCACGGGGCCATGTGCGCCAGCGTTTTCAGGCCGACGAAATGGGTGAAGCCGATGCCGAGGTTTTCCTCGGCCAGCGACAGGTCGAGCTGGCGCGCGAGGTTGTCGCGCACCTGCCGCAGCAGCAGGCCGAAGCTGGGGGGATTGGCGGAGGCGCAGATCATGGGCGCGCATTTTCCTTCCGAAAGGAATATTTCTCAACGGAAATATTTCACCCGGCATCAAATGCTGTGTTGCACCAATGGATCGATCCCCGACCCCGGCCACCTGCCTGCGGCTTGGCATCCCCGGGCGCATGCGGATAATCAACCGTTTGCGGGGGCGGCGGCCGTCGCCTCCCCCAGCCACAGGTAACAGCCCCGCATGACCGAACTCGTACGCACCACCTTCCACGGCTACGAACAGCAGCCGTTGCGCGAATACGCCGAACGCGCCTACCTCGACTACTCCATGTACGTGGTGCTGGACCGCGCCCTGCCCTTCCTCGGCGACGGCCTCAAGCCGGTGCAGCGGCGCATCATCTATGCGATGAGCGAGCTGGGCTTGAACGCGGCGGCCAAGCCTAAGAAGTCCGCGCGCACCGTGGGCGACGTGATCGGCAAGTACCACCCGCACGGTGACAGCGCCTGCTACGAAGCGCTGGTGCTGATGGCACAGCCGTTCTCCTACCGCTACCCGCTGATCGACGGCCAGGGCAACTTCGGCTCCAGCGACGACCCCAAGTCGTTCGCGGCCATGCGCTACACCGAGTCCAAGCTGACCCCGATCGCCGAGGTGCTGCTGGGCGAACTCGGCCAGGGCACCACCGACTGGGCGCCGAACTTCGACGGCACGTTGGAAGAACCGAGCTGGCTGCCGGCGCGGCTGCCGCACCTGCTGCTCAACGGCACCACCGGCATCGCCGTGGGCATGGCCACCGACGTGCCGCCGCACAACCTCAACGAGATCGTCAGCGCGCTGGTACGGCTGATCGACGACCCCGCGGCCGGCGTCGCCGAGCTGTGCGAGCACGTGAAGGGGCCGGACTACCCGACCACCGCCGAGATCATCACCCCGGCCGCCGACCTGCGCACGATGTACGAAACCGGCTACGGCAGCGTGCGCGCCCGCGCCACCTTCGCCCGCGAGGGCAGCAACATCGTCATCACCGCGCTGCCGCACCAGGTGTCGCCGTCCAAGGTGATCGAGCAGATCGCCCAGCAGATGCGCGCCAAGAAGCTGCCATGGCTGGAGGACATCCGCGACGAATCCGACCACGCCAACCCGGTGCGGGTGGTGCTGATCCCGCGCTCGAACCGCGTGGATGCCGAACAGCTGATGGGCCACCTGTTCGCCACCACCGACCTGGAAAAGAGCTACCGGGTCAACCTCAACGTCATCGGCCTGGACGGCCGCCCGCAGGTCAAGAACCTCAAGCAGCTGTTGAGCGAATGGCTGCGCTTCCGCCAGGACACCGTCACCCGCCGCCTCAACCACCGCCTGCAGAAGGTCGAGCGCCGCCTGCACCTGTTGGAAGGCCTGCTGGTGGCCTTCCTCAACCTGGACGAGGTGATCCGCATCATCCGCACCGAGGACGAACCGAAGCCGGCGCTGATCGCCCACTTCGGCCTGTCCGAGGACCAGGCCGACTACATCCTCGAAACCAAGCTGAAGCAGTTGGCGCGGCTGGAGGAAATGAAGATCCGCGGCGAGCAGGACGAACTGGCCGCCGAGCGCGAGAAGATCCTGTCCATCCTCGGCAGCGCGGCGAAGCTGAAGAAGCTGGTCAAGGACGAGCTGCTGGCCGATGCGAAGAAGTTCGGCGACGAGCGCCGCTCGCCGCTGGTGCAGCGCAGTGCCGCCCATGCCATCGACGAAACCGAGCTGGTCGCCAGCGAACCGGTCACCGTGGTGCTGTCGGAAAAGGGCTGGGTGCGCGCGGCCAAGGGCCACGACGTCGATGCCGCCGGCCTGTCCTACCGCGAGGGTGATGGCCTGCTGGCGGCGGTGCGCGGGCGCAGCACCCAGCAGGTGGCCTTCCTCGACAACACCGGCCGCGCCTATTCCACCCCGGCGCATACCCTGCCCTCGGCGCGCGGCAACGGCGAACCACTGACCGGCCGCTTCTCGCCGGCCGCCGGCAGCGCCTTCGTCACCCTGGCCAGCGGCGACAACGACACCCGCTTCGTGCTGGCCTCCAGCCACGGCTACGGCTTCGTCACCCGCTTCGAGAACCTCACCGGCCGCAACAAGGCCGGCAAGGCGATGCTGAACCTCTCGACGGGCGCGGCGGTGCTGCAACCGGCGGTGGTGGCCAGCACCGAAAGCGACCGCATCGTCGCGGTCACCAGCGCCGGCAACATGCTCGCCATCCCGGCCAGCGAAGTGCCCGAGCTGGACAAGGGCAAAGGCAACAAGATCATCGAGATTCCGAAAGCCAAGCTCGCCACCGAGCGCGTGGTGGCGGTGGTCGCGGTATCGCCCGGCAACACCCTGCAGGTCCGCAGCGGCCAGCGCACCATGAACCTGTCGTTCAAGGAACTGGATGCCTACATGGGCGCGCGGGCCAGCCGCGGGCATCTGTTGCCCAGAGGCTGGCAGAAGGTGGAAGGGTTGGACGTCCAATAACCCACTTCACCGGCGCGCGGCGGCGCGGCCGGCATTGTCGTCACCATGCGCATGCATGGCGCGGCAGAAGGTGGAAGGGCTGGGCGTTCAATAGACAGGGCACCGGTAAGGCCTCATGCGGGGCAAGCCCCGCATCTACAACTCGCCGTAGGTGCCGGGCTTGCCCGGCACGGGCTTTCCCGGGAAAGCACCATCACGCACCAAGGTGCGCTCCTACAATGGCGCTCCCTGCACACCGCGAGTTCCCCATGCAACCCGACTTCTGGCTGCAACGCTGGCAACAAGGACAGATCGGCTTCCACCGTGGCGAAGTCATGCCGCTGCTGGAAAAACACTGGCCGGCACTGCAACTGCCCGCCGCCGGCAAGATACTGGTGCCGCTATGCGGCAAGACGCTGGACATGCACTGGCTGGCCGCGCGGGGCCACCGCGTGCTCGGCGTGGAGCTGTCGCCGCTGGCGGTGGAGCAGTTCTTCGCCGAAGCCGGGCTAACGCCCGAGCGCCATGCCAGCGGCAATGGCGAGCACTTCACCGCCGGCCCGATCGAGATCATCCGTGGCGACGCCTTCGCGCTCGACGACGCGCTGCTGGCCGACGTCGCCGCCGTCTACGACCGCGCCGCGCTGATCGCGCTGCCGCCGGAACTGCGCCGGCGCTACCGCGACACGGTGTACGCGCGGCTACCGGCCGCCTGCCAGGCGCTGGTCATCACCCTCGAATACCCGCAGGCGGAAAAATCCGGCCCGCCGTTTTCGGTGGACCAGGACGAGATGCAGGCGCTGTTCGCCGCCGGCTGGCAGCTGGAACTGCGGGAACGGCGCGACATCCTCGCCCAGGAGCCGCGCTTCCGCGAAGAAGGCGTGAGCGCGCTGGCCACCGCCGTGTACCGCCTGCGGCGCCCGTGAACCTGTAGGAGCGACGCAAGTCGTGACCGGGGCTTTCCCGGGAAAACTCCATCGCGCACAAGGTGCGCTCCTACACACGCATGTGGCGGGAAACGCCGAAGGCCGGGAATCCCCGGCCTTCGGCGTTTGCAAGTGTCGGCTGGCTGGCGCGGAGGCTGGCTGGCGACGCAACCCTCTGCTCAGTGCGCGGCGCCGCCCTTGGCGTCGAGCTTGCTGGCCTGGTACAGCTCCAGGCCGATGCGCTTGATCAGGCCCAGCTGCTGCTCCAGCCACCAGGCGTGGTCTTCCTCGGTATCGCGCAGCTGCGCCAGCAGGATGTCGCGGCTGACGTAGTCGCCATGCTCCTCGCACAGCTTGATGCCGGCGGCGAGGTTGGCGCGCACCTGGTACTCGACCTGCAGGTCCTTCTCCAGCATCTCCACCACGGTCCTGCCCGGCTCGAAGGCATGCGGGCGCATGTCCGGGTCGCCGCCCAGGAACAGGATGCGGCGCAGCAGCGCGTCGGCGTGCTGGGTTTCCTCCTCCATCTCGTGGCCGATGCGCTCGTACAGCGCGTGCAGCCCCTGGTCCTCGTAGCGGCGGGAGTGGATGAAGTACTGGTCGCGCGCGGCCAGTTCGCCGCGCAGCAGCTCCTTCAGATATTCGATGACGTCGGGCTGGCCCTGCATGGGGAGGCTCCTGCTGGTTCGTGATGGCGCATAGCGTGCCCTATCCGGCGCGGCGATGATCTAATCGGAATCAGTTTCAGTTGCGCTCTCCCTCCCCGGCCGGCAACGCCCCCTACAATCGCCGGCGGACCATCACGGGGAGACACCCATGTCGCGTTGGCTGCTGCGTCTGTCGGGAATGCTGTTGGTGCTGGTGCTGCTCGCACTGGGCACGCTGTGGCTGCTGTTGCGCGGCAGCCTGCCGCAACTGCAGGGCGAGCTGGCCCTGCCCGGCCTCGACGCGCCGGTCGCCATCGCGCGCGACGGCAACGGCATGGTGACGGTGGAGGCGGCCAGCGAACGCGACATGGCCCGCGCACTGGGCTACGTGCACGCGCAAGAGCGCTACTTCGAGATGGACCTGATGCGCCGCGCCGCCGCCGGCGAACTGGCCGAGCTGTTCGGTCCGGCCGCCCTGCCGCTGGACCGCCGCATGCGCGTGCATCGCCTGCGCGCCCGCACCCACGCCGACCTCGATGCCGCGTTGGGCGGCAAGCGTGCGGTGCTGGAAGCCTACCGCGACGGCGTCAACGCCGGCCTCGATGCACTGAAGGTGCGCCCGTGGCCCTACCTGCTGCTGCGCCAGCAGCCACGCCACTGGGAACTGGACGACTCGGTACTGGCCGGGCTGGCGATGTACGCCGACCTGCAGGACCCGGCCAATACCCGTGAGCTGGCACTGGCGCGCATCCGCGAGGTGGCGCCGCCAGCACTGTACGCGCTGCTCGTCCACGACGGCAGCCAGTGGGACGCGCCACTGTTCGGGCAGCCACGCGGCGATGCGGACCTGCCCGACGCCACCGCGCTCGATCTGCGCATAGTGGAAAAGCAACCGGGCATTTCCACGATGGCGGCACCCCTCACTCCACCATCCGCTCCGCGGATGGTCCCCCTCTCTCCCGAAGGGGAGAGAGGCATCGGCTGGCCGCCGGTGGCGGCCGATTCATTTCCGGGCAGCAACAACTTCGCCGTCGGCGGCGCACTGACCGCGGACGGCCGCGCCATCGTCGCCGACGACATGCACCTGGCCCTGCGCGCGCCCAACATCTGGTTCCGCGCGCGCCTGCGCTACGCCGACGCCGACGCGCCGGGCGGCAAGGTCGACGTGGCCGGCTTCACCTTGCCCGGCCTGCCTGCGGTGATCGTCGGCAGCAACACCCACGTCGCCTGGGGCTTCACCAACAGCTACATCGACACCGCCGATTTCAAGCGCATCGACGCCGCCGATGCGGCCAGCCTGCGTACCTTCGACGAAACCATCGCCGTGGCCGGCGCGCCGGCCGAAACCCTGGCCGTGCGCGAAAGCGACTGGGGCCCGGTGCTGCACGAAAACGCCGACGGCAGCCTGCTGGCGCTGCGCTGGGTGGCGCAGCTGCCCGGTGCGGTGCGGCTGGATTTCGCCGACATGGCCACCGCCGCCGACCTCGACGACGCACTGGCGGTGGCCGACCGCTCCGGCATCCCCGCGCAGAACCTGGTGCTGGCCGACAGCCACGGACGCATCGCCTGGCGCCTGATCGGCGCGCGCCCGGACCGCGGCGAAGGCTGCGCCACCGACGCCATCGCCGATCGCCATTGCGCGCCGTGGGCGATCCGCAGCGACGACGCACCGAGCCTGATCGATCCGCCCGACCACCGCCTGTGGACCGCCAACACCCGCGTGCTCGATGGCGACGCGCTGGCCGTGGCCGGCGACGGCGGCTACGACCTCGGCGCCCGCGCCCGGCAGATCCGCGAGGGATTGTTCGCACGCGAGCGCTTCGACGAACGCGACCTGCTGACGATCCAGCTCGACGACCGCGCGGTGCTGATGGAACGCTGGTGGAAGCTGCTGCGCGCCACCATCGAACACAGCGACGACCCGGCCCTGCAACGGCTGGAGGTCGCCAGCCGCCACTGGGACGACCATGCCGCGGTGGATTCGACCAGCTACCGCATCGCCCGCGGCTTCCGCGGCATCACCCTGGACACCCTGCAGGCCGGCCTGCTCGCGCCGGCCCGACAGGAGCTGGGCGAGGACTGGATCGAACCCAACCTGCCGCAACTGGAAGGCATCGCCTGGCCACTGCTGCAGCAACGGCCGCCGCACCTGCTGCCATCGCCGTTCGCGAGCTGGGACGAGCTGCTCGCACACAGCGCCCGGGAACTGGAAACCGACCTCGCCGCACAGGGCGCCGACCTCGCCGCCCGCACGTGGGGCGAGCGCAATACCGCCGCCATCTGCCACCCGGTATCACGCGCATTGCCGGTGCTGTTCAAGCGCTGGCTGTGCATGCCGGCGCAGGCCCTGCCCGGCGACGGCAACATGCCGCGCGTGCAGGGCCCGTCCTTCGGCGCCTCCGAACGCATGGTGGTATCGCCCGGCCACGAAGCCGACGGCATCGTGCATATGCCCGGCGGCCAGAGCGGGCACCCGCTGTCACCTTACTGGGGCGCCGGCCACGACGACTGGGCGCAGGGCCGGCCGACGCCGTTCCTGCCGGGTGCAGCCCAGTACACGCTGAAGCTGGAACCCGCGGCCGTCCGCTGACGCGCCTATTCTTGTCCGCCGGCGGCCGCGCCCGTCGCGCCCGTCGCGCCCGCAACCCGGTGGTCGGCAAGCAGCACACGGGCATCGTTCGAATCTCCCCTTCAGCCAATGTAGTAACATATCCACACCCAGCCATCGGGAGCCGCCATGACCACTACGCTCTCCAGCCGTGAACTCAATCAGGATCTGGGCCGCGCCAAGAAAGCCGCGCTGGACGGGCCGGTGGTCATCACCGACCGCGGCAGGCCGGCGCACGTCCTGCTCAGCTATGCCGACTACCAGCGCCTGACCGACAAGCCGCGCACGTTGCTGCAAGCCCTGGACATGCCCGGAATGGGCAGCACGGAAGGCATCGCGTTCGATCCGCCCGGACTGCGCCTGGGCCTGCGCATTCCCGATTTCGACGACTGAGCCAGGCCACCCCGTGTACCTGCTCGATACCAACGTCATCTCCGAGTCGTACAAAGCGCTGCGTGGCCGTGCCGACCCCAGCGTGGCGGCATGGCTGGCGGACGTGGCGCTGGCCCATTGCGCCATTTCCAGCCTGACGCTGATGGAACTGGAAATCGGCGTGCTGCGCATGCAACGGCGCGATGCCGCGCAAGGCGCCCTGCTGCGGGCATGGCTGGAGCAGCGCGTGATCCCGGAATTCAACGGCCGCGTGCTGGCAGTGGATGCAGGCGTGGCCTTGCGCTGCGCGCGCCTGCACGTGCCCGACCCGGCCTCGGAACGCGATGCGCTGCTCGCCGCCACCGCGCTGGTGCATGGCCTGACCGTGGTAACGCGCAACGTAGCGGATTTCGCCGCCACCGGCGTACCGCTGTTCAACCCTTGGCGGCGCTGGGCCGTGCAGGAAAATCATGGGCGCTACATCGCCGCGCCCTGAGCATGGGCATCACCGGAAAACCGCTGCACGGCGCATGCACTCACTCCGGCAGCCGGCGCTTTCGCAAGAGCGATGCGACACGAATGCCGGCC
>Ga0206118_100335_pt1 | contig 27809 bp, 24 predicted proteins | sample 3A20Ametagenome_FD_177999 | JGI IMG/M metagenome (GOLD analysis project Ga0206118, IMG submission 177999) | Enriched microbial communities from leaf-cutter ant dump, University of Wisconsin, Madison, United States - 3A20A | ecosystem: Environmental > Terrestrial > Nest > Insects nest > Nest dump... | reverse complement strand
ATGTGCTAAAACTATAAAACAACTTTACAATTTCATCAATGAAAAACCTATTAATCATACTAAGCATGCATTTGCTGCTTAATTTAACCCCTCAACTCGTATACAATATATGATGGAAAATGAATATTGTAACCGCGTCTCTTATGGCTGATTCGAAACCGTTTAATCTTACAGACGCGATCAGGACGTATGGCAGCCAGCTGTTTGGCTTTATCAGGAGCAAGGTGGGGCTCACGGAGGATGCTGAGGATATCCTGCAGGATGTCTGGTACCAGTACAGCAGCCTGGCCAATCCCGAGGAGATCGGCAGCGTGAGCGGCTGGCTGTACCGTGTGGCGAAAAACAGGATAACGGACCGGTTTCGCAAGCAGAAAAATGTACTGCTGGACGACCTGGTTTACGAAAGCGAGGAAGGAGAGCTGACGCTGAAAGATGTTTTGCTGTCCAATGACCGGGACGACATCGAGCTGTTCCTGTTTAAGGAGGAATTCTGGAACGCGCTGCAGAACGCGTTGGATGAGCTGCCGGAAAACCAGCGTAGGGTTTTTATACTCAACGAGTTGGAAGACAAGACCCTCCAGGAGATCGCCGATGAGGAAGGCGTGCCGCTCAAGACGGTCATCAGCAGGAAGGGCTACGCGGTCAGGTACCTGCGCAGGAAGCTCGATCATTTATACCAGGATATAATTTAAGCCATTTGATTATGAACAAAAGAATTTTTTATAGCAGGAGAAGAAAGCCGTTTTTCTTTCTGTTTATGTTGCTGATGCTGGTGCTTGTCAGCGTTTTGGTGATGGTGTTGTGGAATGCCATCATTCCCGGTATCACCGGCTGGAAGCAGGTCAGTTACTGGCAGGCGATGGGATTGCTGGTGCTGGCCAGGATATTGTCGGGGCGTTTTGGTCCGCCTGTGGGACATAGGGGGAGGCCATCGATGATGAACAGGTTTCGCGAAAGATTTGCCCATGCAAGCCCGGAAGAAAAAGAGGCATTGAAAGAAGAGTGGAAGCGCAGATGCCGCGGCAGGAATGACCGATAAACAGAGGACCATGCCTACCTGCCTGTTCCTAAATTTCAAAAAAAAATAGCAAACAATTAAAGTAAAAATCCCGGTCATCCGTCCTCCCTGTAAAGGCCTTTTGAAATTAATCAATTTAATAATCTAAAAAACAAAAAATGAGAAATAACATAAATTATATCCTGCCTAAGATCGCCGGTATCACTGTACTGGCGGGTGTAGGAGCGGCCGTACTTTTTCTGCTGTTCAAGATATTGATGGTCGTATTGCTCGTATCGTTTGCGGTATTCGCATTTAAGTCCGCGATGATGCTTATCAGCCAGGCAAAAGAACGTCTGGGAGATCATGTCGATGAATACGACGGCTATCTTGATCAGGAGTATTATGAAAGACAGCAACCGCTCATCAACTACAACAAAGAGCTGGCAATCATCCCGATCAAATAAATTCATTCATTAAATTAAAAACATTAAAATGTATCATAGAGAATCAAATATTCAATGTGGCAGAATGGCGCACGGCGGCCATGAGGCATGGGCACAATTCAGGAAACACTTCGGCGACAATATCCCGGAAAAAATGGGCAGGCAGTTTCAAGCCGGCATGAGCCGCAAAGGCCGCCACGGCAGAAAATCGGTCAATATGATCGAAACCGCTGACGCCTATCTCCTCAACCTGTATGCTGCCGGTCTTAAAAAAGACCTGTTCAGCATCACGATCGATGACGATGTGCTCACCATCAGGTACCAGCCTGAAGCAGAAGACAACGGGACGAAATATATCTACGAAGAGTACCGGCCGGTAGCCTTTGAGCGTGCCTTCAGGCTCAATGACAAGGTATTGAAGGACGGGATCGGCGCAGCGTATACCGACGGTGTGCTCGAGGTCACGCTACCCAAGAATCCTGAAGCACATAAGCCAGGACAGGTGATCGAGGTTGAATAGATCTCATAAACCATAACGGAAAGGCCACTCCTCTGGGGTGGCTTTTTTGTTATATATATGGAGCACTGTAGTGATCTGCTGATCCGGTCCGAGACAAAGTATTTTAATACGGGATATTGATGTTTTATTTTTTCAATTCTTGTTTTGCTGTTTCTCTTGTTAGCGATATTTATGACTTATCTTAGATTGTTTTTATTCATTAGGAAATTCCTTTTTCTTCATAATAAAAACAATACCTGAAGTTCCACCTGTTCCCTGAAACGATGTATTTAGCTCAAGGGTATTCACAAGTTCAAATTGTTTTTCAACCATATAGTTTAATACTGCGGCATATGATTTTTTATTTGTTAAAAATTCGGAGTACTCCCTACCTTTATCTATCTGTTCTGGTGTGTCACCAAAGTCAACCTGCACTTTAAGTTTTTTAGAAAATAATTTACCTTCAACTGATATGTAAGTATATGAATATTTTATCTCCTGAACAGTTTCATGTTTTGGACTTTGTGCAAAAGAAAGATTTGCTGACATAATCATTATTGTAATAAATACCATATTCCTAAAAAATAATTTATTCATATTGCTTTTATTTAATATTGCTAATCTTTTTCTCATAAATAGTCGTTCAAATTATTGCTATCAAGAATGGATATGTACAGTATATTATAGCTATTGTAAGCAGTTGTCTTTATTTGTAGTTAATTGATTGTGAAGGTTATAGGAAGTAACAAACACAAGCTAACGGGGTTTCCCTCCAGGGGTGCAGGACCGGCAAAGGACAGGCTCCTGACGACACGTTGTGCTTCCATATCAATATGCTTCTCTTTCCCTTTGACCATCTTAACATTGTGTACCTTGCCTTCCGTATCTATTTCAAACCGGACGTAAACCTGGCCACTAAAGCCATACGTCAATGCATCAGGTGGGTATATTAACTCTTTCCTGATAAAATTATACACATCTGCACCGCTTACAAGCCTGGGTGCAGTATAGTGGTGATCCTGGTTATCTGCCAGCAAATTTTTCCCGATCTTTTTAATCAATATGGAATCATTACAGATCTCATCCCTGGACTTTATGTAAGTAGAATTAAACGTATAGTCTAATTCCACCCTTTTATTGCCGATTGTCAATATCCATTTCCCGTAAGGTTCTCCCGACCTGTATGTTTTCCTGCTGATCAGCTTGTTTTTCTTCAGATCAAAATCTTCAAAAGTAATATCGCCATAATATCCTGTTGTAGTCCTGGAATATAACGCTTCTTCCATGGGGACTTCAGGGGCTAAGACACTTAGGTCATTCAAATATTTTACAGTAGCCTGGCCATGAACCAAATGACATATCCCGATCGTAAAAATCAACATTACTACTTTCTTCATATTTCAAACATCAATAATTAAATCACTCAAGCAATAAAAAATTATACTCAATAATATCCACTTTCTTTAGGCAAGTATACTTTGCCTGATGTTATTCCTACACCACTATACCCGGATCGGTGTTCCAGCCACAGGTAATTGTGCTCCTTCGACAGGACATAAATATTTTTGAATTCCGCCTTAAAAGACGCATTACCTTTAAAGGTGACGACGCCCCAATATTTACCTTTTTTGAACTTGATGTACATGGAATTTAAACCGGACATGGCAGATATTTCATCATCTTCAAAGATGATGTCTCCTTCCGGATTAAGTAGCTTATATTTCCCGGAAGCCGGATCTTTATAGATGACACAAACAATAAGCCGGTTATCATCATATACCCGGCTTAAAGTCGATTCGCCAAACTTCTCTTTAAGTGCGATCCAAATTTCTTTATTTTTATTTCTGCCATGATTATTAATTTCAGCTCCTGCTAAATATCCTCCCTGGCGATAATCTTTCACAAGATTGCCATCAGCATCGTAATAGGTCAATACATTGCTATCACTACACTCATAGCAATAAGAATCATCGGCAGGCACGATATTGACATAGCGTCCTTTGTGTTGACGGATCGTATGATCCCGGAATATCATGGTATGCATATCCCCATCCGGAGCCCTGATGACAACCAAGCCGGCCTTGCTGATATATTTGGAATAGGTCTGCTTGTGAATACTTTTTCCGGTCAAAATATCCAATACTTCAATCGTATTGGAAGGTGTCATACTGAAGGCATATTTCTTATTGCCGTCATATTCAAGCTTTGTAAACTTTGCCGGAATGACTTCCTTACCATTCTTGTCAATGATTCCATAGACTACTATTATTTCTCCTGTGCTATCATATTGAGAAAATATGGTGTAGGGATTGTCTGAATACCCGGGAAACAGGTCGATATGCTTGTATTTGGGCTCGATGATGATATTGTAATTAGCATCTATAAGTCCATATTTGCCATGATAGGAATAAGGAAATACACGCTGCGGAAAAGCGGTAATATGAATGAAGAAAAAAAGACAAAATGTAAAGTATAATGGCTTCATAACGAAAAATCGTTGATTATATGAAAAATTTATACTCAATGATACCCGCTTTCTTTAGGGAGAATCGCCAGGCCCGATAGGGTACCGACACCACTATAGCCGGATCGGTGCTCCAGCCACAGCGCATGACGATAACCTTTTGACAGGACTTTTATGTTATTAAATTCGGGTTTAAAATATACATCACCCATATAAGTGACGATGCCCCAATAATCCCCTTTTTTAAACTGTATGTACATGGCATGATCGTTCATACCCGACATGGCGGTGACTTCTTCATCTTCAAAGATGACCTGTCCTTCAGGATTAAGCAGCTTATACTTCCCGGAAGCCGGATCTTTATAAATGGCACATGTAATAAAGCGCTTATAGTCATCCAGCACCGGTGTTAAAGATGTCTCTCCGAACTTTTCTTTCAGATCGTTCCACAAGTCATCATTTTTTTTCCTGTCGTTGTCGGACATATCAGCCATTTCCACTTCACCACCAGGACTATAACCTTTCACAAGCTTTCCGTCAATGTCATAATAGATAAATGTCTTGCCATCACTACACTCATAGTAATAAGAATCATAGGTAGGCACGATATTGACGTAGCCTTTATGTTGCCGGATCGTATGATCCTGAAATATCATGGTATGCGTATCCCCGTCCTGTTCTCTGATGACGACCAGGCCTTCCTTGCTGACATAGTTTGAATAGGTCTGTTTGTGGATGCCTTTACCTGTAAGAATATCAATGACTTCAATCGTGTTGAAAGAGTTGATGCTGAAGGCATATTTCTTATTGCCGTCATATTCCAGTTTCGTAAACCTTGCCGGAACGACTACCTTTCCTTTTTTGTCAATGATTCCAGATACCACATCCCCATCTCCTTTGGTGTCATATTCAGAGAATACAGTATAAGGATTGTCCGAAGGCGCCGGAAACAGTTCAATGCGTTTGTGTTTTGGCTCAAGAACGATCCTGCGGTGATCGTCTATGAGTCCATATTTGTTGTGATAGGAATAAGGATATACACGCTGCGGAAAAGCGGTAACAGGTATCAATTGAAAGAGTAAAAACGCCCAATAATAAAGTTTCATGGAGATAAAGAGTTGATCGGTTAAGAAAACAATTCATAATACATGACAAACCAGTTCATATAAAACATGGCACTTTGTAGTTTGATTTTGAGAGCCATCCTGTACCTATGCGGCACAAAGGAAGACCGGGAGTTAAGATAATGCTTTTGTCAAAGAATTTATAACTTGTTGGAAGTATTGTGATTCTTTTGGAGACATTGAATGGTGGGTGGTTCAGGGTCGTTTTTCCGCTTAACGGTCGGGGCTTTGTATAGTGGCAGAATTATAGCGCTGTCGTTAATATGAAGCACTCTACCCGCCTTTCATAAATACCTGTGTTAGGGCGCCTTTATCTTCTGCTCCATATTGTTTACTCAATGAAAATTTACCGTTCGGATTCATTCTATACAACCTTTGTAAAATGCGTCAAAGGGAAAAATTTCAGTTTTGAAAATCTTATTTTGAATAGCCAAATCTATCGTAATGATAGTTTTCGCTTCTTCTTCGTCATTCGCTTTTAGAATGATCATTCCTGTGTCGCTGTAACGACCACCTATACTGATTTTTTTACTTTTTCTCAATCCTGAAAGATGTAACGAATGTTCTTTAAAATAAAGTTGTTCGTGAGCTTGTTTGGCCGTGTCCCAATGCTCTCCGATCGTATAGAGAACTACAAAATATTTACAACTATCTTTACTCTTAGTTTCCTGCGAGAAAGCCGGGAAAGCACACAGAATTAAAATAATTGACAGGAAGACAGGTCTTAAAATTATTGCAGCCATTATTGTATTGTTTTTTTTCGTTAAACGTTGAGCCTGTCAGCATACGGCACAAATTCGCCAGCCTGTTTGACGCCAAACAGTTCATGTTATGTGCTGACTTTCTTGTCAATAGTTATAAATAAGTAGTCGCCAAAGTCGTTGTCGTATTGTTTTTTTATTTGTTCAAATTCGTTAGTGTCAATGTCGTTTTTAAGTTTTGTCAAACCTTGTCTTACTTCGGCAATGTTTGCTAATGATGAAAACGATGAAATTCCGTGTCGGATTTGTTCGTCAAAGTAACATTCGGGTTTATTTTTACCAACATATAAAAAACAGTCTTTGAGGTCGTCTTTGATAAAATACTTTTCAATCCCACTAATTTTAAGTTTCGCTTCGTCTATTGCTTTTTGTATAGTGTCAAGCGAAGGCATTTGAACAATGGAAAAATAAAGCATTTTAGGGAAATAATGATTGAGCCAATATCCTTTCATCTGTTCGGGCGTTGATGTAAACATTACAATTCTTCCGTTGTCTGCCAAAACTCTGTTCAGCTCAATAAATGCTTTTCTTATGTCTGTCCAATGGTGAATTGTCAGTGTGGCAATAATTCCGTCAAATGTTTTGTCGTCTGTTGGTATTTGTTCCGCTGTTCCGTTAAGCCATTTTATATTTTGGTTTTTGGATTTAGCTTCACTAAGCATTTTTTCTGATGGTTCTACTCCGATAAAATTTAGTCCTTTGTCAGCCAAAACGCTGGTATAATTTCCCGTTCCGCAACCAATGTCAAGATATAGTTTGTCATTTTGTGGTCGCAACAACGAAAAAAGCCTACTCGTCAAATACGGGTCTGCTTGTCTTGTGGAATTATAACCTGTTCCTATTTTGTCATATTTTACGTCCATTTCGGTTGTTCGCTAAGGTTGCCCATAACTCATTTATACTCCTCACAAAACGTCACCAATCCTACCAGATTGGATTGGCTTTGCGCCATACGTATTAGGTTTATTTATATAACAATAATACAACATTTATTTCACATCATCAAGCAGACTTTTTCTCTACCGGTTGAACACTTATCTGGATATCTCGATTTCACTAATCCTTCTGTTACCCTACCCAAACGGCTTCCGAATATAACCATTTGCCGGGCAAGCTTGCAACCCATCCTGATAGAACAACTATGCCTGGCCACCTCGAAATGCCTGACTGGCGTATTATACAGATTTGATACTAAAGCTGGAAATAGCCGGTTCTGAAGAAAAAATAGTTTCCTTCACGAAGCTTTTGCGGGTTTTTCAGTAAAGCTTGCTTATATCAAACTAATTGATTAGTTTTACTTCAATATTTGCCTGCATTATTATTTTTAATAGTGGCCAGGCCCCACCCAACAGCCCTTTTTTGGAATTAATTTTTTAGCAATTTTTTTAATACGCTATGAATGTAAAACTAATGGCACTGTTTCTTTACATTGCTTTTTGTAATGTTGTCCAGGGACAGGTTTACAGGGGAATAAATGTAAACGCGATTCAATTTTCCACGCCGGTAAATTCCAATACACTGATGTTAAAGGCAACGGGAGCAGACGTAATCCGCCTGAGCTTCGGGTACACGCCATTGATCAATAAGACACCTCCCTATAATTATAATTTTACCGCATTCGGATACCTGGAGAATGCGCTCGATTTCTGTGAGGCCAATGATATCAAAGTTATCATAAACCCACACACCATACCAGGCACAGCAAGTAATTATACCATGTCTCCTACAGACGCGTTCTGGACAGAACCTGAATTTCAGAATTACTTGTATGCCTTGTGGGATACCCTGGCATTGATTACAAAAGACAGAGGCGATGTCATCTATGGTTTAGACCTGCTGAATGAACCGGCCTTGCCATGTTGTAATACAGATTTATGGAATGATATGGTGGATACGCTTACCTCCATCATTCGCGGTAGAGGCAATCAGCATCCTATCATTGTCGAGCCGTTTGCACATATTAATGAAGCCGGCCAATATATTACCCGGCTCAATTCTATGCCATTATTAAACTTACCCGACGATGACAACCTGATTGTCAGTCCCCATTTTTATGTTCCGAACGCCTTCACGCATCAGGGTGTGGATGGTAATCCTTCCGGTCTTGAATATCCGGGTATTGTAAATGGTGTTTTTTATGACAAATCAGTCCTTGAAAACAGGATGCAGCCCATTGTTAATTTTCAGAATGCGCACAACGGTATTCGGATCCTATTGGGTGAATTTAGCGCGTCACGCGTTGGCGGCTCTTATTCCAATGTCTATATAGATGACGTCATTGATCTGATAGAATCTTATGGCTGGGACTGGACATACCATGAGTTTAGAGGATCTGTAATATGGGACGCGGAAATGTCCGTAGGGTCAAATGATCCCGCCCCCCGCGATACCAGTCAGCCACGCATGCAAACGCTAATGTATTATTTCAGGCTTGCCGATGTGATATTACCTGTGTCATTATTGACTTTTGAGATAGACAGATCAGATCATAAAAGCTTTATAAAATGGCAATTATCAGATGTAGCTCCCAATACGACTGTTCATCTGGAAGAGAGTTACGATGGGCATAATTTCAAAATTATTAAAGAAGAGGTTTTAACTGAAAACTTAAAAACGAATCATGGACAATATATTAAAAGCCTTTGCGACAGAACCTGTTACTATCGTTTGAAAGTGACAGAAGCCGATGGACATTATTTTTATTCCCGGATCATACCTTTTTCACCAGCTGAAAATCAGGATATTATCATATCTCCTACGCTGGTAGATCAGGTAATACGAATAAATGGAGTGAGCTCGCAGGACGCTTTTGAAATTAAGCTCTTCAGTATCAATGGTCAATTGCTGTATTGCCATCCGGCTAAACAGGGTGTGACAGAACTGGATATGTCAAAATATATCCCCGGAATATATTTTTTAAAAGCAGGCAATAAGGTCCAAAAGCTTATAAAACAATAAATGAAAACATATCCCGGAATGAGATAGATCACCGATGAATTTATATGTAAATTCAGGATTAAGATTGGTATATGCTCACTTTCCCGATGAACAAAAAAATTACATTCATCAAGTTGTATCATAAGAATGATAAGGAAAGAGAGGACAAAAACAGGATAACGGATCATTTCAGGTAGGTAAACTATGGTGAAAAGGGAAAATGAATATGTTGTATCAATCTGTCAGATTAAATAGTGACTATTTCATATCATAACATTATTTCGATAGCTTTTTCTAAAACTTCATCTTTTCCTTTTTTGACGCCTTCAATAGTTGGTTTAACAATAATGTCAGGTACGATTCCTATTCGTTGTGTTTCTGTTCCGTCCGGATAATAAACTCCTATCCCCGAAATCATTGTTCTTAACCCACCGGGGAGGAAAATGGCTGAGACATTTCCATCAGCTCCTGCTGTGTTGCTTCCTACAATTATCGAGTTTTTTACAGCCCGGAAAGCCATTGCTGTATATTCAGCCTGACTTTGAGATTTTTCATTGACCAATACTGCTAATTTCCCGGTGTATTTATTTTTATCGCCTTTGATTTTTGTCCCCTCTCTAAAAGTAAATTCTCCGGGATTATCGGGATTCCCTTGTGTAAACTTAACGAAAGATACCGGTTCAGATACAAAATATGAACCTAAAGAAAACGGAACAAATGTGGATGGATAATTTCGAATGTCAATAATAATTCCTTTGGTGTCTTTAAAAGATTTTTTGATTTCAGAAATGTCTTCTTCTTTAATATTTGCCAGAGTAATGTAACCAATGTTCCCTTCTAGGATCTTATAACATTTCTCCTCCTTATTCACTTTATACCAATGATACATATTTAGTCGTTCCTTGTCATATAGGGTAACTTCGTGTTTTTGAGCTTTATTTTCGGAAATATAGTTTAGTTTTAAGGAGCTGTCCCGTGATCGCAATAAATCTGATGAAATATCTCTTAACATGGATGCTTCGTTTGAAGACGGGTAATAAATCTTTAAGCTGTCTACGATAGACTCAACAGGTTTACCGTTGATATGAGTAATTATATCCCCGGGCTTCAATTTAGCATTTTCAGAAAATTCCGGGTTGAAATAATCTGTAACGACAAATTTGTTTTCGACAAATTCCGCTTTAAACGGTGCAAAACTGTTTCCTCTTAACTCAGCAATTTTGTCCCCACCTCCCCATAAGTTCGCGTGTGTGTCATTTATTTCTCCGATAACCTGGACTGCTGCAAGCTCATATTCCAATTCGTCTTTTGCATTCAAAAATTTAGGAATGTATTCTTTTAAAACAGAATCCCATTTTTTATCGGTTAAATGTTTGTTGGGAAAGAAGTATTCGATCATATTCCAATACCTGTAAAGCGATAGCAACCTGAACCCACTGTCGGGATAGGCCATATCGGAATAAGGGCTTTCATTGGTGAAGTCCGGATTTGATACATTTGGATGAAGTGTAATATAATAGCTTCCTCCTTGATTTCTGTTGTTGTAGATCTCTTTGAGCGAGGATTTCAGGTTATTTGATAAATTTGACTTGTTGATCCAGGATAGATCAGGGCTTAATACCGCGTTATTCGGCGTTGGCTTACACTTTTTACAAACCGGTACTTTTCCGTATTTTTCAATCCAGATTGTGAGAATTTTATCTCTTTCCTGGTTGTTTTCTACTTTTAAATAGTCAGGTAGAACTCTGAACAATTCGTAATCCCAATTGTAATTGCCTTTAGCAATTTCGGGATGATGGTATTTCAGAAATCCCCAAATTCTTCCCAGTAAATCCAGATTGGTTATAGATTCGTCTGTCAGGTTCGGGAACACAATGTTTGAACCATTATCAAATTCTTTATCTTTTTCAGCTGGTAAGATTTCTCTTGTATAAACTTCGAGGTCTTTGTTGTCCAGGTCTTTTCCGTCTATTGACACTTGTAGGTTGTCTAACCACATTTTACCTTTCCCCACCAGCAAGCCGCCAACTACGATCTTGTTGGTTTTTTTAGGGTTAAGGGGTAGGGTTATTTCATATTCTTTCCAGTCGGTTGTTCCTGTTATTCCCCTGTTTTTCATATTGTCAAAACCAACCTGAGGGTCAATTCGCATCCATAATCCTGCATGGCCTTCTGTTATATTTTCCGTTTTGATATATCCTGACAAACGGATAAATTTTCCATTGTAATTATTTGGCAGATCGATTGCTAGTGCTTTAAAGCCTGCTTTACTACCGGTGTTTTCTATTACTACTGAAAACTTCCCGCTTTTTACATTGATTGAATCTGTGTAAACTTTATAATCGTCACTTCCAAAGCTATTCCATTTTGCAGGATAGCCTTTTTCGCTTTGTTCAAAGTCAAGATCCGGTTTCTGGATTTCGGATGTTTGCGAATACCCAATTAGAGGGAAGAAAAAAGTAATAACTACACTTACAGTTAGTTTGTTCATATTTATATTTTTTTGCGGCTTCTGCGAAATGCTTGCAATATGATGTTAGTGGCACGGTTTTAATATATCATCTTATTGTTCAAAATACTTTCAAAAATAATAAGCTGAATTTGATTAATAGAGAGGTTATAATAAAACATTTAACCACAGAGTCCACGGAGTTATATCGCAGAGTTGCACAGAGCATATAATAAGATCTGTGTAACTCCGTGCCTCACTCTGTGTACCCTGTGGTCAAAAAAAGTATTAAACCTAACACATCATCGCATCACTGACACCTTTTGCACCATATGTGCCTTGCCATTTTTACTCACTACGTTCAATATATACACTCCGCTTGTGCAATTGCCTGGTAGCTGTATTTCATTCTGGCCGTCATTTAAAGTGGTCCTCAGCATCACTTTGCCCTGCATATCCGATATGGTGGCATCACCCGCTTCGGATGTCATGACATACATCCTGCCGTCAGAAGGATTGGGGTATACGGCTATCCCGGGCAGATCAGGCACCACCGTGGAGGACGTTCCTTCACACGGCGGGAAAACATCATCTATACCGGGAGTAACTGTAAGACCATAGATATAGAACGTATTGACAAACAGGTCGGCATTGGAGCTGCCCGTGCCGTCACCATTGGTCAGCGCGATGGCGCCGGTCTTCTTTGCCATGTTAAAATACATCGCCGTATTGACCCCCACATCGCCGCCGTTATGACCCCACACCGTATCGCCGTTGCCGGTCTTTGCCGAATAAAATATGATGCCCTGTGCAGGGTTGACCGGCGTTTGCTGCCTGAGCATATATGCGACGGTCGTGCTGTCCAGAACTCTCACACCTTCATAGCTTCCATACTGCAGGTACATCGCCATAAAACGGGCCAGGTCGGTGCTGGTCGTTCTTAGCTGCCCGTCCGGGTAATCGGGGTACCCGTATAAGCCGGCATCCCAGTAGGCTGTACCATCCCACACATAAGGTCTGGCTATCCTGGTCGTATCGCTGATACCGGACAGAAGAAAGGAGGTGCTGCTCATACACAGCTTTTGAAAGATCGCTGTATCACAATAGTGGCTGAACCGATCACCGGTTATGCTTTCTACCAGGTATGCGGCCAGTGTAGAGCCTATATTGCTGTAGTCATATTGGGTGCCCGGCCGGTAGGTATGAAAGTTAGCGGCTTTATAGTATGCACCGCCCGGTGTAAAATATCCCTTCATAAAGCTTTCCAGGGTGATGGGCGAGTCACCGAATACGTATAAAGATCCCATCGTATTCCATTCGTCCTGGATAGCGGAAGTATGGGTGAGCAGCATTCTTGCCGTGATGCTGTCATTGGGAAAGGACAGTGTCCGGACGCTGAAAGGCAAATAATGATTGATGTCTATGTCAAGATCTATCTTCTGCTTTTCCCATAGCTGCATGATCGCTGTAGCGATCATTGTTTTAGACACGGAGGCCTGCATGAAGATCGTCTGGTCATCCACGGCTTTATCGGTAGAAAGGTTTGCCACCCCCAGGTTTTTATGGTAGACCAGCTTGCCATCCCGGACCACTGAGAAGGAAGCGCCCGGCATTCTGCCGTTATTCATCCTGGTGAGCAGGGAATTGTCTGAAGGCTGCGCGAAGCTTTGACTGATCATTCCTGTAAAAAGAAGAAAAAGGAATGTTCTCGCCCGTTTTTCGTAAAGTTTGTGTATCATATCCATATCATTTAAATTGTTCTTTTAATAATTTAAAGATAGGGTGTGAGGATCACCGCACCCAGGATTTTATGTCAAACGGGCCGGTTTCTCGACCAAATAAAGTATTTCTTCTGATTGGGTGTATTGTCAGAATTCTTATCCAAGGCGGTTCTTTTGTATCCAATCCGATACTTCACTCCGGTATGTATTGCCGATCGTGATCTGCTGGCCGATGATTCGCACAAAGTTGCCTTCCACCTCCTCGATGAAATTCAGATTGACGATGTAAGACTTGTTGATCCGCATAAATTCCGGGTTTTGAGAAAGCTGAGCCTCCAGGTTTTTCATCTTTGTGTAGACGATGATCTTCCTGGAAGTGGTCCAGATCCTTACATAATCTTTCAGCCCTTCGACAAAGCAGAGCTCTTCCAGGTTGATCCGGATATATTTGCCATTGGATTTGAAGAAAACAGCCTTTTCCGTTGTGGGCGGCGCTGGATCAGTATTGGCCAGAGTCAGTGAGATGAACTTTTGTATGGCCTGGAAAAAGCGTGGAAAGGAAAAGGGCTTCAGCAGGTAGTCCACCGCGTTGAGATCAAAGCCGTCCAGGGCATATTCCGCATAGGCGGTCGTGAAGATGACAGCCGGCTTGTCGGTCAGTCCCTTCAAAAAATCGATACCGGATATTTCGGGCATATTGATATCCAGTAAGACCAGGTCCGGCTTTTCCTTCTGCAGGAAATGGTATGCTTCGATCACATTTTTGCATTTCCCGGCCACCTCCAGCTCGGGTATTTTAAGGATATAGGTCTCCAGCACATCCTGTGCCAGCGGCTCATCATCGACGATCAGGACACGGTACGCCATAATTATACGAGCTCAATTTTTATTTCGATGGTAAAATACGCTTCTTCTTTGTTGATCTTCATAATATGTTTTCCGGGATATAACAGGGACAGGCGCTTTTCAAGGTTGACCAGCCCGATCCCCCCGCTCGTATCTCCTGTGGGGCCGGATACCGGATACCTGTATTTATTTTTCGAAATGATGCTAAGGATATTCCCGGCTATACAAAACTCAAAATCTATAAAGTATCGGTCAGCGATATAACGGGTACCGTACTTGAACGCGTTTTCAATTACCGGCAGCCAAAGCAGGGGTGGTATGCTGCAGGGCCGATCGGTCTCGATCCGGAAACGGAGACCGGACGGATCTTCGATCCGGAGCAGCTCCAGGTCTATATAGGCCAGCATCAGCTCTTTTTCTTTTTCGAAGTCATTGTACCCGGTTCTTGTATCGTACAGCAGGTAGCGAAGAAGTGACGACAGCTTCAGGATAGACTCCGGCGTATGTTCGGAATTTTTTAAGGATAAGGCGTAGAGATTGTTAAGGGTATTGAACAGGAAGTGGGGATTCAGCTGGCTCTTGAGAAAATTCAGCTCCAGCTCGGTTTGCCTTCTCTTTACGGATTCAATTTCTTTTTCTTTATTTTCATAATCCCTTGTGTACCAGGCCATGGTAAATACCACCAGCCACATGGTGAACCCAAAGAAGTAAGTGGACATTTCGGAAGTGATCGCACTGAAGGTCCATTTGCCCGAAATATCCCCGGAGATGAAGCTCACATCCTGGATGTGGGATACCGGTATGTATTGCAGTCCCCATTTCAGCACACATACATACAGGAGTGAGATAAGTGTGATGTGCAGCAGGAATACCGTGATGTAAAGCACATATCTCCTTTTCTGGAGCAGCAGGGGTACGATCAACAGGTTGTTGCCATAGGTAAGCGCCAGCATCAGACTCACTGTGACGATAAGAAAGGGGTAATAGACTGGCTCAAAATCTTCCAGGTTATTGCTACCCAGGACCACCCAGAGCGCCAGTATCCAGAATAGTATATTCCGGGCTACCCGGCTTCTGAGATATGTTAGGATGCGATATGAGACAGATGCTGACATGACGGGACAAATCAATGTTTATTCATGCGTATCCGGTAATTGATTCGATCAATGCTGTTAATCCTTAGACGTAATGGCGTGTTTTGAAGCTTTCTCTTTGGGAAATGATCCCGGGAAGCGAAACAGGACACTATCTTGCTATCACTCCCTAAGATGTACGAAAGTAAAATAAGATTTCCGTTATTTTACTTTTAGGCCGGAAAGTAAAATAAGAATTTTTTTATTTTACTTTTGTGATATGATTGAGTTGGAAAAATTTAAAGCCGGAAATTACAGAAAAGGTAACCATTACCAATACTTTGTTCCTCAAGAGATCAATGATGAGTGGAGATGGCAAAGCCCGGAGCTAAATGACTTATTGGAGAAGGCTGCCATTAGATTAGGCGAATTGAACTCATTTTCGCGGTTTGTGCCCAATATGGACCTGTTTATCCAGGTTCATGTTACTAAAGAAGCAGTAGTTTCAAGCAGGATAGAGGGCACACAGACCAATATGAATGAAGCCTTGTTGCCAGAAGAAGAGATCAACCCCGAGAAGAGAAACGACTGGAAAGAAGTCAATAACTATATCAAAGCAATGAACAACGCTTTGGAAACTCTGGAGAAGTTGCCCATCTCCGGCAGATTGTTAAAACAAACGCATAAAGTATTATTAGACAGTGTGCGGGGAGAGAACAAAACGCCGGGGGATTACAGAACCAGCCAAAACTGGATAGGAGGGCTATCATTGGCTGATGCAACATTTATTCCACCTCATCATGATTTGGTAAATGAAATGATGAGTGATCTGGAATATTTCCTGCATAACGAGGATATACACATACCCGAGCTGATCAGGATCGCCATTGCTCATTACCAGTTTGAGACCATTCACCCGTTTTTGGATGGTAACGGCCGTATGGGAAGGCTGATGATTACCTTATACCTGGTAAGTAAAAAGATATTGGATAAACCTTTGCTCTACCTTTCTTCATTTTTTGAAAAAAACAAGAGCCTTTACTATGATAATCTTACCCGGGTATGTACCCAAAATGATATGTTACACTGGGTAAAATATTTCCTGGTAGGAGTAGAGCAAACAGCGTCGCAGGCAGTGAATACTTTACAGGAAGTGTTGCAGCTGAAGCAACAAACCGAAACGCTTATACATGACCAATTTGGAAGAAGAGTCAGTAGTGGGCTGGCATTATTAAACACGCTCGTTAAAAATCCTTTGATCACGGTAGATGATGCCGTACAAGCGACCGGCCTTAGCTACAAAGCTGCCAATGACCTGGTAGAGCTGATGATGAGCCATCATATATTGAAAGAAACCACCGGCCAGAGTCGCAACCGTATTTTTGTTTTTGAGAGCTATTTGAAGGCTTTTATGCAATAGAATATTTACGTAAAACTTTTATGGGACAATCCCGGCTAAGAAAGGACATCGACAGGTGGCGGTAATATTCCTTTCTCTCCAGGCTGAAATAATTGGAGATTTTTACTTTTTTGCCTGGCACCGTTTGACCGATATCATTGGCGCAAATCGAACCGAAATATCCAAACGCAGTTGAAGAAAGCAAACAGCTAAGTGGTTAGCGCCACTACCCAGTTGAAATTCCATAGAAATAAATCACCGGCGCTACCGGAGCCTCAGTTCAACAGTGGCTGGTGTGTTGGTCTGTCGCGTTATTTGCAGTTGTAAAAAGTCCAATTTAGTTTAAAATTTTCTGTCGGCTCGTATTTTCTAATCTTTTCGATTATTGATTTTCTATGAGCAAAACCGATTAAGAATACAGTGTTATGTGAGGTATAAATTTTATCTGGCATTCATTTCATTGAGCTATAAATTTCTCTAGCTCCTCGCTATAGTACTTAATCTGTTCCGGTTGCAGTCCTTCATTTTTAGCTATTTCCAAAGCTTTTGTTTGGTATTCAATAGCTTTAATTTTATCACCTCTCTTAAAATGAAGATGAGCCATGGTATCATTATTTTCCTTTGATGAATTAAGTCTGATTGATTCTTGACACCATGAAATCGCTTCTAGTAAAGCGTCTTTATTATCAACTATTTCATAATAATACCAGCAGATTTGATTAAGCTCGTTTGAAAAATCCCTATTTAAAGATCTAACTTCAGATTCAATCGATTGGTTTTTATATTCATCCCAATTGAAAACGGTATCAGTTGGAGGTAGATTTGTTATTATTGCATCTTTAAATAATTCTAGCTTGGCACTTTGACTGATTTTATGATTTTTTACCTTTTCCTCATATTTTTCAAGGATTGAATTTACATGTCTTTTAGCAGTTACTATCAAAAGGCTATCATTTCCGGCTTTACTATACATCTCGATCATCTTCAATGTATTAGTTTCTTCCATTCCATTTTGCCATTCCGGAAACATAGTATTTAAAAAACCAGAGACATCGTCATCCTGACTGAGTATATTCTTCATTAATGCGTCACCAATTGTCGTCAGATATTGATAACTTTCAATATCATTTTCCATTTCTCTATAATCTTTCAAATTACTTACCATTGAAGATTTAATATCATTATAGCTCTCATCCTGTTCCATGAGAAACTTAAAAAACACGTCATGTATAGAAAAATCTTCTTTCAGATATGTTTCAGATGCAAACTCAATTTCTTTTGATAGTGGAGCATTCTTAGTGGCGAAGTAATTCCAATGCTCCTTCGACCTGAGGTATAGGTTGGCACGCAGCTTTATCAGTTTAATTAATTCATCAGTTCCAATTGATTTCTTATTAAAAGTGACCTCGAGTTCTTTAATTGTTTTGTAATCTTTGCTGAAGTTAACCAATGCTAAATAAATAAGTTTGTCCAATCTGTTTGAATCTTCGTACATACTTAAGGGAATGTACGCTAAAGGATTGAGTTTTGAATCAAGAATTATAATGTTCGGAGTGAAATCATAAAAATATTTACCCTTTACAAACTGTTGATCTTCGATTAAAGATTTGTCCTGATCATAACTACAAATGAAAAAATCATTTTTTATTGCATTCTGGAATTGACTGGACTTAATAATTAGATCAATCTTTGCTTCACTGGTGGGATATCCACTTCTTTTAGAAAATTCAATTGTGCTATTATCAGTTCTTAAAATAATTAGTTTCTTTTTTTCTTTCTTTGCTATTTCCTGAGCATTTTTTAAGGAAGTGTATATTTCCATTTGAGCATTAGATGGGATTGTTAAGTGAATAGATAATAAAAGAAAAAAATATTTAATTAAACTCATTTGTAAACTTTTGTGTAGCATTAGTATGGGATTGTCTCACATAACGGTTCGGGGCTTGGCGTTCGGGCGGGATTTTCGGCACGAAAATTCCGAGCGAGCGACAATGCCCAAATTTACGAAAAACTGTCGAACGGGAAACGTTCGACCCGCCTGACGCCAAACCCTTGTTATATGACGTTTTATATTTCAAACTCAATGTAAACTCCGTTGTGGTCAGACATAAATTTTCCTTGTTCCGTAAAATGATTCCAAGCTCCGACTTCGTAAGTTTTCATTTGGTTTAGTAAACTGTTCGATACGCAAATATGGTCAATATTGTTTCTCGTTTTTCCCTTTTTCGGGTCTTCTGTCAGAAACTCTTTAGAAAAATCTATTTCAGTTACGCATTTTAAATCAGTTTCTTTCAGTAAATCGGTTAAAATTTGTCTAACTTTTGGTGTTCCGTAACCTTCATTATTAAATCGAGTTTGGTTAAAATCTCCGATTATAAGCAACGGAAGTTTTTCCGTTTCTAATAATTTTTTCCAATTTTCGCTTTGAGCATACAAGTCTTTTTCGTGATATTCCCAAGTTTTGTAATTCAAGCTACCGTAACGAACCCCTGAAACTCCTGCTTGATGATAAGGAATAATTGTTCCGAAAACTGTAAAGTTTCCAAAAGGCGATTCTATGATTCCGCTTACTGTTCTGTAATTGTCAAAAGTTTCTATTTGTTTTGTTATTTTCCATTTTGACAAAATTGTAACCCATTGTTCGTTTGGTGTTCTTTCGTATGATAAAGTGTGAATTTGAAAAGGGTATAATTCAGATAAATCGATGGCTTCAGAACTTTCTGTAAGTACGATAATATCTGCATTTACTTCCTTGATTTTTTCAATTGCAAGTTTAGTTTTTTCGGTTTTTGATTTCGGTCTTTCAAGATTCCAATTCGCAATTTTATACATTTTCAGTAATATTCAACACTAATTCGTTTAGGCTTGGAAATTCAGTTAGCAAAAAATCAATCTTAAATGGTAATTCCATTTTTCTCAAATCTTCGATTCTATTGTCAAGTAAATTATGAGTTAAGCAATAACCGAAAGTCAGTTTTAAATATCTTCTAATTATCATTAACGGTAAAAATTGTCCTCTAAAATTCATCCATTCCATCAAATCTTTCTTGCCTTTTGAGCTGTTACAAACTCTACACGCAAAAATTAAATTTTCGGCATCGTCTTTCCCTCCATATTTTTGAGGAAATATATGGTCTAAAGCTAATTTTTCGTTTGAACCACAATAGTTGCAAATTTGTCCTGTTTGAAGTTTGATTTTTTCATCATCGAAAATAGTTCGCATATTCATCGTTCCGTCTTTTAGACCTTTGAAAAGTTTTGCTCTAATCATAAAATTGAACCTTTCGTATTTCGTTTGTTTTTTGTCAACGGCTGTATGTGCCATAGCCAAATTTGCGTACGAATAGTAAATAAGTTCTCTTACGGTTTCAATTTTTTGTTTCGCCATTCTTCGGGAATTTCTTTATTGGTACGGGTTGTCCAAAAATGTCATATAACGTTTTGCCGCTTTGCGAAGGCGGGGATTTTCAACACTAAACTTCATTAGATGTACTAAGCTTGAATTTAGCACTACACTGTCATAGAAGCACGAAACCCCCGCTTTTGCAAAACGGCTGTTAGCATCAGCTATTATACATTGTCTATTTACAAGCCTTTGGGTTCTAATGGTTTTATAACAATATTATTGTTGCTTTTTATTACTTCAAAAAGCTTTGCGGCATCAGAATTTGTTATAATTCTTTCTTCTCCTGTAAACAATTTCAGTTTTAGAACCCAAGAAACTACATCATTTGGAATTGATATATATTTGTCACTCCAAGTTAAATTTCCAGATATGCTTTTCATATCCTCGCTTGCATCTATCATTCTATAAATAGGTCCTTCAACTCCGCAGTGACAGTATCCATCTTTTATCCTTGCTTTATGTAACTCTTTGATTTGATCAACTCTTGCATTTACAGAAATTCCATTCACTGAAGATTCATTCCATACAATTTTTTGGCATCTCCCCTTTTCGCCTCCCCCTGTTGAAACAACTTTAAAATTGTCCCTTGAAGATTCTCCATTTCTCAAATCCCATTGCCAATCTTCTAAGGGCTTCGCTATTTTATTAATCTCTTTATTTTTTCCTTCAAATCTTCCTGCGTCAGAACGATAATTTTGTTTTTTCTCTTTTTTAAATTTTCTAATCCCGGTTAATTCGTAGGTGGCGAATTGTTCAGGTAAAGTTCTAAATATTAATTCTCTATTTACCTCTTTATATCTTGGAAAGAACAAGAACTTGTTTCCATCCTTTGTCAGGTGTTTCACTTCAATTATAATATTTGAACCATTGGCTCTTGCCATTTTTATCATTTCGAAAGGTATGGTCAAATTGGCTTTAGTAGGGCCAACTATTGGAACTTCTATATATTCACCATTGATTTTTACTTTCAAATCTGATTTATCTAGATTAACTCCTGTAATTTCAATTATTTTGTCTCGAGTTATAAATGGTGATAAAACAGGGGAAGAGTATCGGCTTATAAATGATCTTCCTTTTCCAACAATTAGACTTTCAGCTATTTGATTAAAATCGTTTGTAATATTTTGTGCCGTTTCCAAACTATTATCAATTTTATCCATTGTTTTCTGTACTAACGCATCAGCACTCCTAAACATATTTTGGGTTGATGCATCTAGTCTGTTGAAGGCAGTGTTGAGTAAATTAGTATTTGCTTTTTCCCAAGCATCAATAACAGAAAGAGCCTCAATAGCTGCTTTAGCAACCGTATAATCAACTCTATTCATAGCATCATCCACAATGTCAGATAACCCGCTCTTGATTTCGTCAAGTGCCAATTTAGTTGTTGCGGTTTCAACGATTTGTGCTTGTGCAAAATTCGTAACCAATAGGAAAGTCAAGAAAATTCCTAAAAACCATTTTTTTTCTTTTTGTTTCATTGTCTGCTTATTTTAGTTGATATTTTTTTGTTTGTAATTGATGCTAACTCATTTATATATACAATAAAATTACTCAAATTCCCTAAATCTGGTTGGCTTGGTGTAGTTTTTTAACATAAATCTTCAAACGGACTTTGATGTTTTGCGGGCATTTTGATGCTGACACAGATTTTCAAAACCATCCTCTTACCTTCAAAGCATGCGTCCTGATCCAACCGGTGACTTCTGGCCCGGACTGGAAGATAGGATCATCCGCAGCATCAAGCAGGTCGATGACATGCTCTGTCAGCGCCTTTACGCGTTGCCTCACAAAAGGTACGGATAAGCCTGCTTCACCGGCCATCATCTCGAAATGGGAAAGTCGGATGGATTCCGACCTGTATTTATCATCGATCTTCATCGCCAGTTTCCTGTGGAGCTGCGGGTGTACAGCAGTACAGATCAGGTCATAGAGGGGCGCCAGGCGAGTGGTGATGCCTTGTGAAGAACGGTCATAGAGCAGTGAAAAGTTCTTGCCATGAGCGTCGTGATTGCCAATGATAAAATTATATATCACCGCATCAAGCATACACCTGAGATCTGTCACCGGAACGGTGGAAACACGCCGGAGCAGATCAAAGCATTGTTTGACTGATACACCACCTTCCTCCTCATATTTCTTATCGGGAATGATACCCAATGCCTGGCAAAAATCTTCCTGGTGGAGCCGTTGGACCGGCGGGTCCGCGATGCCGGCCGGTTTCCTGTCATAACGTTCTATGAGGAGATACTTTTTTCGGCTCGCCTGTCCTGTCCGGACACCGGCAGTCGTCAGCCCGAGCCTTGCAGCCAGGGTCATACATATCGCCTCATTTTCGACGATGTGTTCATAACCCGCTATTTCCGGCTTGAGAATATGCGAGCTGGGCGCATTGCCGAGCGGCAGATAGATCTTTCCGCCGGATATATACACAGCGAGCTTATCCCGGGCGCCTGCCAGCGAAAGGCGTATACCTTCCTCTCCCGCCAAAAGCGGACGCCGGGGTAGCTCTTCCAGTATTGTTTCGATATTGCGACCGGTCACCCGTTTATACCGGTGTACCTTATTCTGCAGGGCCATGTCCGAAGACAGGAAGGTTACAGCACCTGCACATTCTACGCCAATCCGGTCTAACATGGAAAAATCATTGCCGGCGCTGACACCCAGGTTGCGTGCGATGATCTTCCGTACTTCACCTTCAGGAAGAATACCGGCAAAATAGCCTTTGCATTCGGAATTACCAAATGTTTGCCGGCGCAGGGGTAGGGATTGTGACAATGCCAGAGCGCCGGATACCTGGAGATAGGAAGGAGCATAGGTAAACTCCAGCAGGCCGGCTTCATTTTGTACAAGCTGCCCGGCTAAGTGACCGTGCAGATAAGCATCAAGTATCCGATCCATAGCCTATTCCTTTTTCGTATTTTCCGGAACTGTGACCGGGCCTGTAAGAGATATGCCTATTCCAAGCGTGTGCAGGACTGTCAGCACTTTTCCAAGCTGACAGGTAGGTTTGCCTTTTTCGAGCTCAATGATGAATCTCAGACCTGTGCCAGTAGTCATAGCCAGGTTTTTTTGTGTGGCACCCAGGGCCTTACGCGTATTGCGAATAAGCGTGCCTATCGACTCAGGTGTATATTTCTGATACATATTTATGTTCCTGCCCGGGAATTTTTATGTTGTTTTTTTCAAATTTCATACAAAAGTTCCTGACCGGGAATATTCTTACTTGAAAGCATACCTATGGGCAAAGTGCATTAGATATCATTTCCTCCTAAACAAAAGAAAATTTATAAATTGCAGAGATTTTTACCTATAGTGATTTATGCCTGCTCAATATACCTTCAACCAATTAGATCCGAGAGAATTCGAATTTTTGTGCCGTGACTTAATACAGAGAAGAATATCTGAAGAGTTGGGTAAGCGGTTTTTATTGAATGGTCCTGGTGAAGGCCCGGACGCAGGTATTGATGCGATCTTTAAAAATGAAAATGAGAATATAGTTCTTCAATGCAAACGCTATAGCGATTTTTACACTTTGTACTCGAACCTTAAATATTCCGAGCTACCTAAAGTTATAAAGCTTAATCCCACACGATACATCATTGCTACATCTTGCAAGCTTTCCCCAAAACAGTTAGATAAGATATACATGCTGTTTAGCCCCTATATAAAGGACACAAGCGATATATTGGGACAGGCCATGATCAATAACCTGCTGAATATCTATCCTGATATCGAACTTAACTATCCCCGGTTATATCTCAATAGTATAACTATCTTAAACCGGCTTCTTCAAGCTAATGTCTATAATCAATCTATTAATAAGCTAAAAGAATATCAGGATATTTCAAGATACTATGTAGCTGATGGTTCTTTTCAGCAGGCATTAAAAATCCTGGATGATAAAAAATATGTGATCATATCCGGTGAACCCGGGGTGGGTAAATCGACATTGGCAGGTATGCTCAGCCTTTACTTTGTCAAGCAGGGATATGAGTTTGTTTTTTTACGCAGAAGTGTATCCGAAGGAGAAGGGGGCATGTGGAATGAACAGAAAAAGCAGGTTTTCTTTTTTGATGATTTTTTGGGTAGTACCACCTTCGAAGGATTTGACAGAAATGAAGACCGCCAGTTGCAGGACTTTATCGGAAATATCGTTAAATCTTCTAACAAAATCCTCCTGATCACTACTAGAGAATACGTATTTAAACAAGCGGAAGCTAAGTATCCGGAGCTTAAAAAGCTTCACTTCATGAAGTGTATGATCCGTCAAAGCGAGTTTACATCAGCGTTTAAGATCAATATTCTCTATAATTACCTGTATTACTCGACCATTGAACTGAAACATATAGAACCTTTACTTTATAATGATCACTATAAGGAGATTATTAATCATAACAATTTTACACCAAGACTTATCAATGATTATATAGAAAGGTATTATGATAAGAATGAAGATAGTTATGCCTTGTATTTTGGCTTGAAGAAATACCTGGACGACCCTTATGCATACTGGGAGGAAGTCTTTTTGAAGCTAAATGATAATGCCCGGATGTTATTGCTCATAATGGCAATAACAAAAGAACCCGTTATTGAAGAACTGATATATAAAACTTTTGTAAGAATAGGAAAGTACAGGAAGATTTATGAGAGAGGCTACGAAAGGGACAGCTTTGACAAGGCAATAGCAGAGTTAAGCGAATCATTCATTTCCATATCACATAATCCCGAGATTGAAAGAGAGGATGGATATATTTCTACAATGGATTATTCACTTATATTTACACCATTCAGAACTTCTAAATACCTGGAGTTTCAGAATCCATCCATCAAGGATTTTACTGTAAATTACCTTAGAAAAAGAGAAGACCTGATTGCTTTTTTAATACGCGGCGCTACACTATTCAATCAACTGGTATTTGTTTTTACGACCCGTGAGGAGGACACCCGTATTGAAGATTACGACGCGTTATTCAGTTATTCCGCAGGTAAAATCATTTTATCTCCTGCTCTATGCGATCAGGCGGCAGAAAAAATGATAACGGAATTTGACTCATTGCCAATAGCTAAGGTAAGAAGAATTGACTGGGAGGGTGGTAAAAGCTCTTATCACCTGAATGCTGATCAGTTTGATAACAGAATGAGCAAACTGTTATTATTATGCCACTACTTCCCGCTGGATAAATATGAGATAGTACGTGAGTTTGTTGTTAACAAGCGTGTCGAGTTGTTGGCATCATAGATCGCACTCGTATTGTTCATAGAGAGCATTGCCGAATAGCCGATGTGATCGCCCAGCCCCATGTGATGAAAATGCCAGAATGGCCTGCCCGACCAGCAATTGGTCAATGTACTGCCGTTAGCAAGGGCCGCCCGTAAAATATTGTTGGAAGGACTATCCCAGTCGCCAAAATAGCTGCCGAAAAGCATGGTAAAAATGCTTTGCAGGGAATCCTTTACAAAATCGGACGTATTGCCCACACCCGCGCAACTTGTATAGCTGCCTCCCCCACAACCATAAGACCACTGATAGCTGCCGGTTTTCATGGCATAGAAATAATCCTTGGTAATTATATTGGAGGAGCCGCACAGAACCGCAAAGTTGCGCCATCCCGAAGCGGAAAAGCCTTCGCCATAGCTTGTGAAATTATCATCGATCAGCGCACGGTTTACAGTATTAAAAAGCTTGTTCCTGTAAGCATGATTTTTGTCCAGGTAGTTTTTGAGCAGTTGTGTTTCGCTTTGTGAAAATGCAGGAAGGTTGCGCATGTCTACTCTTCCTGTTTCCAGCTCCAGGTCAGTGGGGAATACGCTTTGGTCAAACTTGCCATCGCCCGGAACATTTTTGTTTCTTTCCTGCGATGCGACCGTATTGTTAATGATGATATCCGTCCAGGCGCTGGTCAGTTCCGCATAATAGCCATCGGCCGGCCATGCACCTACATGGTCGGAGTGAGCGTCGGGTGCAACGTTCCCGGAATAGGGAACAGGCACCCTGCCAAAAAGAAAAACCGATCTCACATTATCCTTGTCATAGTTGTATGCTGCAAGAATCCTGCTTTTGACATCAGTTACGGCGTCGTCCTGGTGAACAGGAATTTTTATCACTTCCCATCCGTCCCCTTCCACATCGCTTATCCAGCGATGGATCTCTGCCGTCAGCCCGGTGGTAGAAACGGTATCATAAACCAATAGAATTTTTCCCCTGTAAAAAGTTTCGGGAAATTCAATAGCTGAATAGATATATCCGTAAGCTGTTGTTCCTGTTGCTACGATCCGGTATTCATAGCCCGTACCGGACTGAACAGAGCTGTCTGTCCAGCTGGAGGAAGATCCGGCCAATCCGGTAGCGACGGCAGCGCCCCATGCTACATCGGTTTTTGCTTTTCTGTAAATATCAAAAGTGGTCGCTCCGCTTATCGCCTGCCAGCTTATCGTAATTTGCGGAGGATTGTTTTGTACGGTTGCGCTCAGCAAGACAGATTTGTCTTGTCCGGGTGTCTGGGCAAATGTCATTGCCGTAAATGCAGATGCAAAAAGCGCAGAAAGGTAAAATTTACGCATAAGGATTTACCGTTTTAATATATGATATATAAATGTAAGCGTTTTTGGGAAATGAAGATGAGTCTAAAATAGGCTTACATAAAGAAGTATAAAATTGGACCAAAAAAACAGCGGAGCGGGATTGGGTCACTTTGGGCATAATGAGGCTGTGGGCGCCGTTCAACTACTATAGGATCATACCGGGCAGGCAACTCACAACCAATGACTTAAAACTTCCGGGGCATTTATTTACGGTTTTTGTATTATTATCTTTCTTTTCAGCAAATGTTCATTGTTACCAATCAACAAATAATAGACTCCGTTGCCAGGTTCCGATAAATTTAATTGAGCCTTTGTTAATAGATACCAGGCTTTCCATTACCCTGGGCATTTAAGAGGTCTAAGCTTAATATAAGAAACAGCCAGTTCACAAATAGCTTCATGCCGAATTTATCAGGCCGCCTAATAAATTTGACAATTAAGCTGACAATCCCATTATTACCCTAACTGTACGTCGATCACCTTCTGTTTCATCTCCCAGTCTACTCAGACGCACATCTGATAACCAAATTGTCCTGATAAAAAAACAATTTGCAATCTATTCTTATTATCATTATTGTTGTTTAAATTTTTATGCCTCCGATCTATATAACGACATTGAACAGCCCTTACGGCCCATTGATCATCGGTGATCATAAGGGACAATTGTGTCTGCTTGACTGGCAATACCGCGCCAGGCGCCGGCAGATCGACAATCGTATCTGCAGCCTGCTGAATGCGGAATACGTCGAAAGATCCACTTCCCTGCACGAGGTAGTGACCGGCCAGCTATATGAATATTTTGAGGGGCGCCGTGCAGGGTTTGACTTGCCGCTTCTGTTTGCAGGGACAGCGTTCCAGCAGAATGTATGGCATAACCTGCTCAACATTCGCTATGGAGAGACAATATCCTACCTGGAGCTGGGCCGGCGTACCGGGAACGAAAAAAGCATACGTGCCGCAGCAGCGGCCAACGGAGCGAATGCTATCTCGATCGTAGTACCCTGCCACAGGGTGACCGGTAGTAAGGGTGAGCTGACCGGCTATGCAGGCGGTATCCATGTCAAACAACAGCTGCTCCGGCTGGAGTACGACTATCAGCGACCAA
>Ga0206118_100333_pt1 | contig 28134 bp, 31 predicted proteins | sample 3A20Ametagenome_FD_177999 | JGI IMG/M metagenome (GOLD analysis project Ga0206118, IMG submission 177999) | Enriched microbial communities from leaf-cutter ant dump, University of Wisconsin, Madison, United States - 3A20A | ecosystem: Environmental > Terrestrial > Nest > Insects nest > Nest dump... | reverse complement strand
CTTCGACGGCGCGGCCGACGATGCGGTCAACTACGGCGCCATCGGCGCGGTGATCGGCCACGAGATCAGCCACGGCTTCGACAACGCCGGCGCGCTGTTCGATGAAACCGGCAAGCTGCACAACTGGTGGACGGCCGACGACCTGAAGCAGTTCAACGCCGCCGGCGACGCGCTGGCCGCGCAATTCGGCGGCTACGAGCCGTTCCCCGGCGTGCACGTCAACGGCCGCCTGACCCTGGGCGAGAACATCGCCGACGTGGCCGGGCTGGCCACCGCGCACGACGCCTACGTGCTGTCGCAGCAGGACAAGCCGGCGCAGGCGCTGGAAGGCTTCACGCCGGACCAGCGTTTCTTCCTCGGCTTCGCCCAGGCCTGGCGCAGCAAGGCGCGCGAGCAGGCACTGCGCAACTCGCTGCTGACCAACGTGCACGCACCGGGCCAGTTCCGCGCGCTGACCGTGCGCAACCTCGATGCGTGGTACCCGGCCTTCGACGTCAAGCAGGGCCAGCAGCTGTACCTGACCCCGGAGCAGCGGGTGAAGGTCTGGTAAGCGGCCCTGCCGCACCGGTCACGGAAACGGGCGCCGCGGCGCCCGTTTCCGTTTGCCGCCGCCGCACTTCGTGCGTCACGCCATCGCGGTTATGTGCATGCGCAGCATGAAGCGCGGCTTTCCGTTTCCATTCCACGCAGTTACCTCGTGACGCAGCGCAAAACCCGCGGCCCGTCAGCCGTGCGCGCGTCCGTGCACGACGAAATTTCCTGCGCCTGCCCCATTGCCAAGCCCCACGAAAATGCTAGAAATGAAGGCGCCTGACCGTTTCACGCCGTATCCGCTCGTTCCAGATTCAGTACCTGCAGGAGCTCGACATGATCGCGTTGTTCAAGGGTTTGGGGTTGTTGCTGCAAGACAATGAGCTGTACCGCAGTCCGTTCGAGAAACAGGTCGAACACTGGAAGAACCTGAGCGACGAGCAGATACGCGAGGAAGTGGGCGTGCTGGCCCAGGCCAAGTGCCAGTGGCTGATCGCCTCCATCGTGCTCTGGCAGGCCGCCTCGCTGCTGGTGCTGGGGCTGATCACCAGCTACCTGTGGAGCGACGACTACCACATCACCTTCACCCGCGTGGTCATCGTGCTCGGCTCGTGGGTGTCGATCCTGTTCGTGATCTGGTTCATGGCCAACATGTTCGACCACACCGCCGGCTTCGAGCGCTGGATGAAGGCCTTCAACAGCCGCGCGCGCATCAGCTCCGACGCCGACAGCGTGGAGACCGTGGCCGAGGCGCTGGAGATGGCGCAGCACTACCCGGAGGTGCTGGACTACAAGCAGGCGGTGACCGCCCGCCGCGAACTGCGCCACGAGGACATCCGCATCATGCGCGAGCTCGGCCGCATGCGGCAGCACTCGGAACTGGTCGGCAAGCTCAACCACATCGGCGACGACGGGCTGCGCCTGCAACCTGCGTTCTGACCGCCACCGTTCTCCGCACCTGCCCCGCAACGCCGCGCTCAGTCGCGGCGTTGCGCGTTGCGGGCCCGCACCTGCTGGCCGAAGCCGGCCGGCAACCCCTGCACTTCGCGCACGCCGCCCACGCCCACGCTGAAGTCGTCCAGCGCCAGCCGCCGGCACAGCTCGCCGGCGGCCTCGTCGCGGCACTCCTCGCGGTAGAGCCGGTAGAAGCAGCTGCCGCTCTCGCTCTGCAGGCACTGGAACCGGGCCTTGCCGGCGGACACCGTGGTGCGGCTGAGCACGGCCGCCTCGCCGCTGACGCGGATGATCGACGTCTGCCCCTGCGGCTCGTGATAGCCCAGCATCGCCAGCAGGCTGCCGAGCAGGACGGTCAGGTAATGCATGGCACTCCTCCCTCGTGTATCGCGTATATCGCGGACTCACATGCCGCGGAACAGGCTCATGAACGCCTGGCTGACCACCAGCGTCTCGCTGCGGCCCTTCAGCCGCAGCACGCCGCGCCCGCTGTCCTCGCGCTCCACCGCCGCCACCGCCTTCATGTTGACGATGGTCGAACGGTGCACCTGGCGGAAGCACTGCGGGTCCAGCACATCGGCCAGCTCGCGCAGCGGGCTGCGCAGCAGCAGTTCCTCGCTGGCGGTGACCACGGCGGTGTACTTGCTGTCGGCGCGGAAATACAGCACGTCCTCCAGCATCACCAACCGCGTCTGGCGGCCGCTGCTGGCGGTGATCCACGCCAACGGCGGCGCGACGGTCTTCTCCGCCGGGCGCCGCGCCAGCTGCTCCAGCAGCCGGTCCAGCACCTGCCGGTCCGGCGTGCCGGCCTGCAGGCGCGCGAGCAGGCGCTGGCGCGTGGCCAGCAGGCGTTCGTCGGCCACCGGCTTGAGCAGGTAATCCACCGCGCCGCGCTCGAAGGCGTCGATCGCGTACTGGTCGTAGGCGGTGACGAACACCACCTGGGTCCGCGGGCTCAGGGTTTCCAGCGCGCGGGCCACGTCGATGCCGGTGACGCCGGGCATGCGGATGTCGAGGAAGGCCAGGTCGGGCTTCAGGGTTTCCAGCGCCTCCAACGCGGCGGCGCCGTCCTCGCATTCGGCGACGATGCGCAGTTCCGGCCACAGCCGCTGCAACTGCGCGGCCAGCGCCTGGCGCAGCAGCGGCTCGTCCTCGGCGATCAAGGCATCAAGATGCATGGGGCAACTCCGGCGGCAACGCGCCCTTGTGCGGCAGGGTGAGGGTCGCGGCCGCGCCGCTGGGGAAATTGGACACCAGGGCGAAGGCCGCCTCCGGCCCGCAGGTCAGGCGCAGGCGTTCGCGCAGGTTCTTCAGGCCGATGCCGGTACCGCTGCTACTGCCGCCGAAGCCACGGCCATCGTCGGCCACGGTGATGTGAACCTGCCCGTCCGCCTCGCGCGCCAGCAGCCAGATGGTGCCGCCGCCGGACTTGGGCTCCAGCCCGTGCTTGATCGCGTTCTCGACCAGCGTCTGCAGCGCCATCGACGGCAGCGCGACGTCGCGCAGGGCCTCGGGCACGTCCACCTGCACCGCCAACCGTTCGCCCATGCGGATGCGCAGGATCTCCAGGTAGGCCTGCACCCGCTCCAGCTCCTGCCCCAGCGTCGACAGCGACTGGTCGATGCCCGGCAGCGAGCTGCGCAGGTACTGGATCAGGTGGCCGAGCATGCGCTCGGCGCGCTCGGGGTCGGTGCGGGTGAGCACCTGCGCATTGGCGAGCGTGTTGTAGAGGAAGTGCGGCTCGACCTGCGCATGCAGCAGGTTCAGGCGCGCCACGCTCAATTCCTTCTCGGCCTCGGTGCGCGCGGCCGATTCGCGCTCGTCGCGGCGCTGCTCGGCCACGCGCTGGCCCAGCGCCCGGCTCATGGCGTCGGCGTTCTCGCGGTTGCTGCCCTCGTCGGCCAGCAGCAGGTCCACCCAGGCGCCGGCGTCGGGCTCGAACAGCAGGGCCACGCTGCTGGTACCCTCGCCCGGCGTCACCGTCGCCGACACCCGGTCGCGCTTGACCGCCAGCCATGCCAGCGGGTTCCAGCGCGACGGCGGGCGCGTGTTGTAGGAATCGGCGCGCGCGATCCTGGCCCGTACCTGCAGGCTGCCGGGCGAGCTTTCGATGTCCATCACCCGCGGCAAGCCGGCCACCACCGACTCGACCAGCGCGAAGGCCTGCGTGGCATCGAGCGGCAGCTCGATCCGGCGCTGCTGGCGGCTGGACAGGCTGTCGTGGTCCAGGCGACCGGCCACCAGCTTGACCCGGCGCAGGTGGCTGGCGGTATTGATCGCCGCCAGCACCAGCAGGCCGACCACCAGCAGCACGAACACCGCGCCCGGGCCGCCGAACAGGTTCGACCAGAGGACGCCGAGCACGATCAGCGCCAGCACCCAAGCCACGAGGATGCGGAGGCAGAACCACAGGCTGGCGATCATGATGGCGTTCCCGGCTGGACAGTGGCGCCGAGCTTAGGTGCTGCGCCGGTGCGTACAAGCGGCATGCGACGAAGGCGGGAAATCGAGGGATGGATGACGATATCAGCAGCCAAAACTCGACAGAGGCACTGTCCGTGGGGAACACATCAGTGCCACAGATGCCGTCTTGGCTGAGCCGGCGGCATGCGCAGGGAGCAGGAGGCCTGCTGGCAGGCAATGGCAATGCTCTACCCCCTTGCAAATCATAAGTTATTGAAAATAAAAGAAAACAAAAATTTTTCCAATGAAATCATTTATGACTTGTTAACTTCTACCCGATTGGGTTATTGTCTGGTTACTTGACATTTGGCCTCCATTCATTTTTTGGCCTAGTCAAGGCTATTCCTTCCAGGAGAGAGAGATGATCAAACGCAAATCAATCCAACGTGCAGCGCTCAGCGCCGCTCTGAGCCTGTGCATTGCCGGCGTGGCGCATGCGCAGTCCAATGCCTCCGGTTCGATCTTCGGTTCCGGCAGCCAGCCGGGCACCACTGTTGTCATCCGCAACGTCGATACCGGTTTGACCCGCGAGATTCGCGTGGACAACAACGGGCGCTACAACGCCTCGGCGCTGCCCGTCGGCAAGTACGAAGTCACCTTGAAAAGGGATGACGTAGTCGTTGCCTCCAAGTCTGACGTGCTGGTGCAGCTTGGTGCCGGTAGCGAGGTCTCCTTTGCCGCCGCCGGTGGCGGTGACGCGGTCGACATCGACCGTATCGAGGTTCGCGCCAGCGCCATGTCGCCCATCGACGTGTCGGCCACGGACAGCCGCCAGGTGTTCACTGCCGAGCAGATCTCCAAGATGTCCCTGGGGCGCAACATCAACGCCCTTGCGCTGCTGGCCCCGGGCGTGGTCGCCGCCGACTCCCGCTACGGCAATGTCCAGTCGTTCAGTGGCTCTGCCGCATCGGAAAATGCTTTCTATATCAACGGTTATGCCGTCACCAACCCGCTGACCAACCTCGGTTCCACGACCCTGCCGTTCGATGGTATCAGCCAGTACCAGGCCATCACCGGCGGCTACGGCGCCGAGTTCGGTCGCGCCACCGGTGGCGTGGTCAACATCATCACCAAGAGCGGTACCAATGAGTTCAAGGCCGGCGCCCAGCTCGTCTGGACTCCCAAGGATTTCCGCGCGCACTCGCGCAACCTCTATTTCCCCAATGCCGGGACGGCCAATGACGGCCTGATCTACCAGCACCTCAGCGACCAGACCACCGATTCTCTGGTCTATGGCGCCTATGCCAGCGGCCCGATCATCAAGGACCGGTTGTTCTTCTACGCCGGTGCCGAATTCGAGGATCAGGACCGGACCACCGTGTCCACCCGCTCCAACACCCCCACCGGGTTCCAGAAGCGCAACTACGAGGTCCCCCGCTGGCTGGCCAAGCTTGACTGGTACATCACCGACAACCACCTGCTGGAGTTCACCGGTATTTCCGACGTGACCAAGCAGACCATGGGTGCTTACGAGTACAACTACAGCGACCCGAACACCTTCAAGCCGGGCAATGTCAAGAACAGCGGCTACTACTTCGAAGATGGCGGTGAGCTGTATATCGGCAAGTACACCGGCTACCTGACCGACAACCTGACCATGACCGCCCTGTACGGCAAGCAGGAGCAGGATCATATTGCCGAGCCGTGGGGCTACGACCCGAACGTGGTCTTTGTCAGCGACTCCCGCAACGTGCCCAACCCGGTACGCTACGGCGCATTCGACCAGCTCGACTTCCCCGATGCCTATGACAAGACCGATGGCTACCGCCTCGACCTGGAGTGGCGTCTGGGCAACCACACCCTGCGCGGCGGCTATGACGTGCAGAACTCGGAGTCGCGTGCAGGCGAGGTGACTTCCGGCCCCGGTTACCGCTGGAGCTACAATTCCGTCGGTGCAGCCAACGCCAACGACAACATCCCCGGCAGCGGCGGTGCGCGTGGTCCGGGCGGCAATGGTGACTATGTCATCAAGTACGTCTACGCCAACGGCGGCACCTTCAAGGTCGAGCAGAAGGCCTTCTATCTGGAAGACCGCTGGCAGATCAACGACAACTGGCTGCTGTCGCTGGGCCTGCGCAACGAAAGCTTCCAGAACTTCAATGCCGACGGCATCGTCTACGTGGAGCAGAAGAACCAGTGGGCCCCGCGCGTGGGCGCCACCTGGGACGTCTTCGGCGATTCCTCGCTGAAGGTGTTCGCCAACGCTGGCCGCTACCACCTGGCGATGCCCAACAACGTCGCTCTGCGCGGCGCTGCTGGCTCCACCTACACGATGGAGTACTTCTCCTTCACCGGCATCGACCCGAACACCGGCGTGCCGCTGGGCACCCAGGCGCTGGGCGACGGCCCCTATTCGTCCAACAACGAATACGGCCAGGCTCCCGATCCGGCCTCGGTTGCCGCGAAGGGCCTGAAGTCGCATTACCAGGACGAGTTCGTGCTGGGCTTCGAAAAGCAGCTGGGTGACTCCCTGGCATTCGGCGCACGCTACATGTTCCGTGACCTGAAGAGTGCCATCGACGACATGTGCGATTGGCGCCCGGCTTACTACTGGGCCATCGAGAACGGCTATTCGGAAGACGTTGCCGATGCGCTGGGCGAAGGCTTGGGCAGCTGCCGCCTGTTCAACCCGGGTGTTGCCAACACCTTCCAGTTGGATGATGGCACCGGAAACCTCATCACCGTGCCGCTGAGTGCCGCACAGTTGGGCTTCCCGAAGCTCAAGCGTCGTTACCAGGGCGTTGAACTGTTCCTGGAGCATCCGTTCGACGGCAAGTTCTACGGCAAGGTGGATTACACCTGGTCCCACAACTACGGCAACGCCGAAGGCCAGTTGAAGTCCGACGTGGCACAGGGTGACGTGTCGCAGACGATGGATTGGGACCATCCGGAAATGATGTTCCATGCCAACGGCAACCTGCCCAACGACCGCCGCCACTACGTGAAGGCCTTCGGTTACTACCAGTTGACCGATGAGCTGCGCTTCTCCAGCACCTTCACGCTGATGTCCGGCCGTCCGAAGAACTGCACCGGCATCTACGCTGGTCCGGATCCGGATGGTGAATTCACCAACACGGTGGAGTACTCCGGCCCCTACTACCGCTACTGCAACGGCGAAGTCGCGCCGCGCGGCTCGGCCGGTACCACTCCGTGGGTGGGTCGCCTGGACTTGGGCGTGGCCTATCGGCCTTCGTTCCTCAACGACAAGCTGGAAGTCTCGCTCGACGTGTTCAACGTCACCAACACGCAGACGGCCCAGAACTACATCGAGTACGGCGAAATCGGTTCGGTCGGCAATCCGTACGCGCAGACCAACCGCGTGATCAGCTATTCGGCTCCGCGCTACATGCGTCTGGGCATCCGTTACGACTTCTGATCCCGATCGTCTCCATTTGCAACCTTTTGAACCCGGCCTTGCGCCGGGTTCTTTTTGTCTTTCATCCCTGCGGACAACTTCTGTGAAGGTTTGCCGGAGCTGCATTCGCAGCCCTTCGCTCGTCGGCCTCGGTACCGATATCACCCGCATACCGCCCCTGTTGCGCATCCGTCGCCATTGATTGGATGAGCAAGTTGAAATAGCCAATGACGAAAGCTGCAGGCAGCGTCCGATCACATCCCCGCGGCGCGCGCCAGCAGGACCTCGCGTTCGCGGGCATTGCCGCTCAGCGCGGCAGCACGCTCGAACGCGGCGCGCGCTTCGTCATCGCGGCCGAGTTGTGCGAGCAGGTCGCCGCGCACCGCCTCCAGCGGCGCATAACCCTGCAGGTGTGCGTCGTCATGCAGGGCCTGCAACAGCGGCCATGCTACCTGCGGCCCCTGCGCCCGGGCCACCGCCACCACGCGGTTCAGTTCGATCACCGGCGAGGGTGCGACCGATGCCAGCCGTGCGTACAACTGCGCGATGCGCGACCAGTCGGTCTGCTCGGCGCGGCGTGCCTGTGCGTGGCATTCGGCGATGGCGGCTTGCAGGACGTAGATATCGTCATCACCGCCGAGCACCAACGCTTTTTCCAGCGCCGCCTGCCCGCGGCCGATCTGCAGCCAGTCCCAGCGGCCGCGGTCCTGCTCCATCAGCAGCACCGCCGCGCCCTGCGCGTCGGTGCGCGCGGCCAGCCGCGAGGCCTGCAATTCCATCAATGCCAGCAATCCCAGTACCGGCGCCGATGCGGGCATCAGCCCGGCCAGCACCCGGCCCAAGCGCAATGCTTCCTCGCACAGCGCCGGGCGCATCCAGTCCTCGCCGTGGCTGGCGGCGTAGCCTTCGTTGAATACCAGGTAGACCACTTCCAGCACCGAGCGCAGGCGCTGCGGCAATGCCTTGCGCCGCGGCACCTCGAACGGCACCCGGCGCTCGGCAAGGGTGCGCTTGGCGCGGACGATGCGCTGGGCGATGGTCGGTTCCGGCAACAGGAACGCGCGCGCGATCTCGGCGGTGCTCAGGCCGCACAACAGGCGCAGGGTCAGCGCCACCCGCGCGTCAGCCGGCAATGCCGGGTGGCAGGCGACGAACAACAAGCGCAGCAGGTCGTCGCCGATGTCGTCTTCCACTTCGCGCTCGTGGTCACGCACGACGCTCCCCTGCCATTCCGGCTCCTGCGCCAATACCTCGTGCTTGCCGGCGTGCAGGCGACGCTGGCGCAGCAGGTCGATCGCGCGGCGCTGGGCGGTGGTCATCAGCCACGCGGCAGGGTTGTCGGGGACGCCCTGCTGCGGCCAATGCTCCAGCGCGGCGACCAGCGCGTCCTGCGCCAGTTCCTCGGCGCTGTCCAGGTCGCCCAGCATCCGCATCAGGCGCGCGACCAGGCGTGGCGATTCCATCCGCCACACCGTGTCGAGCCTGCGCTGGAGCGCCTCATCCTGCATCGACGGCGATCACAGCATCGCCGCGACAACCGCGCAAGCCAAGGCAGTCAAAGATCGACAATGGGCTTGAAGCCACCCCAAAACATCCGCTTGCCATCGAACGGCATGTTCCCCAGGTTCCAGCCCTGCAATCGCGCATCGGCCATCACCTTGGCATTACGCGGTCGCGGTGCGCGCGCGAACGGAACAGCACGTAGGCGAACACCACCACCTCGCCCTCCTTCAGCTTCACCGCCTGCGGGAACGAGGTGTGCTTGCCCGGCTTCACGTCGTCGCCGATGGCTTCGACGTAGGCCAGCGCGCCATGTTCCTTCCACACCTTGCCGCCAAGGCGGGCCATGCGCCGGTAGGCGGGCAGGTTTTCCCGCGGCACCGGCAATACGTAACCGTCGATGTAGGCCATTGCATTTCTCCCGTGGTTGCGTGGTGGCTCAGCCCGGCTCGCCATCCATGTGGGCGATTTCCCACAGGTGGCCGTCCAGGTCCTGGAAGCCGCGCTGGTACATGAAGCCGAGGTCGCGCGCCGGCATCGGCTCGCTGGCGCCGGCGGCCAGGGCCGCATCGACCAGCCGGTCCACTTCGGCGCGGCTGTCCGCCGACAGGCAGGTGATCACCTCGGTCCGGCTGCGCGCGTCGCACAGCGGCTTGTTGGTGAAACCCTTGAAGAACGGCTCCACCAGCAGCATCACGAAGATGCTGTCGCTGACCACCATGCAGGCCGCGTTGTGGTCGGTGAACTGCGGATTGAAGGTGTAGCCAAGCGCGGCGAAGAAGGCCTTGGAAGCTTCGAGGTCGCGCACCGGCAGGTTGACGAAGATCATCTTCGGCGCGGTCATGGCTGACCCTCCACGGCGCCCATCGGCTTCATGCAGTTGACCATCCACGGCTTGCCGTAGCGGTCCACCAGCATGCCCCAGCGCCGCGCCCAGAACGTCTCGGCCAACGGCATCTGCACCTGCCCGCCTGTGGCCAGCGCGGCGAACACGCGCTCGGCCTCCTCGATGCCGTCCACCTCGATGTTGATGGTGGTGCCGCCTTGGCCGTCGCGCTGCGGGCCGTCGGCGGCCATCAGCACCGCGCCGCCGGCCTCGACCTGGCAATGCGCCACCTGCTCCGGCCGCGGCATGAACCCGCCGCAGCCTTCGGCATCCATGTCGGGGCTTGGCGGCATGTCGCCGTATTTCATTTCCGATACCACCTTGCCGCCCAGCGCCTTGGCATAGAACGCCATCGCCTCGTGGGTGTTGCCGTCGAAGCCCAGGAAGGGAATCAGTTTCATCATGCGTCTCCTCGTCGTCGAATCAGTCGTTGCGTTCGATGCGTTCGCGCAGACGTTGCTCCTGCGCGCGCAATTCGGGGGTGAAGGCCTCGCCGAAATCGTCGTCTTCGAAGATCGGTCGGATCTCAACCTCCACCGCTTCGGTGCCGTCCGGGTTGAACGGCGCGCGCTGCAGCCACTCCACCGCCTCGTCCATCGAACGCACCTGCCACAGCCAGAAGCCGGCGATGAGTTCCTTCGTCTCGGCGAACGGCCCGTCGATGACGCTGCGGCGTGCACCGTCGAAATGCACCCGCACGCCGCGCCGGCTCGGGTGCAGGCCCTCGCCGGCCAGCATGATCCCGGCTTCCACCAGGCGCTCGTTGTAGGCGCCCATCGCCGCCAGTTCTTCCTGCGTGGGCATCACCCCGGCCTCGCTGCCGGCCGATGCCTTGACAATCACCATCACTTTCATCGCCCTGTTTTCCTCGGTTGCGGGCCGGACGACCCGCTTCACACCCGATACGACGAACCGGCGCCACCGGAATCGACAAGACCGACCGGGAATTTTCTGAACGGGTTCATGTTCCGCGGAGGCGATACACGCGCCATCATGGCCGCTCCCTTCTGCCGGCGCCCGCCATGAAATTCATGCTGCTGATCAACATCGACCCGGAACTGCTGCAGGCGCTGCCGTCGGCGGACTACGACGCGCTGATGCGCGACTGCCTGCACCATGCCGACGCCCTGCAGGCGCAGGGCGTCCTGCTGCAATCGCAGAAGCTGCAGCCCCCGGCCAGCGCCCGCACCCTGCGCACCCGCGGCGGGCAGGCCCGCATCACCGATGGCCCGTTCGCCGAGACCCGCGAGATCCTGGCCGGCTTCAACCTGATCGAGGCGGCCGATGCCGACGAAGCCACCCGCATCGCCCGCCAGTTCCCGTGGTCGGCCTACGGCAGCATCGAGGTGCGCGCCGTTGAAGACCTGCAGGCCGAGCGGGTGCGCGTGGGTGCATGAGCGCCGGCTTCGCCACTTCGGTCAAAGCAACGTGATCCCGAGCTCCCGCCGCTCCGTGGCCGCGTTGCCGCTGTAGTCCTTCGCGGTGATGCGAATGACGTAGTCCCCCGCCGGCGACTCCGACACATCCAGCGACCCGGCCGCCAGCCGGCCGTCGCGCACGGTGTTGGTCAGCACGTAGCGGAAGCGGGTGCGGCGGCTGCCGTGCACGGTGATGCCACTGTCCTCGGCGTAGGCCAGCTTCACCGCTTCGCGTTGCGGGGGCATGCGGTTGAACTCGATGTTCATGCGCGGCTGTTCGTGACCGGGCAGCGGGCGCCCGGTGGCATCGAGGATCTGGTAGCCCAGTGCGTACAGGCCGAGGCGGCGGCGCGGCAGGTTGTCGTCCACCTGATCCCACGCTTCGACCACGAGTTGCAGGCCGCCGCCGTCGCGCGGCACCACGAGGCGGCCATTGCGGTGTTCGCGCAGGCGTTGGCCGCCGGCGTCCAGCAGGGCGATGTCGTCGATGCGCGGGACGAAATGATCGGCGTAGTTGGCGAAACCCAGCCGCACGGCGTTGCGTTCGTAGCCCGATGGCCCCACCGCCAGATGCACGTGGGCCTGGTTGTTGATGCTGCCCAGCGCATCGCCGGGGTTGAAGCGGGTGCCGCGGCGCACGCGCACGCGCTCCAGTTGCCCGGCCTCGTCGTACACCAGTTGGAAGCGCGCCGGATCGAGTGGCCGGTTGGCCGGATCGCGGCCGACCTTCATGTGGATGTAGTCCAGCATGTCCAGCGACAGGCCTTCGGCCTGCCCGCCCAGGTTCCACGTCGCCGCCGGGCTGCCGACCTTGGCCGCGGCGATGGCGAGCACGGTCTGGCCGACGTCGCCGCGCACGTCGAAACCGCTGTGCAGGTGGTGCCGGCTCTCGCCGCTGAAAGTGCCGCGCACCTCGCCCAGCGTGCCGACCACTTCATGCCAGCCGCGTTGCGGCGCCAGCGGCCAGCGGCCTTCGTTGCGCGGCAGCGGGTTGTCGATCGACGGGCCCACCGCCGCCCCGCCTTCCTCCGTGCCTATCGGCAACGGCCGCAGGTGGTGGATGCGGTAGGCATCGGCGTCGGCCAGCAGCAGGCTGCCGTCCGGCGCCAGCGCGACGCCCGCCGCGCGCGCGAAGCGCTGCGTGTCGCCGGCCACCGCCACCACGTGGCCGGCGGACGATACCTGCAGCACGCGGCCGGTGCCGCGCTCGCCCACGTAGGCGACGCCGTCATGGGTGATGGCCAGCGTCATCGGCCCGCGCAACGCGCGCGCGCTCCAAGGGCCACCGATCCGCGTCGTCACCGCGCCCGCCGGCGTGAGCGTGCGCAGCGCGTCGTTGTTCATGTCCGCTACCCACAGCGTGCCGTCAGCGGCGAGCTTGAGGTCGGTGGGCGTGTCGAAGCGCGCCTGATCGCCCTGCCCGTCCGCCCAGCCGGGGCGGTCGCCGCCAGCCAGCGTCCACACCCGGCCGTCGGGTTCGATCGCGCGGATGCGGTCGTTCCAGGTGTCGGCGACATAGACGCGGCCGGCATCGTCCACGGCCACGCCCATCGGCCCGTTGAAACGCGCATCGCGGCCGTTCCCATCGGCGAAACCGGGCACGCCGCCGCCGGCCAGCGTGGTCACCTCGCCGCGCGGGGTGACCTTGCGGATGGCGTGGTTGCCGGTGTCGGCCACGTACAGGTTGCCGTGGCGGTCCAGCGCGATGCCGGACGGCGTGTTGAACGCCGCCGCGCCGCCGAGGCCATCGGCGAAGCCTTCGCGGCCGCCGGCCAGCAGGCGGAAATCACCATCCAGCCAGCGCCACAGGATGCGGTTGTTGTCGCCGGCATCGGCGACGTAGAGCGTGCCGCCGGCATCCAGCGCCACGCCCCAGGGATCGCTGAAGCGGCTGCGCGGGCCGGGGCCGACGGCATCGCCGGCGACACCATCGCCGCCCAGCAGTTCGACCTGCGCGCGCCAGCCCAGCGGCGTCGCCGCCGGCTCCGGCCGCCACGGCGGCTTCGGTTGCCACAGGAAGCTGGCCGCCAACGCGGCGGCGGTCAGCCCTGCCGCCGCCATCACCCAATGTCTGCGCGCCATCCAACGTCCATCCGATCCGGGGCCGAGCATCATGGCCGCTGGCCGGCACGGGCGGAACCCTCGCGCTCAGCGCGCCGCGCGCAGGTGTTCGCCCACCGGGGCGGAGAAGGCGCGGCCGTCGGCGACGTCGCTGTTGATCGACCAGGTCATCACCCCGCGGAAATCCGGGTACGGCCGGGCCGGCTTCACTTCGTCGCAACCGACCGCCCTGGTCAGACAGTCGAAGGCGCGGTTGATGTCGGCCGGCTCGGCATGGCCGCTGCCGGCCGCGCGCAGGCCCGACGGCAGCGCCAATGCCACCTGCTCCGGGCGCAGGCCTTCGAAACGGCCGTTGCCGCCGGCCAGCTCGAAGCCCTCGATCAGCATCGTCGCCGAGCCCACCATCATGTCCACGCTGCCGGCCGGGTACTTTTCCGCGCGGTACGGCGTGGGCAGGCCACCGTTGTTGTAGAGCTGCACGTGCAGCAGGTCCAGTTCCTCGCGCAGGCCGTCGATCAGCGGCAGGTAGGCGCCCCAGATGCCGTCCATCGACACCAGCCCGCCCTGCACGTAGGGGTGCTCGGGCGCCATCGACACGTACAGGTTCGGGTACATGGCGTGCAGGCGCTTGACCGCGGAGATCAGGTGGGGGACCACCGGCGCGCCATGCTCGACGCCGGCGATCTTCTCCAGGTCGATGTCGATGCCGTCCAGGCCGAAGCCGTCGATGGCCTGCGCGGTGCTCACCACGAAGTTGTCCTCGTCGCGCCGGGTGCGCAGCGTCACCGTGCCCAGCTCGCCGCCGAAGGACAGCGCCACGATCCTGCCCTGCGCACGCTTGGCGGCGATGTCGGCGATCAGCCGCTCCCGGTCCAGTGCCGGGTCCGGATTGAAGGCGACCCGGCCTTCGCCCATGTCGTCGGCGAAGGCCAGCACGATCACGTCCCAGCCGTCGTCCACCTCGCCCACCGGCAGCAGCCCCAGGCCGTTGTCGAAGTTGTGCAGGTAGCCGACCAGGGCATGCTTCGGCAGCGGGTGGGCGTGGCCGGGGGCGATGCCGGCCTGCGTGGCGGCGGCGCTTTCCGGCCGGGCCTGGCAGCCGAAGGCGGCGGCGAGCGCCAGTGCGCACGACAGCAGGGTGATCGACTTCATCGCAACTCCATACGCAGGGGAAACCCGATTCTAGGCATGCGCTGCGCCTGAAAATCCTTCCGGAACATGAAGTTGCGAAAGTTGTCCGGCAATGTCGCCGGCATTGTCCACCTGCCATCGGCATGCGGCCTCCGCGATGGCGCGCGGGGCCTTGCCGGGCGTCCGCAGCGGTCAGGTCAGGTCGCGGTTGCCGGCCAGGGAAGACGGCCGGCGACCCTACCGGTTCAACCGCAGGTCCGCATCTGCCGCTCGGCTTCCCACAGCCCGCGCCGGGCCAGGTCGTACGCGCTGTCGGCCGCGGCGGGCAGGCTGTGCTCGGCTTCCACCGGGTCGGCGCCGTGGTTGTAGCGGTATTCCAGCCGTTGCAGCGCGTCCAGGTGCTGCAGCACCGGCGCCAGCCAGCGCTGGCGGTCGCCGGCGGCGCAACGCGGGTAACGCCGCTCCAGCTCGCCGATGGCTGCACGGATGCGGCGGCTGGCCGTGCCGTCCAGGCCGGGGACGGGCTCATGCCGGATCGGGGCGGCCTTCCAAGCATCGCCGGTCGCAGCGCTGCCCAGGTCGGCGGGGCGTTCGTGCAGGGCGGGGTTGAAGGCCACCTCCGGCGGGCGTCGCGCCTGCGCCGGCTGGATGTCCTCGCCGTAGAGCATCCGTTGCGCCAGCGATTGCGGTGTGCCCGCCGGACGCCTGGAAAACAGCCCGGCGGTGGCGCGCTCGCCGACGCCGGTGGCCAGTTCGTCGCGGTGCTCGAACACGCGCTCGGCAGCACTTTTATGCGCGGTTTCCCCGACCGTGTCCGGCGCCAGCGTGACCCGGCCGTTGTCGCCATACAGATTCCGCGACCATGCCGGCGACGCGGCGTCGGGCGTTGTCGCATCCGGTGGCGGGGCGATGTCCTGCGCGGGCGTCGCCGGTATCGGCATGGCGGTGGCTCCGGCAGCCATAACCGGGTTCGTCGCCGTCATCGGCAACGCCTGCGCCGGCGCCGGCGGCAACCAGCGCAACTGGATGCGCGCTTCCTGCCGCGTGCCGCGGGCTTCCGGCAACTGCCACAGCAGGCGTGCGAGCAGGGACAGTACGGCCACGGCCGCCAGCGCGGCGACGGCATGGTTCCACAACGGTTCGGGCAAACGGGCAGGACGCATGCAACTCCGGTACAAGGCGCTCCGCAAGGCGGTCACCGGCCCTGCCACGGCACATCTGCAACCAGCGACAGACCGCCGCGGGCAGGGCAAGTTCCAGCGGACGCGGCAACGCCATCCGGCATTCAGGCAGGCGCAAGCTTGCCGGCGCGCCCGACCTGCTGCGGTAGCATGGCGCCCCCTTCAACCACGCCGCCTCCGCACATGCCCCACTACGCCGGGCCGTTGCTCACCCGCCCCGTCCTCGACACGCTGCAGGCCGCGCTGAAGCAAGGCGCCGGCCATGCGCAGGCATCGTTCGACCTCGGGCGCAGCGAGGAGCCGGTGGACGTCGGCGGCGATGGCTGGCGCTGGCGCGGGCAGGCGTTCCCGTGGCCGGAAAAGCTCAAGGACCGGACCATCCACTATTGGGACGGCGAGGCGTTCGCCGTGGCCTCGCGCTTCGGCAGCGGCCTGTACAAGCTGGTGCCCACCGACTGGGGTGCGCCGACGTTCGAGATCGACGGCATCAAGATGCTGCCCAGCGCGCAGCTGTCGCCGTTCGAGGACGCACGGCGCAAGGTGGCGCTGGTCGAGCCGCGCGGCAAGCGGGTGCTGGATACCTGCGGCGGGCTGGGCTATTTCGCCGCGTGCTGCCTGGAGGCCGGTGCGGCCTCGATCCACTCGTTCGAGAAGAGCAGCGAAGTACTGTGGCTGCGTACGCTCAACCCGTGGTCGCCGGACCCCGACGCAGCGGAGAATGGCGGCCGCCTGCAACTGCGGCAGGGCGATGTCAGCCGCGAAATCGAGGGCATCGCCGATGCCTCGGTGGACGCCCTGCTGCATGACCCGCCGCGCTTCGGCATCGCCGGCGAACTGTATTCGCAGGCGTTCTACGACCAGTTGGCGCGGGTGCTGCGCAAGGGCGGGCGCCTGTTCCACTACACCGGCACGCCGAACCGGCTGACCAGCGGCCGCGACGTGCCGCGCGAGGTCGCCGCGCGGTTGCAGAAGGCCGGCTTCGCGACGCAGTTGGTCCTTGACGGGGTGTTCGCCACGCGGCGCTGAAATCCCGCGGGCCGCGGCACCTGTTGACCTTGCCACCGTGGCAGGCTCCAGACTGTCGCCTTCCTTTCCGGAGAACCCCCATGCAACTGCACATCGAGAACATGACCTGCGGCGGCTGCGCGCGCAGCGTCACCGCGACGATCAAGGAGGTGGACGCCGACGCCACGCTCGAGATCGACCTGCCCGCCAAGCACGTCCGCATCATGTCGGCGCAGCCGGCCGAGCGTTTCACCCGGGCGCTGGACGAAGCCGGTTTCCCGGCGCAGCAAACCCCGTAGATGCGGGGCTTGCCCCGCATGAAGCCTTCCCGGTGAAGCCCCGTGCCGGGCAAGCCCGGCACCTACGGTGGATCGTGCATGCGGGGCAAGCCCCGCATCTACCCGCCGGCCGGCAAGGCAACAACCCGACCTACGGCATGCGCTGCCAGACTTCGCGCTCGACGCGGCGCCCGTCCTGCCAGCGCTCCAGCGTCCACGTATCGCCTTCCAGCGTGTAGCGGAATTCATAGCTGCCACCGTTTTCCAGCGGGTAGGACGCCATCAGCGGCGTCTCCACGTAGCGCGCCGCATCGCCGTCGTAGGTACCCGAGCCGCCCGCCCAGAAGGCGCCGTCGCTGGTGGTGGTGAAGGCGAAATTGCCGTCGGCCAGCACCTTGGTGCCGGCCAGTTTGCGGCTGGCGTAATCGACCACGGCGCCGTCGCCGTCGATGAACTCACCGGCCTGCAAACGCCATGCGCCCTGCAGCCGCGAGACATCGGCGGCGATGGCGGCACCGGCAAGGCCCATGCACGACGACAGGGCAAGCAACAGGCGCAGGGTGCGGCATATCGGCATCGTCGGCTCCTCGTGGCGGAAGCCGGCATTGTGCGTGGCGCCGGCCGGCCATCGCCAGCACCGGATCACCGGCAACTTTCCGCGTCGCCGGGGCCGTCGCGGCGGGCGCTATCATGGCGCCCGTCATCATTTCGGCAAGCGCGACGTGCAGCAGACCATCCTCACCCCGGTATCGATCGGCGAGCTGATCGACAAGATCACCATCCTCGAAATCAAGGCCGAGCGCATCGCCGACACCGCCAAGCTCGGCAACGTGCGCACCGAGCTGGACGGCCTGTGGCCGCTGTGGCTGCAGCAGCAGGCCGCGCGCCCGGAGCTGGCCGCGCTCAAGCAGCGGCTCAGGGCGATCAACGAGCGCATGTGGGACATCCAGGACCAGCTGCGCGCGAAGGAAACCGCGCAGGACTTCGGCGACGGCTTCATCGCCCTCGCCCGCGGCGTCTACGGCACCAATGGCGAGCGCGTGGCGGTGAAGAACGAGATCAACCGCGTCGCCGGCTCGGCGCTGGTCGAGGAAAAGCAGTACCAGGGCGAGTGAGCCGCATCGCGAGCGCGTAATGAAAAGGTTTCATCCAAGCCCAGGGATCAGGCACCGCGCGATGGCCGCAGCCTGCCACGCCCCGGGCGGCGCAGGCGCATCCGCGTAGATGCGGGGCTCGCCCCGCATTGAGGCTCTACCGGCAAGGCCCCGTGCCGGGCAAGCCCGGCACCTACGATGAGCGGGGTATCCACGGCCTGCAGGCCTGCTCTTCCCCGCAATCGCGGTGAAGAACCAATGAAAAGGCCAGGTCGACGACCTGGCCTGCATGTTCCAACGTTGTCGGTGCGGTTCAGTGCAGCGCGGCCGGTGCCTTGTCCGATGGTTCGGCCGGCACCGGCGCGGTCTTGATCGACAGGCACATCGGGCAGACGCTCTCCAGTACCTTGATCGCCGGCTGGTACACCGTGTTGCACTTCATGCACTGGACCATTCCAGTCGTGACGGCTTCCATGAGCCCCCTCTTTCGTCTTTGTTCGATCCGTCCGACGTGAGGGCGCATGGCCGGCTTTTCAAGCCCTATTCCAGCGCCAGCACCGGCACGTCGTACCAGCGCGCCTGCGGGAAGCGCGCCTGCATCCAGTCGCGGATAAAGCCGCGGCTCTCGGCGGCGATCACCTCGTCGTTGCCGTCGTCGCGGCTGTTCCAGGCGATGCCGTGCAGCGCGATGCCGCGCGCGGCGATGGCCTCCAGCGACAGCAGCGTGTGGTTGATGCTGCCCAGCCGGCCGGAGGTGACCAGCAGCAGCGGCCAGCCACGCCGGGCCACGTAGTCGATGGTCAGCAGCTGTTCGGTCAGCGGCACCATCAGCCCGCCTGCGCCTTCCACCAACACCGTCTCGTAACGCTCGCACAGGTGGGCGGTGGCGCGGTCGATGGCCTCCAGGTCGAGGCTGCGCCCTTCCAGCCGCGCGGCCAGGTGCGGCGAGGCCGGGTAGGCGTACAGCGCCGGCATGGTGTGGCCGTCGCGGTCCTCGTCGAACAGGCCGCAGCCCATGATCCGCCGGTGCAGCAGGATGTCGTCCGACGCGCCGACGCAGCCGGTCTGCACCAGCTTCTGGGTGATGACGTCCACGCCCGCCTCGCGCCACTGCCGCGCCAGCCAGCCGGTCACCACGGTCTTGCCGATCTCGGTGTCGATGCCGCTGACGAAAACCACCTGTCCCTTCATTGCCGCATGTCCTCCGCGTGCAGGCCCGCCACCAGCGCGACCAGACCGTCGCACAGGCGCTGCAGTTGTCCGTCGTCGATCACGTAGGGCGGCATCACGTAGACCAACCGCCCGAACGGACGGATCCAGATGCCCTGCTCCAGCATGCGCCGCTGGATGCGCTCCAGCCGCAGCGGCGCGGTCAGTTCGACCACGCCGATCGCGCCGAGCACGCGCACGTCCTGCACCTGCGGCAACGCGCGCGCCGGCGCCAGCCGCTCGCGCAGACCGCGCTCGATGCGCTGCACGTTGCCCTGCCAGTCCCCCGCCAGCAGCAACCGGGTGGACGCCAGCGCCACCGCGCAGGCCAGCGGGTTGGCCATGAAGGTGGGGCCGTGCATGAACACGCCCGGCTCGCCGCTGGCGATCACCTCGGCGATCTCGCGTCGGGTGATCGTCGCGGCCAGCGTCATGTAGCCGCCGGTCAGCGCCTTGCCGATGCACAGGATGTCCGGGGTGATGCCGGCATGCTCGCAGGCGAACAGCCGCCCGCTGCGGCCGAAGCCGGTGGCGATCTCGTCGCAGACCAGCAACACTTCGTGCTCGCGGCACAGCCGTGCCAGTTCGCGCAGGTACTGCGGGTGGTAGAAGCGCATGCCGCCGGCACCCTGCACCACCGGTTCGATGATGAAGGCCGCCAGTTCACCGGCATGCTCGGCGAACAATCGCTCGACCGGCGCGATGTCGGCAGCGTCCCATTGCCCGCCGAACGGCGTGGCCGGTGCCGGCACGAAGCGCCGCGTCGGCAGCGCGGCGCCGAACAGGCCGTGCATGCCGGTGACCGGGTCGCATACCGACATCGCGTTCCAGGTGTCGCCGTGATAGCCCGAGCGCGTGGTGGCGATGTTGCACTTGCCCGGCAGGCCGCGCGCATGTTGGTACTGGATGGCCATCTTCAGCGCCACCTCCACCGCCACCGAGCCGGAGTCGGCATAGAAGATCGCGTCCAGCGGCTGCGGCACGATGGCCAGCAACTGCTTGCCCAGGGCAATGGCCGGCTCGTGGGTGAGCCCACCGAACATCACGTGCGCCATGCGCCCAAGCTGGTCGATGGCGGCCTGGTTCAAGGCCGGATGGTTGTAGCCGTGGATCGCGCACCACCACGAGGCCATGCCGTCGATCAGCCGGGTGCCGTCGGCCAGTTCCAGCAGCACGCCCTCGGCACGCGCCACCTTCAGCACCGGCACCGGGCCGTCGAGCGCGCTGTAGGGGTGCCAGAGGTGTTCCCTGTCGAATGGGTCGGTCAACATTGCGGGTGTTTCGTGCCACCGGTACGGCGGCATGCGGGCGCGTACCTTACCGCTTCGCCCGCGCGCCCGCATCCGGCGCTGCTTCAGTCCGGCAGCCGCCCGTCGCGCCGCCCGGGCTGCGTTTCATGGAGGAACACGGTGCAGGTATCGGCCGGATGCGGCACCTGCGCCTGGTCCAGCGCGTGGCCGATGGCGCCGCGGTGGTAGCTGGAATGGTTGAGGACGTGGAACAGGATTTCCCGCCGCGTCATGCAGCCATCGCGGCCATCGGCGAAGCGGAACTGCAGCGCTTCATCCCATTGCACCGGGGCCAGCCCGGCCAGGTGGCCGGCATACCACCGGTCCGAGGCCTCCAGGCGCGCGGCCAGCTCCTCGAGTGCCGGCACCTCGGCGGTATTGGTAGCCGCATGCGGCGCGGGCTCGCCGAGCAGGCGCGAGCGGAACAGCTCTTCCACGATCGCGATGTGGTTCAACTGTTGCCGCATGAACGCGACGCCGGCGGGAAACGCCTGCGCATCCACCGCGCGTACCGCCTCCAGCGTGCGCCGCATCGCCCAGCGCTTGCAGGCGAAGGCTTCATCGAACATGCGTTGCTCCACGCCGGCAGGCCGCGGCATCAGCGCGGCAGGCCGGCGCTGCGGCCTACCGGGGAGCCGGGAACAGGAAAGGAAGCGGGGATCATTCCTCGTCTTCTTCCTCTTCCTCGTCCTCCTCTTCGTCCTCGTCGTCTTCCTCGAACGCCTCCAGCTCCTCCACGCGCACGAAATTGGGCAGCGCATCGGCGAAACCGATCTGCGCGCCCTCGGCGACCATCGCCCGCACCTCGCGCTTCATCGCACTCTCCACCAGTGCGAAGCACACCACCGCCTGCGCGGCTTCCTCGCCGCCCTCATCGAACACGGCAACCCAGCCGGCGGCGGGCATGATCTGGATGATGTTGTCTTGCATGGCAATCACCGCGGGAAAAGGAACCCGGAGATTGCGCCAAGCCCCGCGGCGGCGCAATCGCGTGCACCCGCGGATGTGACTGCGGCCACGATGAATGGCCGCGGCCGTGGCTTCAGCCGCCGTGGCCGTCCTCGTCGCCGCGGGTACCCAGCGCCATGCCGCCGCCCATACCTCCCATCCCACCCATGCCACCGCCCCCTCCGCCGCCCTTGCCGCCACCGCCGGCCTCGTCCTTGCGGCCCTTGCCGGCGGCCCCCGACCCCGGCCGCGTCGGCCCCTGCCGCGGGATCGGCAGGTCGTGCGGGATCGGCGCCAGGTCCAGCGCGTGGCGGATGAAATCGCGCAGCGACACCACCAGCGCGTCGGTATGCACCGGGCGCCCCTGCGCCAGCTCGGCGGCCGCCTGCGCCGCCAGTTGCACCTGTTCGTCGGTGCCGAGCAGCAGGATGTCCGACAACGCCGCCTCCACCGCATCGCGGATGCGCCGCGCCCGGTCCGAGCCGGCATCGTCCTGCGCCTCACCCTGCGCACGCAGGTCGCGCAGATGCCTCGGGCTCACACCCAAGTCACCGGTGAACGAACCGCCCAGCGTCTTGTAGGTGGCGATCAGCGTGCGCAGGCGCTCGTTGATCTGTCGGTTCTCGCGCTCGCGCCGCTGCTGCAGGGTCTGCATCACCACCAGGCGGATACCCACGCCGATCAGGGTGACGATCGCCAACCCCAGCAGGGTGGTGAGCACGGCCTGCCACGAACTGAAATCAAGACCACGCATGCGGGTGCCCCACGGGCGGCGACGATGCCGCCAATCTGAGGTGCCGGCGGCCGGCATGCAAGCCGCGCCACCGGCAAGGCTTCAATCCGCCACCCAGGTACCGCCGCCCTGTGCGCAGCTGGCCGGCAGATCGGCCAGGTCGTCGGCCGAGCGCTCGTAGTAGTAGCCGTCGAAACTCTTGCCGAAAATCCCCCTGCAACTGCCCTGCGACGGCGACGGGCAACCCTGCATGTAGGTGATCTCGCCGGCCTTGCCGCCCATCTGCGCCGATACCTGCGCCAGTCCCTCGCATGCGCGTTGCAGCTCCGCTTCGGTGGAACCGCCGGCCAGCTGCACGCAGTCGCGCGAGCGGATGACCTGCCCGAGCAGGTGGAATTCGCCGGCGATCATGCAGGCGCGCGGCGCGGTGGCCGGCGCATGCACCACCGCCATATCCGGTACCGGTTCGGCAACCTCCGCAGGCGTTTCCGGAGCGGCCGGCGGTGCCGCGGTTGCCGGTGGTTCGCTCGGGGCGCTGCATGCCGCCAACACCACTGCCGCGGCCATTCCCAACATCCATCCATAGTGTCTTGGCGGTGCCATGCGACTTCCCTCGTTGTCGAAACCACGCCGATCATAATCCAGCCCGGCCGCGGCAAGCCGCACCGCCGCGATCACCTGTCGCCCGCCTCCCCCTCCACGGCCAGCGGCCGCACATGCTCCAGCAGGCTGACCAGGGTCTTGCCCGGCTCCTCCCAAGGCACCATGTGCGCGGAGTGCTCGAACCAGATGCCCTGCTTGTACGGCGCACGCACCTGCGCCAGCCAGGCGGCGGTCGGCGCCGAGGGCGTGGTGTAGTCGTGGCGGCCCATGAACATCACCACCGGGATGGGAAACTCCTTCACGCCGCTGTAGTCCACCTGCAGGAACTCGTCCAGCAACCGCCCCAGCGTGAACACGCTGCCGACGTCTATCGCGCAGCGCGCGGCATCGTCGTAGTCCGGCGACAGCCGCGGCCCGCGGAAGAAATAGTTGGACTCGCTGCGGTAGGCGCTGAGCCCGCCATAGTGCTGCGGCCATTTGCGGGCGATGACGATGCGCTCGCGGGTGATCGGCCGGTCGCCGGGATACGGCGCGATGGATTCCATCTCGCGCACCGCCTCGGCGTTGCCGTGCTCGCGCGCGGTGCGCAGGCCGTAATCGAAACTGATCTGCTCGTTGGTGCGCACGTCGATCACCTGGCCGATGCCGACGTAGGCGTGGAACAGGTCCGGGCGCTGCAATGCCGCCTGCATCGCCACCACCGTGCCCCAGCTGTGGCCGACCAGCACCAGCTTGCGCTTGTGGTAACGCTGGCGCAGGTAGTCGGCCAGCTCGATGGCATCGTCCACGTAGCGCTGGATGTGCAGCGTGCCGGCCACTTCCCCCTGCGGATTGAGCAGCAGCGTCCTCCCGGCGCCGCGCTGGTCGTAATTGACCACGGTGAAGTACTCCTCCAGCGGCCGCTGGAACTGCCACATCGTCGGGATGACCGGCGAGGCCGGCCCGCCGTGGACGAACAGCAGCAACGGGTTGCCGCGGTCCTGCCCGCGCACGTTCACCCACTGCTCGATGCCGCCGATCTTCGCCGCGTACGCCTCCTGCACGCCATCGGGCGAGACGATATGCCCGAGGTCGGCGATGATTTCGCGCGCCGGCGCATCACCGGAGCGGTCGGGGCATTGCTCCTGTGCGTTCACCGCCAACGACAACGCCAACAACAGGGCGACCAGCGCGCGCTGCCCGCATCGAATCTTCATGGACATTCTCCGTGCCATGTTTGGGGCATCACCGGGATGCGATGCGCCAAGCCTCCACGCTCACGATCGACAGATCAAGCAGGCCTAGAAAAATAGCAGAATCAGGTAGAAGCCGGTCCTGATTCCCCGTTTTCACTCCGGCATTCCGGGAAGTTAACCTAGTTCTGTTCTTCTCGCGATGAACTACTTCGGACTCCTCCGAGCTTTCGCCACAGCTTGACGTTGCATCAGGCAGAGCGATAGAACTTGATCGCAGAGAGCACTCCAAAATTCGTGCGCACCGGGATATGAGGATGCAAGAATCGATAGGGTCGGTAAGCACCGGAAATATGCCGAATGATGAAGGATGGATACTTTTCGCGTTGGACTTGGCGAAATCCTACGTCCTGCTTGTCTGTGGCAATCCCCCTCCAGAAACTCAGCTTGACGTCATATGGAGCGAACATGATCTTGGCATGCATCCATCTCTCGGGGTCACATCTATTTGGCGCTCATTGGAAGTAGAAAATTACATTAGCCGCAGCCAAGCCGCGCTCGATCACTTCGACAAATCCATAAACTGGCTTCCCTTGAAGGATTACTATTACGCTTCGCTTGACGACCCTGAAAATGAAGATCAACCGTGACCCTACGCAATGGCGCGATTGCTTCAACTTGCCGCCGGCATAGCCACTTCACCATCTAGGACTTCACTGAATCCATTAAAAGAGATTTCGAGATGACCGCACAAGCACACGAATTCCTAATCATCAATGGGGAAAAACGCACGATGATGTCGTGTCCTGATTTCCCTGTTGGCTCACTTGGCATCACGGAAGAACAGGTGCCAAGTGACGGAGTATGGAATAGCACAGCTTGTTGGCGTGGATATATTGGAACATGGGTGCTGGACGACGGTAAACTTTTCCTCAAAAAACTAGAGGGAAAATATCGACTGAACGATCCTGGGTTGCTATTTGCACACTGGTTCAGCGGCACACTGATTGTGCCGGATGGCGAACTACTAAAACATATACATATGGGCTATGCCTCGATTTACGAGCACGAATTGCATATCACCATCCACGAGGGAATCGTCACAGATACGACTGTCATAGACAACCGCGCAAAACAAGCCAGACAGGAGGAGGCAGTGCAAGAGGAAATGCAACGGAAATCAATGAGAAAAAATGGGGCCATCATGGCGACTATTTTTCTCATCGGCCCCGCATTAATTTTCTCGATCCTTCCTAGCACTTGGTGGGGAGTTATTCTCAAGGTGATCGCGGCGCTATTTTGGGCTTCAGCGTCCTTGAACCTGCTCAGCTCTTCATCCGCCAGGATGTTGATTTATGGGAACTCGGGGCCTGGATACATCCTTGCATCCGTGTTCTTGGCACTTGGATTCTGGCTGGATCTTGGGGCTTGGAGAACAGCCGCCTTCTGCGCTGCTGGATTCTTCTATGTGAGCGCGCTACTGGTAATGAGAAGTCCGCAGAAGACATAAGCCCTCTGGGCCCACTCCACTTCTTGTGCGGAACTTAAGAAAGAAATAGGGACTCCGAAGAGTCCCATAATCAGCGATTAGTTCCAGGTCACGACTTATGGGCGCTCTCACCCGCACTTGCTGTAGCCGCAATTCAAGCACGTCTGGCACCCATCCAGGATCACCAGCGCCTTGGTGCTGCACTTGTGGCACATGCTGGCGCTGGGCGGGAAGCTGGTGCCTTCGCCGGTGACCTCCACGTCCTCCTCGCGCTTGGCGGGGGCGGCGGCTACGGCGTCACCGTTTTTTTTTGAACGGTCCTCGAACTGCTTGCGCTTCTCGGCGATCAGCGCGCGCTGGTGGGCGCTCATCTCCGGGTCGTGCAGCAGGCCGATGGACTTCATGTGGTCCTCGACGATGGAGCCCAGTTCGGCCACCAGCGACGGCATGTACACGCCGCCGGCCTTGAAGTAGCCACCCTTGGGGTCGAACACGGCCTTCATCTCGTCGACGATGAAGGTGACGTCGCCGCCCTTGCGGAACACCGCGGACATGATGCGGGTCAGCGCCACGATCCACTGGAAGTGCTCCATCGACTTGGAGTTGATAAAGATCTCGAACGGGCGGCGCAACTCGTGCTCGGTGCCGGCGTTGAGCACGATGTCGTTGATGGTCACGTAGAAGGCGTGCTCCACCAGCGGCGACTTGATCTTGTAGGTGCTGCCGACCAGCACGTCCGGGCGCTCGATGCGCTCGTGCATGTGCACGATGTTGCTTTCCGCCGCGGCATCCGCGGCGGCCGCCACGACCGGGGCCTTGGCCGCCGCTTCCTTGCCCTTCCCGTCCGCGGTGATGACGGAATAACCCTTGATTTTCTTGTCGATCTTGACGGCCATGTTGCGTGTCCTGGTCATGCGTTGCGATGCGGGTTGCAGCGCCCCCGCCCTGCCGGGCGGGGGACGCGATGCGGCGTGTTGTTACTTGCGGACGGCTTTCTTCACCGCTTTCTTCGTGGCGGTGGCCTTCCGGGTGGCGGTCTTCTTCGCCGCGGTGGCCTTCTTCGCCACTTTCTTCTCGACCTTCTTCACCGCCTTCCTGGCGACGGCGGCTTTCTTGGTGACCTTCTTCGCGGCCTTCTTCACCGTTTTCTTCGCCGCGGTGGCCTTCTTGGCAACGGCCTTGGCGACTTTCTTTTCGGCGGCCTTCACCGTCTTCTTCGCCGAGGCCACCTTCCTGGCAGCCTTCTTTTCGGCGCCGGCCACAGCCTTCTTCGCGGCAGCGCGCTTGCCGGCGCCCTGCTTCTTCAGGTCGGCGGCTTCGGCCTTGGCGCTGGCCTTGGCCGCTTCCAACTTCCGGCGCACCGAGGACACCTGCTTCTTGACCGCCTTCCTGGCGGTGGCAGCCTTTTTCGCGACGACCTTCTCGGCCTTCTTCACCGCCTTCTTCACCTTACCGGCCTGTTTCCTCGCGCTGGCGCCGGCCTTCTTCGCACCGGTCCTGACCGCCGCGACGGCCTGGCTGGCGCCGGCGGCGAGCGACTCGCCCAAGTCGACGGCGGTTTCCTTCACGTTCTCGGCAACCTGGGAGACGGTCGCCGCCACACCATTACCATTGCTCATAAAGCCCTCCGGGGGCATCGGTTCGTGACGTTGGCGATGCTGTTGCGAAGCGGATCAAGCGTGGAACGCGGAGCATGAACGCGCCGTGGTGGCGCCACGGCGCCCATCGCCCGCCTTGCCGGCGGAGCGATGGGGAAGGTGCTTCAGGGGGTGCCGGGAACCTTCATCAGAACTTGCCGTAATAGCCTTCCTTCAAGGCATCGAACAGGTTGGCGGCGGTGTGCATCTCGCCGTCGTACTCGATCTGCTCGTTGCCCTTGACCTCGACGACGTTGCCGTCCTCCAGCTCGAAGCGGTAGGTGGTGTTCTCCAGGTCCTGCTCCTTGACCAGCACGCCCTGGAAGGCGGCCGGGTTGAAGCGGAACGTGGTGCAGCCCTTCAGGCCCTGCTGGTGGGCGTAGCGGTAGATGTCCTTGAAGTCCTCGTACGGGTAGTCGGTCGGTACGTTGGCGGTCTTGGAGATCGAGCTGTCCACCCACTTCTGCGCGGCAGCCTGCACGTCCACGTGCTCCTTCGGCGAGATGTCGTCGGCGGCGATGAAGTAGTCCGGCAGCTGCGCGCCGGGTTCTTCCGCGAACGGCATCGCCTTCGGGTTCACCAGCTCGCGGTAGGCCAGCAGCTCGAAGGAGAACACGTCCACCTTCTCCTTGCTCTTCTTGCCCTCGCGGATCACGTTGCGGCTGTAATGGTGGGCGAAACTGGGCTCGATGCCGTTGGAGGCGTTGTTGGCCAGCGACAGGCTGATGGTGCCGGTCGGCGCGATCGAGCTGTGGTGGGTGAAGCGCGAGCCGGTCTCGACCAGTTCGTCCACCAGTTCCGGCGCCACCGTGGCGATGCGCTGCATGTAGCGGCTGTAGCGCGCATGCAGCACCTTGCCCTGGATCTTCTGCCCGGCCTTCCAGCCGTCGGCGCGCATTTCCGGGCGCTGGCGCAGCATCGCGGCGGTGACCTCGAAGGTCTCCTCCATGATCGGCGCCGGGCCCTTCTCGCGCGCCAGCTCCAGCCCGGTTTCCCAGCCGGCCACGGCCATGTCGCGGGCGATGGCATCGGTGAACTCGCACGATTCGGCCGAGCCGTACTTCATGCGCAGCATGGTCAGGGTGCTGCCCAGGCCGAGGAAGCCCATGCCGTGGCGGCGCTTGCGCATGATCTCGTTGCGCTGCTGCTCCAGCGGCAGGCCGTTGACCTCGACCACGTTGTCGAGCATGCGGGTGA
>Ga0206118_100330_pt1 | contig 28634 bp, 17 predicted proteins | sample 3A20Ametagenome_FD_177999 | JGI IMG/M metagenome (GOLD analysis project Ga0206118, IMG submission 177999) | Enriched microbial communities from leaf-cutter ant dump, University of Wisconsin, Madison, United States - 3A20A | ecosystem: Environmental > Terrestrial > Nest > Insects nest > Nest dump... | reverse complement strand
CCGCGGCTGTCGGCGACGCCGCCGAGCAGGGCCGCCGCAAGGCCGCCCGCGCCGAAGGCGAAGCCGAAGAAGATGCCGGCGATCATGCCGACGCGGCCCGGCACCAGTTCCTGCGCGAAGACGACGATGTTGGAGAAGGCCGAGGAGAAGATGAGGCCGATCATCACCGTCAGCACGCCCGTCCAGAAGAGGTTGGCATAGGGCAGCAGCAGCGCGAAGGGAATGACGCCGAGGATCGAGAACCAGATGACGAAGCGCGTGCCGAGGCGGTCGCCGATCGGCCCGCCGAGGAAGACACCGAGCGCCGAGGAGCCGAGGAAGAGGAACAGCATGAGCTGGGCCTGCTGCACGTCGAGGCCGAAGCGGTTGATCGTGTAGAAGGTGAAATAGCTCGAGATGCTGGAGAGATAGGCGTTCTTCGTCGTCGTCAGCAGCACGAGGACGGCAAGCGCCCAGGCGACCTTGCCGCGCGGCAGCGGCAGTTCGCGGCTGGCGGCCGGACGGCTCGCGGCAAGCCGGCGCTCGCCGGCATACCAGTTGCCGACCCAGGTGAGGATGCCCATGCCGAGAAGGGCGACGACCGAGAGCCAGGCAACGCTCGTCTGGCCGAAGGGAAGCACGATGAAGGCGGCGAGCAGCGGCCCGAGCGCCGTACCGGCATTGCCGCCGACCTGGAACATCGACTGCGCGAGCCCATGCCGCCCGCCCGAGGCAAGGCGCGCGACGCGCGAGGATTCCGGATGGAAGACCGCCGAGCCGAGGCCGATCAGGCAGGCGCCGAAGACGAGCATGGGGAAGGAATGCGCATAGGCGAGCATGATCAGCCCGACGAAGGTGCTGCCCATGCCGACCGGCAGGGAGAACGGCATCGGCCAGCGGTCGGTGACGAGGCCGACGGCCGGCTGCAAGAGCGAGGCCGTGACCTGGAAGGCCATGGTCAGAAGGCCGATCTGCACGAAATCGAGCGCATAGTTTTGCTTGAGCAGCGGATAGAGCGACGTCAGCAGCGACTGCATGATGTCGTTCAGCATGTGGCAGGCGCTGACCGCGAGGATGATGGAATAGGTGGTGGTGACGGCGCCGCGCGGGGCCGCGGGAACGATAGTGGACATGGTGGCCTCGAAATGGTCGCAGGGGAGGAGATCCGTTGCGCTTCCATTACAAGGATTGCGTGCGGCCTGCTTTTGTGGTGAGGTCCACTTCTTACGCGAATGGGCCAAAGATGGAAAAATTGACGGCGGCGCGCCTGCAGGCGCTCAACGACGAGCATGTGCGCAATCTCACCCGCATGGAGCAGTCGAATGCGGACGTCCTCGTCCACAGCACCGACATTCCGGGCGGCTATCTGGTGCCGCTGCACCGCCATCGCCGCGCGCAGTTCCTCTGCGTCTTCTCCGGCGTGGTGCTGGTGGCGACGGACCGCGGGCGCTGGATGATCCCGCCCGGCCACGCCCTCGTCATTCCGCGGGGTCTCGAACATTCCGTCGAGATGTGCAGCGACGTCAGCATGCGCTCGGTCTATATCCATGCGCCGACGGGCCAGGCGGCCTCGCCCGAACCGGCGGTGCTGGAGGTGACGGAGCTTGCCCGCCAGCTCATCGCCACCGCCGTGCAGCAGGGCCGGGTGCCCGAGGACGGCGGGCGGGCGGACCTCGTGATGGCGCTGCTGCTCGACGAGATCGGCCGGCTGCCGGAACGCCGGCTCGGCCTACCCTTCCCGGCGAGCGGACGGCTGGCCAGCCTCTGCCGCGATTTCGTCGACCATCCCTCGCCGGCCGCCAAGATCGACGACTGGGCGAAGCGGCTCAACATGAGCCGGCGCACCTTCACGCGCTTCTTCCGGCAGGAGATGGGCGTCAGCTTCGTCACCTGGCGCCAACAGGCCTGCCTCTTCGCCTGCCTGCCGCGCCTTGCCGCCGGCGAGCCGGTCACGCGCGTGGCGCTCGACGCCGGCTACGAGAGCGTCCCGGCCTTCACCACCATGTTCCGCCGCATGCTCGGCGCCTCGCCGCGCGCCTATCTTTCGAGCCGCGCCGCGGCTTAAGGCGTCTCAAAAAGACAGGCAAAGGGCGCGATCCGGGGGCTGTTTTCCGCCGCCGTTTGGGATTAGGAAGGACAGGCGGGACCCATTCCGGGCCGCAACCGGGAGCGCAAGCCGCACGGGAGACAGGGTTTGAGGAAGATACTGGTCATCGGCATCGGCGCGGGAAACCCCGAGCACATGACCGTTCAGGCGATCAAGGCGCTGAACCGCGCGGACGTCCTGCTCATCCCGACGAAGGGCGACGAGAAGGCATTCCTTGCCGATACGCGCCGCGAGATCTGCGACCGCTTCCTCGAAAATCCCGCCTGCCGCATTCTCGACTATGCCGTGCCGGTGCGCCGCGCCGACGGCGCCTACGAGGACGGCGTCAACGACTGGCACCATGCCATCGCCGCCATCTACGAGCGCACGCTGCTTGCCGAAACGGACGAGGACGGGACGCTGGGCCTGCTCGTCTGGGGCGATCCCATGCTCTACGACAGCACGCTGCGCATCATCGAGCATGTGCGCGCCGCCGGGCGGGTTTCCTTCGAGACCGAGGTGATCCCCGGCATCACCAGCGTGCAGGCGCTCTGCGCCGGTCACGGCATCGCGCTCAACCGCATCGGTCTTCCCGTCGAGATCACCACCGGCCGCCGCCTTGCCGAAGGCTGGCCGGAAAGCACGCGCGATGCCCTCGTCATGCTCGACGGCGTGCAGGCCTTCCGCACGGTGGAGGACCCGGAGGCGGAAATATGGTGGGGCGCCTATCTCGGCACGCCGCACGAAATTCTCCTCTCCGGCCGGCTCGCCGACATGGCGGAGACCATTACCGAGACCCGCCGCAGGGCCCGCGAGGACCACGGCTGGATCATGGATACATACCTCATCCGCCGCCCCGCTACCGACAAGGGGGAGGACGCGGAATGACGGCGGCGGCCGCATCTCCCGACACTTTGCGCCGTGGCGCCTGCCCGTCGATCGCCGCACCGATGCGCACCGGCGACGGCCTGCTCGTGCGCCTTCGCCCCGTCGCGGCCACGCTTTCGGCGCGGGATCTTTCCGCCCTTGCCGGCCTCGCCCGCCGCCACGGCAACGGCCTGATCGAGATCACCGCCCGCGGCAATCTCCAGCTCCGCGGCCTCAGCGAAGCCACCGTGCCGCATCTTGCCGAAGGGTTGCACGCCGCCGGCATCGTCCCGCAGACGGGCGTTGCCGTCGAAATCCCGCCGCTCGCCGGTGTCGATCCGTCCGAGACCGCCGATGCGACGCCGCTGGCCGAGGCCCTGCGCCGGGAACTCTCCGCGGCCGGCCTTCCCCTGGCACCGAAACTCTCCGTCGTCGTCGACGGCGGCGGCGTGCTGTCGCTGGCCGACATGGTTGCCGATATCCGTCTCGACGCCGTTTCCACCGCGGGCAGGGTTCTCTGGCGCCTTTCCGTCGGCGGCGACCGTGCGACGGCAAGGCCCGTTGCCCTTTTGCCGCCGGACGAGGCGGCCGGCGGCGTCATGGCGATTGTCGCCGCCCTCGCCGCCCACGGCCCGGCCGCGCGGGGGCGCGACCTCGATATATCGGCACTTCGCCGCGCGCCGGTGCCGGCCCTTCCTGCTGCCGCATTTGTTCACCCGCTCGGCGTGCACCGCATCGGCGAGGAGACCGTGCTCGGCGTCGCGCCCGCCTACGGCCAGATGCAGGCCGAGCGGCTCGCCGCGCTGGCCGATGGCCTTTCGGCCTGCGGCGCCAAAGCCTTCCGCCTTGCGCCCCATCGCACGCTTCTCGTCTGCGGGCTTTCCGGGGAAAGGCTCGCCGGGGCGCGGGCCGCCGCCGACCGCGAGGGCTTCTGGCATCGAAAGGACGCACCCGGCCGCACCGTCTCGATCTGCGCGGGCGCGGCCGGCTGCGCTTCCGGCACGTTCGACACCCGCGCCGCCGCCGATGTGCTGGCGGGCGAGGCCGGGACGCTGCTCGACGGCTCCGTCGCCGTCCATATTTCCGGTTGCCCCAAGGGCTGCGCCCACCCGGCCGCCGCTGCCCTCACCCTCTGCGGCACCGCCGCAGGCGTCGGCCTCGTCCTCGACGGACGAGCGGGCGATGCACCCGCCGCCACGCTGCCGGCTGCTGACCTTACGCCCGCCATCCAACGCCTTGCCGCCCTGCTGCGCGCGCGCCGCCTCGACGGTGAGCCGGCGAAAGCCCTTTTCCACCGCATCCCGCCCGCAGAGCTCGTCTCTGCCTATCAAGGCCGCTCATGACCCAGTACGACTACATCAAGGATGGCACGGCCATCTACGAACGCTCCTTCGCGATCATCCGCGCCGAGGCGGACCTTTCGCGCTTTTCCGAGGCGGAGGCGGACGTCGCCGTGCGCATGATCCATGCCGCCGGCATGGTGGAGGCCGCGCCGCATTTCGTCTTCTCGCCCGGCTTCGTCGAGGCGGCCCGCGGGGCGCTCCAGGCCGGGGCGCCGATCTTTTGCGATGCCGAGATGGTGGCGCGCGGCGTCACCGCCGCCCGCCTGCCCGCCAACAACGACGTGCTCTGCCTGCTGCGCGACCCGCGCACGCCGGAGATCGCCAGCGAAATCGGCAATACCCGCTCGGCCGCCGCGATCCGCCTGTGGCTCGAGCGCATGGCGGGCTCGGTCGTCGCCATCGGCAATGCGCCGACGGCGCTCTTCTACCTGCTCGAACTCCTGCGCGACGGCGCGCCGAAGCCGGCGGCGATCCTCGGCATGCCGGTCGGCTTCGTCGGTGCCGCCGAATCCAAGGATGCGCTGGCGGAAGACTCCTACGGCGTGCCCTTCGCCATCGTGCGCGGCCGCCTCGGCGGCAGCGCCATGACGGCCGCCGCCCTCAATTCGCTGGCAAGGCCCGGAGTATGACGATGACGGGAAAACTCTATGGCGTCGGCACCGGCCCCGGCGATCCGGAACTCCTGACGCTGAAGGCGGTGCGCGCGCTCGGCGAGGCCGACGTGCTCGCCTATTTCGCCAAGGCCGGCCGCGCCGGGAACGGCCGGGCCATCGTCGAGGGCTTGCTGAAACCCGGCATGGCGGAACTGCCGCTCTACTATCCGGTGACGACGGAGATCGACAAGGACCACGACGACTACAAGGACCAGATCACCGCCTTCTACGACGCCTCGGCCGCAGCCGTCGCGGAGCATCTTGCCGCTGGCCGCACGGTCGCGATCCTCTCGGAGGGCGACCCGATGTTCTACGGCTCCTACATGCACCTGCATGTGCGGCTCGCCGACCGATTTCCCACGGAGGTCATCCCGGGCATCACGGCGATGTCCGGCTGCTGGTCGCTGTCGGGCCTGCCCATCGTGCAAGGCGACGACGTGCTCTCCGTCCTGCCGGGCACGATGGTGGAGACGGAACTGTCGCGCCGCCTCGTGGACACGCAGGCCGCCGTCATCATGAAGGTCGGCCGCAACCTGCCGAAGATCCGCCGGGCGCTTTCGGACGCCGGCAGGCTCGGCGAGGCGATCTATGTCGAGCGCGGCACGATGGCGACGAGCAAGTCCATGCGCCTTTCCGAAAAGCTCGACGATGCGGCGCCCTATTTCTCGCTGGTGCTCGTACCGGGCTGGAGCGAACGCGCATGACCGGCAGGCTCTTCGTGATCGGCACCGGCCCCGGCAATCCGGACCAGATGACGCCCGAGGCGCGACGCGCCGTCGAGGCATCGACCGAATTCTTCGGCTATTTCCCCTATATCGACCGGCTGGACCTGCGCGCGGACCAGGTCAAGGTCGCTTCCGACAACCGCGAAGAGCTGAACCGCGCCGAGGCCGCGCTGACGCGGGCGGCGGCGGGGGTCGATGTCTGCGTCGTCTCGGGCGGCGATCCCGGCGTCTTCGCCATGGCGGCCGCCGTCTGCGAGGCGATCGATGCGGGGCCTTCGGATTGGAAGGCCGTCGATCTTGTCGTGGTGCCGGGCGTCACGGCCATGCTGGCGGTCGCGGCCCGCATCGGCGCGCCGCTCGGCCACGATTTCTGCGCCATCTCGCTTTCCGACAACCTGAAGCCCTGGGAGATCATCGAGAAGCGCCTGCGCATGGTCGCCGAGGCCGGTCTTGTCATCGCGCTCTACAACCCGATCAGCAAGGCGCGGCCCTGGCAGCTCGGCCGGGCCTTCGAAATCCTGCGCGCGGTGCTGCCGGCCGCAACGCCGGTGATCTTCGGCCGCGCCGCCGGCCGGCCGGATGAAAGCATGCTGGTCATGCCGCTCGGCAAAGCCGAGGCGGAACGGGCCGACATGGCGACCTGCGTGGTCATCGGCTCGCCGGAAACGCGCACCATCGCCCGCCCGAACCTGCCGGACCTCGTCTACACGCCGCGCTTCCTCAAGGAGCCGGCAAGGTGATCGATGCGCCGCACCACCTCCTCGACCGTTTCGGCACGGTGGCCCTCAGCCGCCCCCTCCCGCTCGACCAGCACGACGGGAAGGCCGAGGCGGCGCGCGGCGGCGATCTTGCCGTAGGTGGCCTCGCCGCCGGAATTCTTGCTGACGACCACCTCGATGCGACGGTCGCGCAAGAGCCCCTCCTCCGCCTCGATGGCGAAGGGGCCGCGGGCGAGCAGGTGGTCGACATGAGGGGCGACGAGCGGCGGATCGACGGGATCGACGCTGCGCACGAGATAGTGATGCTGCGGGGCGGCATCGAAGGCCTTCGCCTCCTGCCGACCGATGGCGAGGAAGACGCGGCGCGGCGCCTCGCCCAGCGCCGTGACGGCCTCGGCGATCGAGGCAACGCGCGTCCAGCGGTCGCCTTCCACTTCCTCCCAGCCGAGCCGTTCGAGCCTCAGCAACGGAACGCCCGCCGCCGCGCTTGCCGCGCGGGCATTGGCGGAAATGCGCTTGGCGAAGGGATGGGTCACATCGACCAGCAGGTCGACGGCCTCTTTCACAAGATAGGCCTGAAGCCCCGCCCCGCCGCCGAAGCCGCCGGTGCGCACCGGCACGGGCTGCGGCGCGGGATCGAGCGTGCGGCCGGCAAGCGACAGCGTGACGGAAAGATCGGCCCTTGCGGCAAGGCGGCCCGCGAGGTCGCGCGCCTCCGCCGTGCCGCCCAGTATGAGGATGCGTTTCTTGTCCACGCCTGACCAGACCCCTTCCGCCGCCCCGTGGCTCACCATCGTCGGGATCGGCGAGGATGGTCTAGCCGGTCTCGGCGAAGCCGCCAAGGCCGCCATCGGCGCGGCCGAACTCGTCTTCGGCGGCGCACGGCATCTGAAGCTTGCCGGCGCGGCGATCCGGGGCGAGGCCCACACCTGGCTCAGCCCCTTCGAGCGCTCCGTCACGGCGGTGCTGGCGGCGCGGGGCCGGCCCGTCGTCATCCTCGCCTCGGGCGATCCCTTCTTTTACGGCGTCGGCGTCACGCTGTCGCGCCGCATCGCGCGGGCCGAAATGCGGGTCCTGCCCGCTCCATCCGCCTTCAGCCTCGCCGCCTCGCGCATGGGCTGGGCCCTGCAGGAGACCGCCTGCATCTCGCTGCACGGACGGCCGCTCGACCTCATCCGCCCGCACCTTCACCCCGGCAGCCGCATCCTCGCGCTGACCTCGGACAGCGACGGCCCCGCCGCGCTGGCGACGCTCCTTGCCGAAGCCGGCTTCGGCGCCTCGGCGCTCACCGTGCTCGAGGCGCTTGGCGGGCCGCGCGAGCGCGTCAGCCGCCACCGGGCGGAGAGTTTCGCGCTTGTCGATGCGGACATGCTGAACGTCTGCGCGGTGGAGGTCGCGGCCGGCGAGGCGGCGCGGGTGCTCGCCTATGCGCCGGGCCTTGCCGACGATCTTTTCGAGCATGACGGCCAGATCACCAAGTGCGAGGTCCGTGCCCTGACGCTCTCGGCGCTTGCCCCCCGGCGTGGCGAACTCTTGTGGGACATCGGCGCCGGCTCGGGCTCCGTCGGCATCGAATGGATGCTGGCCGACCCGTCGCTGAGGGCCATCGCCGTCGAGGGCCATCCCGAGCGCGCCGCCCGCATCGGCCGCAACGCGAAGAATTTCGGCGTGCCGGGCCTTGTGCTCGTCGAGGGCACCGCACCGGCGGCCCTTGCCGGCCTTGCCGCGCCCGATGCCGTCTTCATCGGCGGCGGCGGCAGCGAGAAGGGCGTGATGGAGGCGGCCATCGCCGGGCTGAAACCGGGCGGCCGGCTCGTCGCCAACGCGGTGACGACGGAGATGGAAGCGGTGCTGATCGCCCACCATGCCCGGCTCGGCGGATCGCTGATCCGTATCGACATCGCACGCGCCGCGCCCGTCGGGCAGATGACGGGCTGGCGGCCGGCCATGCCGGTTACGCAATGGCGCTGGGTGAAGCCGGCTAACGAAATCGAGGACTGAGACATGACCGTTCACTTCATCGGCGCCGGCCCCGGCGCCGCCGACCTCATCACCGTGCGCGGCCGCGATCTCATCGCAGCATGCCCCGTCTGCCTCTATGCCGGCTCCATTGTCTCGCCGGAGCTGCTGCAATACTGCCCGCCGGGCGCGCGCATCGTCGACACAGCGCCCCTGTCGCTCGACGAGATCGAGGCGGAATTCCTGCGCGCGGCGGAGGCGGGCGAGGACGTGGCGCGGCTCCATTCCGGCGACCTCTCCGTCTGGAGCGCCGTCGCCGAGCAGATCCGCCGGCTGGAAAAGCGCGGCATCGCCTATTCGATGACGCCGGGTGTGCCCTCCTTCGCCGCCGCCGCCGCCGCGCTCGGCCGCGAGCTCACCATTCCCGCCGTCGCGCAGAGCCTCGTGCTCACCCGCGTCTCCGGCCGTGCCTCGCCCATGCCGAACCGCGAGACGCTGGAAGGTTTCGGCGCGACGGGTGCGACACTCGCCATCCACCTCGCCATCCACGCGCTCGACACGGTCGTCGAAGACCTGACGCCGCTCTACGGCGCGGATTGCCCCGTCGCCATCGTCGTCAAGGCCTCCTGGCCGGACGAACGGGTCGTCCGCGGCACGCTTTCCGACATCGCCGCAAAGGTGGCGGAAGAGCCGATCGAGCGCACCGCGCTGATCTTTGTCGGCCGCACGCTCGGCGCGGAGAATTTTCGCGAAAGCTCGCTCTACGACCCGGCCTACCAGCGCCGGTTCCGCGGCCGGGGCGACTAAAGCATCGCCTCGAAGGCGAGCCCTGCTTTGGAGCGGTGGCGCTCCTTGTGCCGCAGCAGGCGGAAGGCCCGCTCCGGCAGGTCGAAGGCGATGGGCGCAAGCCGGCCGGCCGCAAGATCGTCCGCAACGACATATTCCGACACCGCCGTCAGCGCATTGCCGGAAAGCACGGCGCTGCGCACCGCCTCGTTGGAGGGAAGCGACAGCGCGATATCCAGCATCGTCTCGTCGAGCACGGAGGTGAGCGCGTTGCGCGTGCCTGAGCCCGGCTCGCGCAATACCCAGCGCGCGGCGGACAGGTCGTCGGGCGTGACCAGCCTGCCGGCGAGCGGATGCCCCTTGGACGCGACGACGACGACCCGGTCGCGGGCGACGACACGCTGCGCCAGCGCCGGATGGTCCACCGCCCCCTCCACGAAGCCGAGCTCGGCCCGGCCGTCGAGGACGGCATCGGCCACCTGTTCCGTATTGCCGCCGCCCACGCGAATGGCGAGCGCCGGATAGGCCTCATGGAACCGCATGAGGCGGGGCGGCAGCCAGTAGCCGGCAACCGTCTGGCTGGCGGCAAGCGCCAGCGTGCCGCGCCTCAAGTCCCCGAATTCCGTCAGGAAGAGATCGGCGCTTTCCGCCCGCGCGAGCGTCGCCTTCGCCTCCGGCAGGAAGGCAAGGCCCGCATCCGTCAGCTCGATCCGCCGACCCGTGCGGTGGAACAACGCCAGCCCGTAGCGATCCTCCAGCACGCGGATCGCCGAGCTGACGGCTGAGGGCGTCAGGCGAAGCGCCTCGGCCGCTTGCGTCAGGTGCTCCCGGTCCGCCACGGCGACGAAGATGCGCAATTGCTCCAGCGTCATCATCTGTTCGATCCAGTCGAATGAAACATGCGATATTTACCGATGGATCGAATGATCTTTCAAGCGCATTCCTCTTCGCATGGAAAAAACACCTACAAACGAATCGATCCTTGGAATTTCCGGCATCCTGCCCGGCGTGCTGCTCTCCGCCTTCGTTTCGGGTCTTGCGGTACTCGCCGAGCAGGCGGAAATGCGGCTGACGGGCAGGGCGTGGATCGAGGCGCTGGTATTGGCCATCTTCATCGGCGCGCTCTGTCGGCTCGCTCTTCGCCGGCCGGCGACCTACGATCCGGGCATCGCCTTTTCGGCCAAATATTTCCTGGAGGTCGCCATCGTCCTGCTCGGGGCCGGCGTCAGCGCCGCGGCAATCGCCGGTCTGGGCCTGCCGCTCATCGGCGCCATCGCGGCGGTGGTGGGGCTGGCGCTGCTGGCCAGCTACGGCATCGGCCGGGGGCTCGGCCTGTCGCGCCGCGTCGCGCTGCTGGTCGCCTGCGGCAACTCGATCTGCGGCAATTCCGCCATCGCCGCGACGGCGCCGGTCATCCATGCGGATGCGGAGGACATCGCCTCCTCCATCGCCTTCACGGCCGTGCTCGGCATGGTGACGGTGCTGCTGCTGCCGGCGCTGGTGCCGCTGCTCGGCCTTTCGGCGACGGGCTACGGCGTGATGGCGGGCATGACGGTCTATGCCGTGCCGCAGGTGCTGGCCGCCACCGCGCCGGTCTCCGCCCTCAGCATCCAGATCGGCACCTTCGTCAAGCTGGTGCGCGTGCTGATGCTCGGGCCCGTCGTCTTCGTTCTCTCGCTCGCCTCCGGCAAGGCGGGCGGCAAACGGCCGGCGCTGCACCGGCTCGTGCCCTGGTTCATCCTCGGCTTCCTCGCCATGCTGGCCGCCCGCGGCGCCGGCCTCATCGATGCGGAACTGGCGGCGATCATGGGCAAGGTCGCGACGGTCCTGACGATCCTCTCCATGGCCGCCCTCGGGCTCGGCATCGACCTCACCCGCGTCATGCGCGCGGGGCCGAAGGTCACGGCGACCGTGGTGTTGTCGCTCGCCGTCCTCGCCGCCGCCAGCTATGCGATGGTGCTGCTGCTGAACCTTGCGACGGCCTGAGAAACTTCAGGCCGCGTCCTCCCGCGGCGCCGGCATGTAGTTGAGCACCGGGCCGAGCCAGCGTTCCACCTCCGGCACGCTCATGCCCTTGCGGCGGGCATAGTCCTCGACCTGGTCGCGCTCCACCTTGGCGACGCCGAAATAATAGCTCTCGGGCGAGGCGATGTAGAGGCCGGAGACGGAGGAGCCGGGCCACATGGAAAAGCCCTCCGTCAGCCGCACGTCGATGGTCCGCTCGGCGTCCAGCAGACGGAAGAGCGTTTCCTTCTCCGTGTGGTCGGGCTGCGCCGGATAGCCGGGCGCGGGGCGGATGCCGGCATAGGGCTCGCCGATGAGGTCGGTCGGCGAAAAAGTCTCCTCCGCCGCATAGCCCCACAGTTCCTTGCGCACATATTCATGCATGCGCTCGGCAAAGGCCTCGGCGAAGCGGTCGGCCAGCGCTTTCACGAGAATGGAGGAATAGTCGTCGTTCGACCGCTCGAAGCGCTCGGCGATGGCGATCTCGCCGAAGCCGGCGGTGACGACGAAGCCGCCGAGATAGTCCGCCTTGCCGCTGTCGGCCGGCGCCACGAAATCGGCCATGGCGAGGTTCGGCCGGCCGTCGCGCCGCGTCAGCTGCTGGCGCAGCGTGAAGAAGGTCGCAAGCTCCTCGTTCCGGGTCTCGTCGGTGAAGAGGCGGATATCGTCGCCGACGCTCCCCGCCGGCCAGAAGCCGACCACCGCCTTGGGCGTGAACCACTTTTCCGCGACGATCTTCGCCAGCATGGCCTGCGCATCGTCGAAGAGCTGTCGGGCGACCGGCCCCTGCTTCTCGTCGTCGAGGATCTTCGGATAGACGCCGCGCAGCTCCCAGGTCTGGAAGAAGGGCGTCCAGTCGATGTAGCGGGCGAGCTCCGCGAGGTCCCAGTCCTGGAAGGTGCGGGTGCCGAGAAAGGACGGCGTCTTCGGCCGATAGGCCGCCCAGTCCGCCTTGAAGGCATTGTCACGCGCCCTGGCGATCGGCAGGCGCTGCTTTTCCGCCTCGCTGCGGGCGTGGGCCTCTGCGACCTTGCGGTACTCGGCCCTCAGCCGCTCGATGTAGGAAGGCTTGGCCTCCGGCGAGAGCAGGGCGCCGACGACGCCCACGGCGCGGCTCGCATCGTTGACGTGAACGGCCTGCCCCCGCTCGTAGCGTGGATGAATCTTGACGGCGGTGTGCACCCGGCTCGTCGTCGCCCCGCCGATGAGGAGGGGAATGTCGAAGCCCTCGCGCTCCATCTCGGCGGCGACATGCGCCATCTCGTCGAGCGAGGGCGTGATGAGGCCGGAAAGGCCGATGATGTCGACCTTCTCCGCCTTGGCCGTTTCGAGGATCTTCGTCGCCGGCACCATGACGCCGAGGTCGATGATCTCGTAGTTGTTGCAGGCGAGCACGACGCCGACGATGTTCTTGCCGATGTCGTGGACGTCGCCCTTGACGGTCGCCATCAGGATCTTCCCGGCGCTCTGGCGCTCGCCGCTCCCGCCATTGGCGAGCTTTTCGGCTTCCATATAGGGCAGCAGCACGGCGACGGCCTGCTTCATCACCCGTGCCGATTTGACGACCTGCGGCAGGAACATTTTTCCTGCGCCGAAAAGGTCGCCGACGACGTTCATGCCGGCCATCAGCGGGCCTTCGATGACGTGCAGCGGCCGCTCGGCCTTCTGCCGCGCCTCTTCCGTGTCCTCTTCGACGAATTCGGTGATGCCGTTGACGAGGGCGTGCTCCAGCCGCTTTTCCACCGGCCAGTCGCGCCAGGCAAGGTCCCGCTCCTTGGCCTCCCTGCCGCCGGCGCCCTTGAAGCGTTCGGCGATCTCCAGCATGCGCTCGGTGGCCGTGCCGCCGGCCCTGGGCACGCGGTTCAGCACCACGTCCTCGCAGGCCTCGCGCAGCTCCGGCTCGATCGTGTCGTAGACGGCGAGCTGGCCGGCATTGACGATGCCCATGTCCATGCCCGCCTGGATGGCGTGGTAGAGGAAGACGGCGTGCATCGCCTCGCGCACCGGCTCGTTGCCGCGGAAGGAGAAGGAGAGATTGGAGACGCCGCCGGAAATGTGGACATGCGGCAGGGTGGCCGTGATCTCGGCCGTCGCCTCGATGAAGTCGACGCCGTAATTGTCGTGCTCCTCGATACCCGTGGCGATCGCGAAGATGTTCGGGTCGAAGACGATATCCTCCGGCGCAAGGCCGGCGACCTCGGTGAGCAGCTTGTAGGCGCGCGCGCAGATCTCCACCTTGCGCGCCTTCGTGTCGGCCTGTCCCTGCTCGTCGAAGGCCATGACGACGACCGCGGCGCCATAGGCGCGCACGAGCTTTGCGTGGTGCAGGAAGATTTCCTCGCCTTCCTTCAGCGAGATGGAATTGACCAGCGGCTTGCCCTGCACGCATTTCAGCCCCGCCTCGATCACCTCCCATTTGGAACTGTCGATCATCACGGGCACGCGGGCGATGTCCGGCTCGGCGGCGACGAGGTTGAGGAATTCCGTCATCGCCTTGACGGAATCGATGAGGCCCTCGTCCATGTTGATGTCGATGACCTGCGCGCCGTTCGTCACCTGGTCGCGCGCCACATCGAGCGCGGCGGCATAGTCGCCGGCGGTGATCAGCTTGCGGAATTTCGCCGAGCCCGTGACATTGGTGCGCTCGCCGACGTTCACGAAGGGGATGTCGTCCGTCAGTGTGAAGGGTTCGAGGCCGGAAAGGCGCATGTGGCGCGGAATATCGGGAATTTCGCGCGGCTTGTGGCGGGAAGCGGCTTCCGCGATGGCGCGGATATGGTCCGGCGTCGAGCCGCAGCAGCCACCCACGATATTGACGAGGCCGTCGCGCATGAAGCCTTCGATCTGGGCCGCCATTTCCTCCGGCGTCTCGTCATAGAGGCCGAAGGCGTTCGGCAGGCCGGCATTCGGATAGGCGCAGACGAAGGTGCCGGCGACACCGGAAATCTCGGCGAGGTGCGCGCGCATGGCATTGGCGCCCAGCGCGCAGTTGAGGCCGATGGAGAAGGGGTCGGCATGGCGCACCGAGTTCCAGAACGCTTCCGGCGTCTGGCCGGAGAGCGTGCGGCCGGAGAGGTCGGTGATCGTGCCGGAGATCATGACGGGCAGCTCGATGCCCTTTTCCTCGAACACTTCCCGCGTGGCGAAGATCGCGGCCTTGGCATTCAGCGTGTCGAAGATCGTCTCGATCAGGATGATGTCGGCGCCGCCGTCGACGAGGCCGCGCACCTGCTCGGCATAGGCGGTGCGCAGATCGTCGAAGGTGACGGCGCGGTAGCCGGGATTGTTGACGTCCGGCGAGATGGAGGCGGTGCGGTTCGTCGGCCCGAGCGCACCGGCCACGAAGCGGCGCCGGCCGTCCTTCTCCTGCGCGCGAAGCCCGGCGCGGCGGGCAAGGCGCGCACCGTCGCGGTTGAGTTCGTAGACCATCGCCTCCATGCCGTAGTCGGCCTGGGCGATGGTGGTGGACGAGAAGGTGTTGGTTTCGAGGATGTCCGCGCCGGCAAGGGCGTAACGATAGTGGATGTCCTCGATGGCCGCCGGCTGGGTCAGCGTCAGGAGGTCGTTGTTGCCCTGCTGGTGGCAGGCGCAATCGCCGAAGCGATCGCCCCGGAAATCGTCTTCCACGAGCTTCAGCGTCTGGATTTCCGTGCCCATCGCCCCGTCGAGGACCAGGATGCGCTCACGCGCGGCAGCTTCGAGCGCGGCGCGGATCTCGCGCCCGTCGCGGCGCGGCTGTTCGGGACCGAACAGGCTGTCCAGGTGGGATTCGGCCATGGGAAATCCTCCGGTGCAGGCGATACTGCACCGGAGTTCACATAAAGATATCTTTATGTCAATATGTCTTTATGCGGCCATGCCTAGTTCGGCCGCCCGTCCGTTCCCGCCAGCGAGGCGAAGAGCGCCTTGAGCCGGGCGATATCCGGATCGGCATTCCTGCAGCGCGCAAGCTTGTGGACCTCCTTCAGCGCCTCGACGGCAAGGTCGGCGCCGCGCGGCTGCCAGAGCAGCCACGAGATGAAGACGGATTCCGGCCTGCCGGTGCCGGAAGGGCTGGTTTCGGTGAATGCAAACATGTCTTCCCCAATCGAAAATTGGGGGATGGCCGGACGCACGCTGCTGGAATTCCGCCGAAGGCGAAGCAAGCGCACCCTTGGGACACCCCGCCCATGGACGTTACGAATGCGTCAGGGCAGGTCTCCTGGCTTGCGGGTCATCGCGTCCGTCTCGCCTTCCCGGTGTTTCCACCAGTGGCATGAAGCGACAGAAGCTCGCCGTTCACAGTTGCGGGGGCAGCGCCGGCCTTGCCGCTCCGTTCGGAGCATCGCACCGGCTTCCCTCTTAGCCTCCGGGCCATTTTCGACTCGGAAGACCCTGACGGCCGGCAGACTGGCCCGGCGACGAACGCGAGTCAACTGCCGCCTTTTTCTTTCCACGGCGGGAACCCTTCCCTTCGTACCGGCGTTGAAATGGGCCGTCGCCTAGCCTTGCGTCCTGTCAGGAACGGGCGGCGATTCACCAAAACCGCAGATGAGGGCCCATGCTGCGTCGCCGGACCGTGTTGACATGTTGCAAGTCTCTGTCCTTACGGCTAAAAAATGCCGTTTTCATGCACCACGCGGCCGGGATGCCAACAAGCGTGTCGCGTGAGCCATGTCCGTTCCATCCGCCCGTCCGGGGCGTTGCGTGGCGCCATGGCTGACCGCGGCACAGAGATGAACCCTGCCCGCGAAAAACCTACCGGCGCAAAGGCCGCCGCCGGATGGCTCAACATGGCCGGACCCAGAATCAGAAACATGCCCCTTCAGAACACGCCGCAGGCTCCGCGCGAGGCCGACGCCAAGCAGATCGACTATAACGATTCGATCCGCGCCACCTATCTGACGCTCGAGGAGCTGGCCGCATGCGGCGAAGCGCTCGCACGCGGGAAAAGCGCAAGCCTGCCGGGCTTTCATCCCTTCGAGTTCCGCCCGCGGCACAAGGAGAACGAGAAGGAGATTCTCCGCGTCTACCGGACGACCGCCAGGGATGTGGAGGCGGGTGCGCAGATCACGCCGGCCGCCGAATGGCTGCTCGACAATTACTACGTCATCGAAGAAGCGATCCAGGAGGTCCGGCGCGACTTCCCGCGCCGCTTCTACCGCCAGCTTCCGACCATCGCGGTCGAGGGGCAGACGATGCCGCGCGCGCTGGCGCTCGCCTGGCTCTATGTCGCCCACACGCACAGCAGCGTCTCGCAGGAGAGCCTGACGGCCTTCGTCCAGGGCTTCCAGAAGCACGAGGCGCTGAAGATCGGCGAACTGTGGGCCCTGCCCTCCTTCATCCGCTTCGTCCTCCTCGAAAACCTCCGGCGCATTTCGAGCCGCGTCGAGCGCTCGCGCAAGATGCGCTTCAAGGCCAACGAGGTGGCCGACGAACTGGTGCGGCTCAACGATCCCGACAAGGGCATCGCCTACCTGCGCTCCACGGAGAGCTTCGTCGACGACAACACCTTCGTCATCCAGCTTCTCCATCGCCTGCGCGACGGCCTGCAGGCGTCCGGCCCCGTCATCCAGTGGCTGGAGCGCAAGATCGAAAGCCGCGGCAGCGACCTGGAGGAGCTGATCGTCGCGGAGAACAACCGCCTTTCCTCCGGCAACGTGACGATGAGCTCGCTCATCAAGAGCCTGCGCACGGTGGACGATGCGGAATGGCCGGTCTGGTTCGAGAGCGTCAGCCGCCTCGACGAGGAACTGCGCCAGCGCTCCGACTACAGCGACCTCGATTTCGGCTCGCGCAACAAGTACCGCAATTCGATCGAGCGCTTCGCCCGCCGCTCCGGCAAGAGCGAACTGGAGGTCACCGAGACCGCGCTCGCCATGACCGAGGAAGACGCCGCGGCGAATGCGGACAATCCCGGCTACGAGGCCAATGTCGCCGCCTTCATCGTCGGCAAGAAGCGCAAGCTCCTCGAAAAACGCATCGGCTACCGCCCCTCCGTCGTCCAGCGCATCGTGCGCCTGACGCGCAAGCTCGACTGGCTCGCCGTCGCAGGGCCCAACATCGTGCTGACGCTGCTGGCAATGATCGCAGTCTACTATTTCCTCGACCAGCTCGACATCCCGAACGGCGCCTGGCTGATCATGCTGATCCTCTTCGCGCTGCCGGCCTCCGAAGGCGCGACGGGGCTCTTCAACACGCTGGTGACCTTCTTCGTCACGCCCTCGCGCCTCGTCGGCTACGAGTTCAAGGACGGCATTCCCGAGGACGCGCGCACGCTGCTCGTCGTGCCCTGTCTCATCTCCAAGCGCGACCATGTGGACGAGCTGGTGCGCAACCTGGAAGTCCACTATCTCGCCAATCCGCGCGGGGAAATCTATTTCGCGCTTCTCAGCGACTGGGCCGACAGCCAGGCGGAGGAGGCGCCCGCCGACCTCGACGTGCTCGACTATGCCAAGCGCGAGATCGCGGCGCTTTCGGCCCGCTATGCCTATGACGGGCGCACCCGCTTCTACCTCCTGCACCGCCGCCGGCTCTACAATCCCTCCGAAGGCGCCTGGATGGGCTGGGAGCGCAAGCGCGGCAAGCTGCACGAGCTGAACCTTCTTTTGCGCGGCGACGGCGACACGACCTTCCTGCCGGGCGCCAACATCGTGCCGGCCGGCGTCAAATACGTCATGACGCTCGATTCCGACACACGCCTGATGCGCGATGCCGTGACCAAGCTCGTCGGCAAGATGCACCACCCGATCAACCGCCCGGTGGTCGACGAGGCGACCGGCGAGATCACCGCCGGCTACTCCATCCTCCAGCCGCGCGTGACCCCGTCGCTGACGACCGGCAAGGAAGCCTCGACCTTCCAGCGCATCTTCTCCGCCGACCGCGGCGTCGACCCCTATGTCTTCACCGTCTCCGACGTCTACCAGGACCTTGCCGGCGAAGGCACCTTCACCGGCAAGGGCCTCTATCACGTCGACGCCTTCGAGGCGGCGGTCAAGGGCCGCATCGGCGAGAACGCCGTGCTCAGCCACGACCTGCTCGAAGGCTCGCTCTCGCACTGCGCGCTGGTCACGGACGTCGAGCTGGTGGAGGATTTCCCGACCCGCTACGGCGTCGAGACCTCGCGCCAGCATCGCTGGGCGCGCGGCGACTGGCAGCTCCTGCCCTATCTCTTCGGCCCGTCGAGCGGCATTCCCATGCTCGGCCGCTGGAAAATGTACGACAACCTGCGCCGCAGCCTCATCCCCATCGGCTGGCTCGTCGCCTCCGTCATGGGCTGGTACTACATGGAGCCGCGCCAGGCGCTCATCTGGCAGCTCGTGCTGATCTTCCTCCTCTTCGTCGCCCCGACGCTCTCCCTGATTTCCGGCATCATGCCGCGCCGCGGCGACATCGTCGCGCGCGCCCATGTGCACCGGGTCCTTTCCGATATCCGCGCGGCCAATGCGCAGGTCGCGCTGCGCATCGCCTTCATCGCCCATTCAGCGGCCTTGATGGCCGACGCCATCGTGCGCTCGCTCTACCGCACCTTCGTCAGCCGCAAGCTGATGCTGGAATGGCGCACGGCCGCGCAGGCCGACAGCGCCGCCCGCGGCGGCATCCTCGCCCACTACAGGTCCATGTGGCAGGCCCCGGCGCTCGCCGTCTTCTCCGTGGCGCTCGCCATGGTCTCCAAGACGGGCCTGCCCTTCATCGGCATTCCCTTCGCGCTCGTCTGGGTGCTCTCGCCGATGATCGCCTGGTATGTCAGCCAGACGGCGGAGACCGAGGACCAGCTCGTCGTCTCCGGCTATGTCGCGACGGAACTGCGCAAATACGCCCGGCGTACCTGGCGCTATTTCGAGACCTTCGTGACCGCCGAGCAGCACTTCCTGCCGCCGGACAATTTCCAGGAAACACCACAGCCGGTGCTCGCAGAACGCACCTCGCCGACCAATATCGGCGTCTACCTGCTCTCCGTCATCTCGGCGCGCGATTTCGGCTGGATCAGCTTCGAGGAGACCGTGCGCCGCCTCGAAGAGACCATCGGCACCATCGACGGCATGCCGAAATACCGCGGCCACCTCTTCAACTGGTATCGCACCAACACGCTGGAAACGCTGGGTCCCCGCTATGTCTCGGCGGTCGACAGCGGCAACCTCGCCGGCCATCTCATCGCCGTCTCCTCCATGTGCCGCGAATGGGCCGAAGCCCCCTCGGCGCATCTCCAGGGCAGCCTTGACGGCATCGGCGACGTCGCCTCGATCCTCTCGGAGACGCTGAAGCAGCTTCCGGACGACCGCAAGACCGTGCGTCCGCTGCGCCGCCTCGTCGAGGAGCGCATCGCCGGCTTCAAGAACGCGCTCGTCGCCGTCAAGCGCGAGCACGAATTCGCCTCCATCCGCGTCATCAACCTTTCGGTGCTCGCGCGCGACATCAACAAGCTGGTCGTCAACCTCGACCACGAGATCAAGTCGGCCGAGAGCGGCGAGCTTGCCAAATGGGCGGGCGCGCTGGTCGCCACCTGCGAGGCGCATATCGCCGACAGCGTCTTCGACCTCGGCAGCATCGAGCAGCTGCGCGACCGTCTCGTCGTGCTGCGCGACCGGGCGCGCGATATCGCCTTCTCGATGGATTTCGGCTTCCTCTTCCGCCCCGAGCGGCGCCTGCTCTCCATCGGCTACCGCGTGGAGACCAACGAGCTCGACGAGGCCTGCTACGACCTCCTCGCCTCGGAGGCCCGCCTCACCAGCCTCTTCGCCATCGCCAAGGGGGACCTTCCCACCGAGCACTGGTACAAGCTCGGCCGTCCGGTCGTGCCGGTCGGCTCGCGCGGGGCGCTCGTCTCCTGGTCGGGCTCGATGTTCGAATACCTGATGCCGCCGCTCGTCATGCAGGAGCGCCAGGGCGGCATCCTCAACCAGACCAACAACCTGGTGGTCAAGGAGCAGATGAACCACGGCCGCCGCCTCGGCACGCCCTGGGGCATCTCGGAAGCGGCCTTCAACGCCCGCGACCATGAGCTGACCTACCAGTACACCAATTTCGGCGTGCCGACGCTCGGCCTCAAGCGCGGCCTCGGCCAGAACGCGGTGATCGCGCCCTATGCCTCGCTGCTCGCCGCCCAATATGCACCGAAGGAAGCGCTCGACAACCTCGAGCGGCTGCGCAAGCTCGGCGCGCTCGGCGTCTTCGGCTTCCACGACGCGGTCGACTTCACGCCGACCCGCGTGCCGGAGGGCAAGACCTGCGCTGTGGTGAAGAACTACATGGCGCACCATCACGGCATGTCGATCGCCGCCGTCGCCAACGTCGTCTTCAACGGGGCGCTGCGCGAGCGCTTCCATGCCGATCCGGTCATCGAGGCGGCCGAGCTCCTGCTTCAGGAAAAGGCGCCGCGCGACATCCCGGTCATCAACGCCAAGCGCGAGACGGAAACCGTCGGCGGCACGCAGGCCGACCTGCTGCGCCCGGAAATCCGCATCGTCAAGGACCCCGCCTCCAAGGAGCGCGAGGCCGTGTTCCTGTCGAACGGGCACTATTCCGTCATGCTCACGGCGACGGGCGCGGGCTATTCGCGCTGGAACGGCCAGTCCGTCACCCGCTGGAAGCCCGACCCGACCGAGGACCGCTGGGGCTCCTTCCTCTTCCTGCGCGACACGGCGACGAACGAATGGTGGTCCGCCACCGCCGAGCCGAAGCGCGCCGAGGGTGAGGAGACCAAGACGCAGTTCGGCGACGACAAGGCGGAATTCGTCAAGACCGTCGGCACGCTGACCAGCGAGGTCGAGGTGATCGTGGCGACCGAGCACGACGCCGAAGGCCGCCGCCTGACGCTGCTCAACACCGGCCCGGAGGATCGCTTCATCGAGGTGACATCCTACCTGGAGCCGGTGATCGCCACGGACGATGCCGACAACGCCCACCCGCTCTTCTCCAAGATGTTCGTGCACACCGAGATCGGCAAGCGCGGCGACGTCGTGCGCGCCGAGCGCCGCAAGCGCAACGTGAACGAGCCGGACATGGCGATCGCCCATCTCATCGTCGACAATGCCGGCCCCTCGCGCCGCACCGAGATCGAGACGGACCGCCGCCGTTTCATCGGCCGCGGCCGCTCGCTGGCGACTGCGGCCGCCTTCGACCCCGGCGCGCAGCTTTCCGGCACGGACGGCTTCACGCTCGATCCGGTCATGGCGCTGCGCCGCGTGGTGCGCGTTCCGGCCGGCAAGAAGGTCAAGGTCATCTTCTGGACCATCGCCGCGCCGAGCCGGGCGGAGGTGGACGCCGCGGTCGACCGCTACCGCCATCCGGACACGTTCAACCATGAGATGATCCATGCCTGGACGCGCTCGCAGGTGCATATGCGCCATGTCGGCGTGACCTCGCAGGAGGCGGCGAGCTTCCAGATGCTCGGCCGCTACCTCACCTATCCGGACATGCATCTTCGCGCCGACGCCGGCACGATCCAGGCGGGGCTCGCCTCGCAGTCCTCGCTGTGGCCGCTGGCGATTTCCGGCGACTTCCCGATCTTCGTGCTGCGCATCAACGACGAGATCGACCTCGACGTGGCCCGCGAGGCGTTGCGCGCGCAGGAGTACCTGCGCCATCGCGGCGTCATGGCCGACCTCGTCATCCTCAACGAGCGCGCCGCCTCCTATGCACAGGACATGCAGCACACGCTCGACCAGATGTGCGAGGCGCTGCGCATGCGCGGCCAGTCCGACGGCGTGCGCCAGCATGTCTTCGCGGTGCGCCGCGACCTGATGGAGGTCTCCACCTGGCAGGCGCTGCTGGCGACGGCCCGCGCCGTCTTCCATGCCCGCAACGGCTCGCTTGCCGACCAGATCGCCCGCACCGTCTCGCTGTTCTCGACGCCCCGCGAGGAAGAGGCCATCGCGGCGGAACAGCCGCGGCTTGCCGCTCCCGCCGGCGAGCGCGCCGCCATTGACGGCGAAGGCCTTTCCTTCTGGAACGGCTTCGGCGGCTTCAATGCCGACCGGCGCGAATATGCCGTACGTCTTCGCGGCGGCGAGGCGACGCCCCAGCCGTGGATCAACGTCATCGCCAATCCGCATTTCGGCTTCCACGTCCCGGCCGAAGGCGGCGGCTTCACCTGGAGCCGCAATTCGCGCGACTTCCAGCTGACGCCCTGGACCAACGACCCGGTCGTCAACCGGCCCGGCGAGGCCTTCTACGTGCGGGACCGCGAACGCGGCACCGTGATGACGCCGTTCGCCGCTCTCTCGCGCAAGCCTTCCGTGAAGTTCGAGACCTGGCACGGCCTCGGCTACACGGCCTTCCGCAGCTGGGAGGATGATATCGAGCTCGACCTCGTGCAGACGGTCGATCCCGAGGATCCGGTGAAATATTCCCGCCTCGTCGTGAAGAACACCGGCGACACGGAACGCAGCCTGTCCGTCTACGGCTATGTCGAGTGGGTGCTGGGCAACAACCCCGCGAAAACCGCGCCCTTCGTGCTGACGAGCCATGACGAGGAAAGCGGCGCGCTCCTTGCGACCAATCCCTACAGCCTCGATTTCGCCGGGCGGACCAGCTTCCTCGCCGTCGATGCGCCGCTTTCGGGCTTCACCGCCAGGCGCCGGGAATTCATCGGCCGCACCGGCGACATCGTGCTGCCGGCCGCTCTTGCCGCGGGGCAGGCGCTTTCCGGCGCCACCGACGGCATGGGCGATCCCTGCGCGGCGCTTGCCGCCGACATCACGCTGAAGCCGGGTGAAAAGCGTGCGCTCGTCTTCGTGCTCGGCGATGCCGCCGATGCCGACAGCGCCCGTGCGCTTGCCGGCAAGGCACGCAAGGCCGATTTCGACACCGTCATGGCCGCCGTCCGCGCCTTCTGGCAGGATTTCACCAGCACGCTGCAGGTCAGGACGCCGGATGCGGCTCTCGACCGCATGATCAACGACTGGCTGCCCTACCAGGCGCTCGGCTGCCGCATCATGGCACGCACGGCCTTCTACCAGGCAAGCGGGGCCTACGGCTTCCGCGACCAGTTGCAGGATACGCTCGCCTTCGTCGCGCACCGGCCGGAACTGGCCCGAAAGCAGATCCTCAACGCGGCATCGCGCCAGTTCGTCGAGGGCGACGTGCAGCACTGGTGGCTGCCCGATACGGGCGCGGGCGTGCGCACCACGATCTCCGACGATGTGGTGTGGCTTGCCCATGCGGTCGAGCGCTATTGCCGCATCACCGGCGACCGGACCGTGCTCGACGAAAAACTCGCCTTCATCGAGGGCCAGCCGCTCGCCGAAGGCCAGCACGATTCCTTCTTCAAGCCGGGCCGCTCGGCCGAGGACGCCGCGCTCTACGACCATTGCGCCCGCGCGCTCGACCTCGCGCTCCAGCGCACCGGCGAGAACGGCCTGCCGCTCATCCTCGGGGGCGACTGGAACGACGGCATGAACCGCGTCGGCGAGGCCGGCCGCGGCACGAGCGTCTGGCTCGGCTGGTTCCTTGCCGGCACGCTGCGCGGCTTTGCGCCGATCGCCCGCGAGCGCGGCGATCACGCGCATGCCGAAGCTTGGGAAAGCCATGCCGGCCGCCTGAAGGATGCGCTGGAGACGGCCGGCTGGGACGGCGGCCACTATCGCCGCGGCTACTACGACGACGGCACGCCGCTCGGCTCCTCCGAAAACACCGAATGCCGCATCGCTTCCATCGCCCAGAGCTGGAGCGTGCTTTCCGGCGAGGGCGATGGGGAACGCTCGCGCCAGGCGATGGACGCGGTGATGACGGAGCTGGTCGACCGGGAGAACGGCATCATCCGCCTGTTCACCCCGCCCTTCAGCAAGACCGATCAGGACCCGGGCTACATCAAGGCCTATCCGCCGGGCGTGCGGGAAAACGGCGGGCAATATACCCATGCCGCGACCTGGGTGGTGCTGGCGCTTGCTCGCCTCGGCCGGGGCGACGACGCCTGGGCCTGCCTCGACCTCCTCAACCCGGTCAAGCATGCGCTTACGAAGGAAGATGCCGAGCACTACCGCGTCGAGCCCTATGTGGTCGCCGCCGACGTCTACGGCGAAGGCGAGCGCACGGGGCAGGGCGGCTGGACCTGGTATACGGGCTCGGCCGGCTGGCTCTACCGCGCGGCCGTCGAGGGCATCCTCGGCATCCGCAAGGAAGGCGGCCGCCTCTTCGTCGACCCGGTCCTGCCGTCGGCATGGAACGGCTATACCGCGACGCTCGTGCTCGACGGAAAGAAGCTCTCCGTCCATGTCGACCGCGCGGACGGAGGCGGATGGCAGGCAAGTGTGAACGGCTCCGTCATCAAATCTTCAAACGAGGGCTATTTGCTCTGATCCACCCATGTGGATCAGAGTGCCATGACAGACAAGACTGGACCGACGGGCGGCGTGCCGCGGGAACGCGACACGCGCCTCGACGTCTTCCGGGCCCTTGCCCTCCTGACGATCTTCGTCAACCACGTTCCGGGCCAGTACCTGGAACACCTGACGTCCAAGAATTTCGGCTTTTCCGATTCGGCCGAGGCCTTCGTGCTGATCTCCGGCATGTCGGCCGGCCTCGCCTACGGATCGCGCTTTCGGATAGGCGAGCGCCTTGCCGTGACGCTGCGCATCCTGCGCCGGGCGCTGACGCTCTATGTCGCCCATATCATGACGAGCATCATCACCTTCGCCATCTTCGCGGGCGGGGCGCTGTGGTTCGGCCGGCAGGACCTCCTGTCGGAGATCAACCTGCGCGCCGTGGTCGACCGGACGGAGCAGGGCGTCGTCAGCATGGTGCTGCTCGGCCACCAGTTCGGCTACAACAATATCCTGTCCATGTATGCCGTGCTGTTCCTGATGTTGCCGGGTTTCCTCTGGCTTTACCGGCGGAGCGCCTTGCTGCTTCTTGCCGTCTCGGGCACGCTGTGGCTGTGCGCCGGCATCTGGCGCATCGCCCCGTCGAATTTCCTCGACGACGGCTACTGGTTCCTCAACCCGCTCTCCTGGCAGTTCCTCTTCGTCATCGGTTTTACCGGCATGCTAACGGCAAAAGCGAAGGGCATTCCCCGCAATCCCCTCCTCCTCGCCTTTTCCGCCGCCTACCTCACGATTTCCATGCTGTGGGTCCTGTTCTCCTGGTGGAGCGTCGACCTTTCCTTCGGGCTGCCGGCGGTGCTGACGGGCTTCGACAAGACCTTCCTGTCGGCGCCGCGGCTTCTCCATGTGCTGGCGGGCGCCTATCTTCTTGCGACGATCCCGGCGCTCTCCCGCTGGGCCGCCCTGCCGCTTTCCCATCCGCTGGTCGCCGTGGGGCGCCATTCGCTCGCCGTCTTCATCTTCGGCACCATCCTGGCGATGATCGGGCAGGTTCTCCTGTTCGTGACGGGCAAGGACCCGCTGTTCGGCACGGCCTACGTCCTTCTCGGCATCGCGCTGCACTTTGCCTATGCGCGCTATCTCGACTGGCAGGCCGCCGTCATAAGCCGGAACGCAAACCGGCAGGGCCTTCAGGCCCTGCCGGTCAAGGAGCAGGATCGCACGCGGCGATAGGGGCGATCAGGCCGCCGTATGGCTCTTGCGCACGTCGTCGTCCGTCAGGATGCCGCTTGCCCGCAAGAGCGCGGCGAAGCGGCCGTTGCTCTGGCTGAGATCGTTGAACGTCCCCATCTCGGCGATCTGGCCGTGATCCATGAAGACCACCAGGTCGGCTTCGCGGACCGTCGAAAGGCGGTGCGCGATGATGAAGGTCGTGCGGTTGCGCCGCAACTGGTCGATCGCCGCCTTGACGCGCGCCTCCGTCTCCACGTCGAGCGCGCTCGTCGCCTCGTCAAGCACGAGGATCGGCGCGTTCTTGAGGATGGCGCGGGCAATGGCGATGCGCTGGCGCTCGCCGCCCGAAAGCCGGTTGCCGCGCTCGCCGACATGGGTGTCGTAGCCGTTCTGGCGCGAGGCGATGAAGTCGTTCGCCGCCGCCGCTTCCGCCGCCGCGACGACCTCCTCCTCGCTCGCCCCTTCGCGGCCGAGGCGGATATTGTCGGAGATCGAGCGGTTGAGCAGGCCCGCATCCTGGAAGACGGTGGCGATGGAGCGGCGCAGAGACTTGCGCGTCACCGTGGAGATATCGACGCCGTCGATGAGGATCTGGCCGGACTGCGGCTCGTAGACGCGCTGCAAGAGGTTCACGAGCGTCGTCTTGCCGGCGCCGGTCGGCCCGACGATGGCGACGGTCTGCCCGGCTTCCACCGAGAAGGAAACGTCCCGCACACCCTGCGTGGCATTGGCGAAGTCGAAGCCGACATTGCGGTATTCGACCTTGCCCTTCACCTCGCCGAGTTCCCCGGCATCGGTCGGCTCCTCGCGTTCCTTTACCGCGTCCTCCAGCGTGAAGAAGTCCTCAAGCTTGGCGCGCGCCTCGAAAATCTGCGTGGCGAAGGCCTTCATCTGGTCGAGGCGGCCGATGAGCAGGCCCGCGAAGCCGATGAAGGCGATGACATCGCCCACCCTGATCTCGCCCTTCTGCACGAGGACCGTGCCGATGACGAGGATCGCCATCATGGAGATGGTCGAGGCGATGCGGTTGAGCGCGCTCGCCAGCGCCCACCAGTCGAGCACCGGGAACTGCGCGTTGATCAGCCGCTCGGCAAAGCGTTTCAGCTCGCGCGTCTCGGCCTCGATGCGGTTGTAGCTGTGCACCACCGAGACGTTGCTGATGGAGTCCGACACATGGGAGAAGACGGTGTGATAGTGGTTCTCCACCGAGGCCTGGCCCTCGCGCGTGCGGTTCATCACCACCTTGCCGATGACGACATAGAGCGCACCCAGCACCACCAGCACCAGCGACAGCCGGTAGTCCATCGCAAAGGCGGTCGGAATGAGCAGGACGAGCGCGACGGCGGTGGCAAGGTGCGTGCGCATGAATTCCAGCCAGAGGCTGAACAGCGTCTCGCAGGCGCGCAGCAGCGTGTGCAGCGCATTCGACGTGCCGCGCTGGCTATGCCAGGCGAGCGGCATGGAGATGATGCGCCCGAAGGCCTCCGTCAGGAGGCTTGCACGGCGCCCATGCGCCAGCCGGTCCGCCTCGCGGGCGACAAGCACGTAGGCGATGGTGTTAAAGAGGCCGAACCCCGCCCACATCAGGAGCATCGGGGTCACGTCGCCCTTGTTGGAGATGGCATCGATGATGCGGCCGAACAGCACCGGCTCGGCGATGGTGATCACGGCCAGGACGATATTGGCGGCGACGACCAGACCGACACGAACCTTGTAGATGCCGAGATAGCTGAGGGCTCTTGCATAGACCTGAAACAAAGACACGAGAATGGAGCCTTTCCGGCAGTACCTGTTATGCGGTGCAGCGAGCACCTTCGTCCCTTCGCTGCGGTAGTAATCAGCGGAAGCGGCAAAAGTTCTTCCGGGTCAAGCAAATTTCATGACGCGCATGAAATCTCGCGTGATTTGGCGAATTCAACCCAGCCATGCGCGCAAACCGATTGATTTTCAGCATGCGATCCTGCCAATTGTAAGGCGGGGAATGAATGGGGCGCTTGGGCCGGGTTCGGTCGGGTTCAGCTTTATCGGTTGGGTAAACAAAGCTATCAAGCGCGGGGCATATGAAGATCAACTTGCTGGTGCAATTCCTTGCACTCATCGACGAGTTGCGCGGCCGTGAAGAGACGACGGCCGAGTTCGAGCGTCTGCTGACGCTTTGCGGCTTCGATTATTACTGGCTCACCCAGGCGCCAAAGCCGGTGGAGAGCCTTTCGGGCCTCATCCTTGCCGGGCGATGGCCGCACGGCTGGCCGGAGACCTATCTTCGCAAGCGCTACATGCAAGTCGACCCGACCGTGCGCTATCTCGGCCACGCGCAGGCCGGCTTCCGCTGGCGCGACACGCTGGGCGCCTTCCGCTCCAGCCCGCACCGCAAGCGCATGGAACGCATGATGGTTGATGCGCGGCAGAACGGGCTGGAGGACGGCTACATCTTTCCGGTCCACGGCCGGCGGGGCCTGATCGGCAGCCTCAGTCTCGGCGGCAAGCCGGTGGACCTGGAGGGCGTGGAGGTCGGCCTTTTCGACAGCATTGCCCGGCGTCTCTACTGGAAGCTCATCCATGACGCCGATCCCGAGGCCGCCGCCCGGCTTTCTGCCGTGGTCGACGTGGAATTGACGCGCCGCGAAATGGAGGCCCTGAGCCTGCTCGCCGAGGGCATGACCTCGCCGGATATCGGCCGCGTGCTCGGCATTTCCAGCCATACGGTCGACTGGTACATGAACGGGCTTCAGGAAAAGCTCGGCGCGCGCAACCGCCACCATGCCATCGCCATCGCCTTCCGGCTCGGCCTCGTCTCCTGACGGCGCAAAACTTTTCCCGGACGGCGAAAGCAAAATTGCACTTTGGAAATTAGCCGCTAATAATCCTCTTCGCGGGTGCAGCATTTCCCGTTTCCAGGTCATTGAGGAGTCCGACTTGCCCATTTCCAAGATCCTTGTCGCCAACCGTTCCGAAATCGCCATCCGCGTGTTCCGCGCGGCCAATGAACTGGGGCTCAAAACGGTTGCGATATGGGCGGAGGAGGACAAACTGGCGCTG
>Ga0206118_100329_pt1 | contig 28952 bp, 22 predicted proteins | sample 3A20Ametagenome_FD_177999 | JGI IMG/M metagenome (GOLD analysis project Ga0206118, IMG submission 177999) | Enriched microbial communities from leaf-cutter ant dump, University of Wisconsin, Madison, United States - 3A20A | ecosystem: Environmental > Terrestrial > Nest > Insects nest > Nest dump... | reverse complement strand
CCCTGCGCTCGCTGTTCGACGCGTTGTACCAGCAGAACGTGCTGCTGGAAGGCACCATCCTGAAGGCCTCGATGGTCATCTCCGGCAAGGACTGCGACGAGCAGGCCGACGTCGAGGAAGTGGCCGAGGCCACGGTGATGTGCCTGAAGAGCACCGTGCCGGCGATCCTGCCGGGCGTGGTGTTCCTGTCCGGCGGGCAGAGCGACGAGCAGTCCACCGCGCACCTGAACGCCATGAACCAGCTCGACAGGCTGCCGTGGCCGCTGAGCTTCTCCTACGGCCGCGCGATGCAGCAGGCCGCGCTGAAGCTGTGGGCCAAGGACATGAAGGGCAACTACGACGCCGCGCAGAAGACCGTGTACGAGCGCGCCAAGGAGAATGGCCTGGCCGCGCTGGGCAAGTGGGAAGGCTGATCGCCAATTGTTTATGCATGAGTGAAAACGCCGGCCTCGTGCCGGCGTTTTCATTGGCGTCGTGGATGTGAGGCCATGCCTTGCATGGGGGGCTTCATCGGCAAGGCCCCGTGCGAGGCGAGCCTCGCACCTACGGAAGCAACAATGGGATTGCTTGCGGCGACGAGGCGTCGGCCTGCCCGGCCACCGCCAGTGCCTGCTGGTAGGCCTTGAAGGTGGCGGTATTCCAGGCCACCAGGATGATCCGCAGCGGGCGGGCGTGGCGCCTGCGCCAGGTGACGGTCTCGGTGACGGCGATGCTGGCGGCCTGATGCAGTGGGTAGCCATAGACGCCGCAGCTGATCGCCGGGAAGGCGATCGACTCCAGCTGCATCCGTTCGGCCAGTTGCAGCGAATTCCAGTAGCAGTTGGCCAGCAACGCGGCCTCGTCGCGGCCGCCGCCGTGCCAGACCGGGCCGACGGTGTGGAACACGTGGCGTGCGGGCAGTGCGTGGCCGGCGGTGGCGCGTACCTCGCCGGTGGGACAGCGCACGCCCGGGCGCAGTTCCGGCAGGCGCGCGCATTCGGCCAGCAGGCCCGGCCCGGCGGCATGGTGGATGGCGCCGTCGACGCCGCCACCGCCGAGCAGGCTTTCGTTGGCGGCGTTGACGATGGCGTCCACGGCCAGGGTGGTGATGTCGCCTTGCCGGATGTCGATGTTCATGGCGCTGATCTTCCCGTGCCGTGAGGTGAGCGGAGCGTGAGGGCAGGGGCGCCCTTCGCGGGCGGCAAGTCTGTCCGCTCCGGGTCTCGGCAGCTGCGACGGAGAGCGGTCGCCGGCAGTGTGGATTTCCGCGCGCGGACAGCACGAAGGCCGAGCGGGGCGGCCTTCGTACCGGGGGAGGAACATGGAATCCAGCAGAAAATGCAGGGGATGGAATAGCCGTGGGTACCGGGGATGACCGGGGCGTCCCCCGGTCTTGGTGCGGTCCGCCGGGGAATCCCCGGTGGTCGAAACCGTGGCTTACGGCAGGCCGGCCAGCCAGTCGTCGTCCGAGCCTTCGTTGACGTCGGCGAACAGCGGGGTGGAGAAGTAACGCTCGCCGGTATCGGGCAGCATCGCCAGGATCACCGTGCCGGCCGGAGCGCCGGCGGCCAGCTCCAGCGCGGTGGCGGCGGTGGCGCCGGCGGAGATGCCGACGAAGATGCCTTCCTCGGCGGCCAGCCGGCGCGAAGTCTCGATGGCACGTTCGTCCTGCACCGAGCGCAGTTCGTCGTAGGCGGCGCGGTTGAGCACTTCCGGCACGAAGTCCGGGGTCCAGCCCTGGATCTTGTGCGGCTTCCATTCGTCGCCCTTGAGCAGCGATGCGCCGGCCGGCTCGGTGGCGACGATGCGGGTATCCGGGCGTGCGACCTTCAGCACTTCGCCGACGCCGGTGAGGGTGCCGCCAGTGCCCCAGCCGCTGACGAAGAAGTCCAGGCGCTTGCCGGCGAAGTCGCGCAGGATCTCGGCGGCGGTGGTGTTGCGGTGGTAGGCCGGGTTGGCCGGGTTGGCGAACTGGCTGGCCAGGAACCAGCCGTGCTTGTCGGCCAGTTCCTTCGCCTTCTCCACCATGCCGGTGCCGCGCGCGGCGGCCGGGGTCAGGATGACCTTGGCGCCATAGGCACGCATCGCCTTGCGGCGCTCGATCGAGAAGGTCTCGGTCATCACCGCGACGAACTTGTAGCCGCGTGCGGCGGCGACCATCGCCAGCGCCACGCCGGTGTTGCCGGAGGTGGCCTCGACGATGGTGTCGCCGGGCTTGATCAGGCCGCGCTGCTCGGCGTCGAGCACGATCGCCAGCGCCAGGCGGTCCTTGACCGAGCTGCCGGGGTTGAAGGACTCGGCCTTGACGTACACGTCCACGCCGGCCGGCGCCACGCGGTTGAGCTTGATGATCGGAGTGTTGCCGATGGTGTCGAGGATGCTGTTGTAGATGGCCATGAGGTTCTCCTGGGGATGGGATCAGGCGGCGTCGGCCAGTGTCGGCGTCGTCGTGGGTGCGGAAAGTGAGGGGGCGGCCGCGTGCAGCGGGGCGTCGCCGAACCAGTGCAGCTCGTCGGCCAGCGCGGCCACGTCGCCGACGACCAGCAGCGCCGGTGATTGCACCCGGTGGCGTTCGGCCGCCTCGGCCAGTTGCCGCAGCTGCCCGGTGACCACGCGCTGCTCTGCGCGCGAACCGTTTTCCACCAGTGCGAACGGCGTGGCGGCGGGCAGGCCGGCGTCGAGCAACTGCGTGCGGATGTGCGCCAGCGCGGCCACGCCCATGTAGAACACCAGCGTCTGCCGCGGCGCGGCCAGCGCCGGCCAGTCCAGCGTGTCCAGCGAATCCCTGCAGTGCGCGGTGACCAGCCGCAGTTGCTGGGCGTGGTCGCGGTGGGTGAGCGGGATGCCGGCGTGGGCGGCACAGGCCAGCGCCGCGGTGATGCCGGGCACCACTTCATAGGGGATGCCGTGGGCACGCAGGAACTGCAGTTCCTCGCCGCCGCGGCCGAACACGAAGGCGTCGCCGCCCTTGAGCCGCACCACGCGCCTGCCGGCGCGGGCATGCTCCAGCATCAGCGCGTGGATGTCCTCCTGCCGCGTGCTGTGGCCGCGCGCGGACTTGCCCACTTCGATGCGCTCGGCGTCGCGCCGTGCCAGTTGCAGCACCTCGGCGCTGACCAGCCGGTCGTGCAGGATCACGTCGGCCTGGTTCAGCGCGCGCAACGCGCCCAGCGTCAGCAGGCCGGGGTCGCCGGAACCGGCGCCCACCAGCACCACCGAGCCGGCGGCGGCAGGGGCTTCGCCGGCCAGTGCGTGGCGCAGCGCGTCTTCCGCCGCGGCGCGCTGGCCGCGGCGCAGCAGGCCCGGCAGCGGGCCTTCGAGCAGGCGGTCGAAGAAGCGGCGGCGCGCGGCGGTATCGGGGAAGCGGGCGCGGATGTGCGCACGCTTGCGGCCGAGCAGTTCGGTCAGCCGGCCCCAGCCGTCGTCGAACAGTTCCTCGATGCGGCGGCGCACGTGGCGCGCCACCATCGGCGCGCCGCCACCGCTGGAAATGGCGATCTGCAGCGGCCCGCGCTCGACCACCGCCGGCAGGTGGAAGCGCGACAGCTGGGCGTCGTCGACCACGTTCACGAACAGCCGCCGTTCCCCGGCGGCGCTGGCGGTGGCCTGGTTGACCGCGACGTCGTCGGTGGCGGCGACCACCAGCCAGATGTCCTCGGCCAGCCAGTCGGGGGTGAAGCGCCCGGGCAGCCATTCGATGCGCCCGGCGTCGGCCAGCGCGCGCAGCGATGGCGCCAGTTCCGGTGCGCCCACCCGCGGCCGCGCGCCGGCATGCAGCAGCGCCTCGACCTTGCGTGCGGCCACCGCCCCCCCGCCGACCACCAGCACGGCGCGGCCGTTCAGATCGGCGAACAACGGAAACAGGGGGGCGTTCAAGGCGGCAAGGGCAGGGTGGGTGGAAGGGACGATGACCGTAGCCCCGCACCGGAACACCCGGAAATGACTTGCGCCTCCATTCAGATTCCTTTCGGTTATAAGTGGTGGGGGCAATCTGGCCTACATTCATCATCCTTTCCGAGCGGCCTTATCCCCCGACCCTGCGATGACCCTCACCCAACTGCGCTATCTGGTCGCCATTGCCGACGCCGAGCTGAACATCACGCTGGCGGCGACCCGCGTGCACGCCACCCAGCCGGGGCTGTCCAAGCAGCTCAAGCAGCTGGAGGACGAGTTGGGTTTCCTGCTGTTCGTGCGCAAGGGCCGCAGCCTGGAATCGGTGACCCCGGCCGGCGAGGAAGTCATCGGCCGCGCCCGCGCGGTGCTGGCCGAGGCCAACAACATCCGCACCTATGCCGCCAACCAGCGCCGCGAGAGCCACGGCCAGCTGGTGCTGACCACCACCCACACCCAGGCGCGCTTCGTGCTGCCGCCGGCGGTGGCGCGGATCAAGCAGGCCTACCCGCAGGTCAGCGTGCACCTGCAGCAGGCCGCCGAAAGCGACGCGCTGGACCTGCTCGGCCAGGGCGACGCCGACATGGCCATCGTCAGCACCGCCGGCAGCGAGCCGACCACCGGCATCGCCGTGCCGCTGTACCGCTGGCGGCGGCTGGTGGTGGTGCCCAAGGGCCACCCGCTCGACCGCGCCGGCAAGGTGCCGGACATGGCCGCGCTGGCCGCGCATCCGCTGATCAGCTACGAATCCTCCATCCGCCCCAATTCCTCGCTGCGCCGCGCCTTCGCCGCCAAGCGGCTGGAACCGGACCTGGCCCTGACCGCGCTCGACGCCGACCTGATCAAGACCTACGTGCGCACCGGCCTGGGTGTGGGCCTGCTGGCGGAAATGGCGGTCAACAGCAACGATGCCGACCTGCGCGCATGGCCGGCGCCGGACGCGGTGCCCGAGTGCATCGCCTGGGCGGTGCTGCCGCGCGAGCGCGTGCTGCGCGACTACGCGCTGGAACTGGTGCACGTGCTCGCCCCGCAGATCGACAAGCGCGACCTGCGCCGGGTACTTGACGGAAATCAAGAAGCCGGCTGGCCGCCGCCGCCGAGCTGGGAAGAACTGACCCAGACCATCACCAGTTGAAGCCAGCAACGAGTGGAAGAAAAAGCTGTGGATTGAAGCGCTTGCGCGATGTCCTTGCTTCTTCCTTCTCTCGTTCCCCGTTCCTCTCCATTCGTTCCTCGCCGCCCGCTGCGGCGATGTGTCGCACGTGGGTGAATGGAGCGGCAGCTTAAAATCGCGGCGTGATCCGTTCACTGCCCCTGCACCGTTGGATGTCCCGGCTCGCCGTGGTGGCGGTGCTGCTGATGGTGCTCGCGCCGCTGGTCAGCCGCGCGTTGCAGGCGCAACCGGTGGCGATGGCCGCGGTGGTGGCCGAACACCTGTCGCACGCGATGCCCGGCATGGATCACGCCGGCCACGCGCCGTCGATGCCGGAGCACGGGCACGATGCGCCCGCCGGCCCCCACGCCAACCACGCCGAAGCCTGCGAATACTGCGTGCTGGCCATGCGCCTGCTGCCGTGGATGGCGCTGCTGCTGGTGCTGGCGCCGCTGCCGTACCGGCTGGCACCGTTTTCGCCGCGCCGGGTCGATGTTCCCGCCAGCCTGCGCTGGTCCGCGCACCTGGCCCGCGGGCCGCCGCGTTTCTCCTGACGACCCCCCCTTTTTTGCCGCGTGACCTGCGCCCTCGATGGCGTGGCGCGGCCGTGTCCCACGGAGAATCCCATGTTGCCCGCTTCCCCCCGCAAGCCGGTCGTACCGGCGTGCCTGTCCTCCTGCCTGTTGCTTGCCCTGTTCCCGGCCGCGGCCCATGCCGATGCGCCGGGTTCCCCGATCACCCTGGAAACGGTGGTCGTCACCGCCAGCGCGCCGTCCTCGCCGCTGCAATGGGTCACCGACCCGAGCCTGCCGCGGCAGCCGGTGCCGGCCAGCGACGGCGCCGACTACCTGAAGACCGTCCCCGGCTTTTCCGCGATCCGCAATGGCGGCACCAATGGCGACCCGGTGCTGCGCGGCATGTCCGGTTCGCGCCTGAACATCCTCACCAACGACGGCAACCTGATGGGCGCCTGCCCGTCGCGGATGGACAATCCGCTGTCCTACGTCGCCCCGGAAACCTTCGACCGGCTCACCGTCATCAAGGGCCCGCAGAGCGTGCGCTGGGGTGCCGGTGCCTCGGCCGGCACGGTGCGCTTCGAGCGCGACACCCCGCGTTTCAGCGCGCCGGGCATGGAGCTGGAAGCCAGCGCGCTGGCCGGCTCCAACAACCGCAACGACCAGGTGCTCGACGCCACCTTCGGCAGCACCCCCGGCTACGTGCGGATGAATGGCAACCGTTCCGAATCCGACGACTACCGCGACGGCAACGGCGACGTGGTGCCCTCGCGCTGGCGCAAGTGGAACGCCGATGCCGCCATCGGCTGGACGCCCGACGCCGACACCGTGCTGGAGCTGAGCGCCGGCACCGGCGATGCGCTGGCCCGCTATGCCGGCCGCGGCATGGATGGCGCGGCGTTCAAGCGCAGCAGCTACGGCCTGCGCTTCGAGCGCGGCAACCTGCCCGGCGCGTGGGACAAGCTGCAGGCCAACCTGTACGCCAACACCGCCGACCACGTGATGGACAACTACAGCCTGCGCGAGCCCAACCCGCACGGCAGCATGCCGATGGCGATGGCCTCGAACGTGGAGCGGCGCACCCGCGGCGGACGCATCGCCGCGGAATGGCGCTGGCAGGACGTGGCCGTCGTCGCCGGCATCGACGCGCAGGACAGCCGCCACCGCAAGCGCAGTGGCATGCGCGGGATGTGGCAGCAGAAGGCGTGGACACGCGATGCCGATCTCGACAACCGCGGCGTGTTCGCCGAACTGACCCTGGGCGAAGAGCGCCCGGCGCGCTGGATCGGTGGCCTGCGCATCGACCATGCCGAAGCCACCGACCTGCGCCAGACCAGCGGCATGATGGCCATGCCCAACCCGACCGCCGGCCGCACCCGCAGCGAAGACCTCGGCAGCGGCTTCCTGCGCTACGAGCGCGACCACGGCAAGGACTGGACTTGGTACGCCGGCCTCGGCCATGCCGAACGCATGCCCGACTACTGGGAACTGTTCTCCGCCGACGCCGGCCCGGCCGGCGCCGCCAACGCCTTCGCCGGGGTGAAGCCGGAGAAGACCACGCAGCTGGACGTCGGCGCGCAGTTCCGCGGCAAGCGCAGCAGCGCCTGGGTGTCGGCCTATGCCGGGTACGTGCAGGACTACATCCTGTTCACCTATTCCAGCGGCGGCATGATGGGCGACAGCACCCGCGCGGCCAATATCGATGCGCGCATCGCCGGTGCCGAGGCCGGCGTGGAATGGCGCCTGCAGGAGGCATGGAAGCTGGGCGGCACGCTGGCCTGGGCGTGGGGCGAGAACCGCAGCGACGGTGGCGCGATGCCGCAGATCCCGCCGCTGGAAGCACGCCTGAGCGCGGCCTACGAACGCGAACGCTGGTCGGCCGGCGCGCTGCTGCGCGTGGTGGCCCGGCAGGACCGGGTGGCGCTGGACGCGGGCAACGTCGTCGCCCGCGACCTCGGCCCCACCGCCGGCTTCGCCACCTTCGCGCTCAACGCCGCCTACCGCATCAACGACCACCTGCGTGCCAGTGCCGGCGTCGACAACCTGTTCGACCGCGCCTATGCCGAGCACCTGAACCTGGCCGGCAGCGCCGACTTCGGCTTCCCCGCCGACCCGGTGCGGATCAACGAGCCCGGCCGCACGTTGTGGTTGAAGCTGGACTACCGCTACTGACGCGGCTCCTCCCGCTGCCGGTCGGCCGGCAGCGGGATGCCTGTGGCATGCTTGGCCGGTCCAGTCGGAGAGAATGCAGATGACGCAGTGTGCGGTGGCCTACGTCAGTGTCGCCGTGGCCGGCTTGACGCCCGCCGACCTGGACCACCTGCTGGTCGATGCCCGCGCGCACAATCGCCTGGAGGGCGTCACCGGCGTGCTGCTCCACGACGGATACCGCTTCTTCCAGTATTTCGAGGGCCCGCAGGACGGCGTGGCGCGCATCTACGCGCGTATCTGCGCCTCGCGCATGCACGTGGGGCTGGAGGAACTGCGGAACGGCCCGGTGGAACGGCTGTATTTCACCCGCTGGCACATGGGCTGCAGCCACACCGAGGGCAGCGTGCTGCAGGAACTGAGCAGCCGGCAGTGGCGGCAGGAGGCCGGCTACCTGCGCGAGGACGTGGCCCTGGCCGGCAACCCGCCCGGCCTGCGCGAACTGCTTGCGTTCTGGGAACGGCAGCAGGTGATGGAGGGGTGACCCGCGGCGGTGCCGCCGGCGGCTCAGATTTCCTCGTGCAGCCCGCACTCGCGCTTCAGGCCGAAGAAGCGGGTGTCCTCCTCGCGCATGCCCGGCTCCCAGCGGCGGGTGGTGTGGTAGTCGCCGATGGAGACGTAGCCCTGCTCCCACAGCGGGTGGTAGGGCAGGTCGTGCTGCTTCAGGTACTTCCACACGTCGCGGTCGTTCCAGTCGGCGATCGGGTTGAACTTCCAGCGTTCGCCGCGCTTCTGCAGGATCGGCGTGTCGGCGCGGCTGGCCGACTGGCCGCGGCGCAGGCCGGTGAACCAGGTGCCGGCCTGCAGTTCGTCCAGTGCGCGCTTCATCGGCTCGACCTTGCGCAGGTTGTTGTACTGCTCGATGCCGACCAGCCCCTGCTCCCACAGGCGGCCGTGGCGTGCCTCCATCCAGGCGCGGCTGACCAGCGGGCGGTAGACCTTCAGGTTCAGGCCGAGCCGGTCGGTCAGTTCGTCGACGAAGCGGTAGGTTTCCGGGAACAGGTAGCCGGTGTCGACCAGGATCACCGGGATGTCCGCGCGCTGACGGGTCAGCAGGTGCAGGGCCACGGCCGATTGTGCGCCGAAGCTGGAGGACAGCACGTGGGTGCCGGGCAGGCGCCGCAACGCCCAGTCCACGCGCTGGCCGGCGTCCATCATTTCCAGCTGCGCGTTGGGCCCGGCCAGGTCGTCGGGCAGCGCGGCGGTTTCGGTAACGGCGTCGGCGAAGGAGGAGACGGACAGGGCGCTCATGCGTGCAGTTCCAGTGCAACCTGGCGGTTGGTGGGGTAGGGCGGCAGTTCGACGATGCCGGCGCGGTGCAGGAAGTCGCCGAAGCGTTCGTCGGTTTCGCGCTCGGCGGCATAGCGCCCCAGCAGCGGCTCCAGCGCTTCGAGGATCTGCGGCTCGGTGATGTTTTCGCGGTACAGCGTGTTCATGCGCATGCCGCGGTGGTCGCCGCCGAGGAACAGGTTGTAGCGGCCCACCGCCTTGCCGACCAGCGCGATCTCGGCCAGGTAGGGCCGCGAGCAGCCATTGGGGCAGCCGGAGATGCGCAGCAGGATCGGCGCCTCGCGCAGGCCGTGCTTGTCCAGCAACGGTTCCAGCGCGGCGAGGAAGCCGGGCAGGTAGCGCTCGGCCTCGGCCATCGCCAGCGCGCAGGTGGGCAGGGCCACGCAGGACACGGCGCTGCGCGCGATCGCGGTGGGCGCGTTGTTCTCGCGGTCCAGCCCGTGCTGCGCCACCAGTGCGTCGATCCGCGCGCGCTGCGCGGCCGGCACGCCGGCGATGATGACGTTCTGGTTGCAGGTCATGCGGAACTCGCCTTCATGCACCTTGGCGATCTCGCGCAGGCCGGTCAGCAGCGGCCGGCCGGGGGTGTCGGCGATGCGCCCGCTGGGCAGCGACAGGGTCAGGTGCCACAGGCCGTTGTCGCCCTCGACCCAGCCGAAGCGGTCGCCGTTGTGCTCGAAATGGAACGGCCGCGCCGGTTGCAGGGTGAAGCCGGCGCGCGCTTCCATCATCGCCACGATTTTCTCCGAGCCGTGGTCGTCGATGGTGTACTTGAAGCGCGCGTGCTTGCGGTCCTCGCGGTCGCCGAGGTCGCGTTGCACCGTCACCGCCGCCTCGGCGATGGCGAATACCTGTTCGGGGGTGACGAAGCCGATCACGTTGCCGACGCGCGGGTAGTGCGCGGCGATGCCGTGGCTGGCGCCCATGCTGCCGCCGATGGCGACGTTGAAGCCGGCCAGCTGGCCGGCGTCGTCGACGATGGCCACCAGCCCGAGGTCGTTGGCGAACACGTCCACGTCGTTGTACGGCGGCACCGCCACGGCGATCTTGAACTTGCGCGGCAGATAGGCGTCGCCGTAGATCGGCTCGTGCTCGACGCCGCTCTCGGCGACCTTCTCCTCGTCCAGCCAGATTTCGTAGTAGGCGCGGGTGGCCGGCTTGAAGTGCAGCGACAGCCGCTGCGCCCAGTCGTGCACCTGCGCATGCAGCGCCGACTGCAACGGGTTGCTGGCGCCGAGCACGTTGCGGTTGACGTCGCCGCAGGCGGAAATGGTGTCCATTGCCGCGGCGTTGATCGCCTGCATCGTCGCCTTCAGCTCGCGCTTGATGACGCCGTGGATCTGGAAGGTCTGCCGCGTGGTCACACGCAGCGAATGGCTGGCGTAGGTGGTGGCGATCTCGTCGAGCCCGAGCCATTGCGCGGGCGTGAACACGCCGCCCGGCGCGCGGATGCGGATCATGAACTGGTGCGCCGGTTCCAGCTTCTGCCGGCGGCGCTCGTCGCGCAGGTCGCGGTCGTCCTGCTGGTAGCTGCCGTGGAACTTGATGGTGCGCTGGTCCTCGAAGTTCAGCGAGCCGGTGGTGGCGTCGAGCAGCCCTTCGGCGAGGGTGCCGCGCAGGCGGTGGCTGTTGATCTTGATGTCTTCGACGGAGGGGTGGCTCATGGTCTTTGGCTGTCTGCGTTTTTCGTAGGAGCGCACCTTGGTGCGCGATGAAGCTTTCCCGGTGAAGCCCCTCGCGCACCAAGGTGCGCTCCTACGGGGAATCTGGAGGGGATCAGTAGACGTCGCGGGCGTAGCGGCCTTCGCGCTGCAGGCTGGACAGGTACTCGGCCGCCGCCTCGGCGTCGCCGCCGTTGTGGCTGGCGACGATCTCCAGCAGCGCGGCGTGCACGTCCTTGCCCATGCCGATGGCACCGCAGACGTAGAAGTGCGCGCCGTTCTGCAGCCAGTCGTACAGTTCGCGGCCCTGCTCGCGCAGGCGGTGCTGCACGTAGATCTTCTCGGCTTGGTCGCGGGAGAAGGCCAGGTCGAGGCGGTGCAGTTCCTTTTTCTGCAGGGCTTCCTGCCACTCGACCTGATAGAGGAACTCGCTGTTGAAGTGGCGCGCGCCGAAGAACAGCCAGTTGCGGCCCGCCGCGCCGCTTTCGGCGCGCTCCTGCACGAAGCCGCGGAACGGCGCCACGCCGGTGCCGGGGCCGACCATGATGATGTCGCGGCTGGCGTCGGCCGGCACCCGGAAGCGTTCGTTCGGTTCGATGAACACCGGCACCGGCGCGCCTTCTTCCAGTGCGGCGAGGAAACCGCTGGCGGCGCCGAGGTGGTCGCGACCGTGCGCGGCGTAGGCCAGCTCGTCCACGGTCAGGTGCACTTCCTCGCCCACGTGCTTGCGGCTGGAGGCGATGGAGTACAGGCGGTGCGCGGCCGGGCGCAGCGCCGCCACCAGCGCGGCGGCGTCCCAGTCGGCCGGCCAGCGCTGCAGCACGTCGACCAACTGGTGGTCGCCGAATACCGCGGCCAGCTCGCCGGCGCGCGCCGGTTCCAGCAGCGCGGCCAGCTCGGCGTTGCCGCCGCGCTCGGCCACGGTGGCCAGCAGCGGGCGCGAGATGCGGGTCAGTTCGCGGTGTTCGGCCAGCCATTGCGCCAGCGGCCGCGCGTGGCCATCGTGCTCGACCGTGGCGTCGCCATCCAGCCCGGTGGCGGCGAGGATGGAATCGACCAGCCGCGGCGGGTTGCGGTGGATGATGCCCAGCGCATCGCCCGGTTCGTACTGCAGGCCGCTGCCTTCCAGCGACAGCTCGAGGTGGTGCACGCGCTTGTCGATGCCGGCCTGCACGGCGAACGCCGGGCCCTTGAAGTCGCGGCCGCTGACCAGTTGCCGCGACAGCAGCTCGGCGTTGAACGGGTGCTGCGCGCTCCACGCGCTGGCCTGGCCGTGGCGCAGCGGGGTGACGTTGCTGGCGGCGGGCACGGCGGCGTTGCCCAGCGTCTCGCGGGCGTCGGCCACTGCCTTGGCGCGCCACGGCGTGGCCACGGTGTCGATGTCGAGGTCGGCCTCGCCCAGCGCCTGCAGGCGCTGGGCGCCGAGTTCGGCCAGCCGCGCGTCCAGCTTGCGGCCGATGCCGCAGAAATCGGCGTAGCTGGAATCGCCCAGGCCCAGCACCGCGTATTTCAGCTCCGGCAGCTTGGGCGCGCGCCGGCCGTTGAGGAACTCGACGAAGCCGATGGCGTCGTCCGGCGGGTCGCCTTCGCCCTGGGTGCTGATGACGACGTAGAGCAGGCGCTCGCCGGCCAGCTCGCGGGTCGGGTAGGCATCGGCGCGCAGCAGGCGCACCGACAGGCCGGCGGCTTCGCTCTCGGCGGCCAGCTGTTCGGCGCTGCGGCGCGCGTTGCCGGTCTGGCTGCCGTAGACGATGGTCAGCCGCCCGGCAGCCTGCGTGGCCGGCTGGGCGGGCTGGACCAGCGCCAGCGACGGCGGCGGGTGGCCCTGCGCCAGCCCGGCGGCGAAGCCGGACAGCCACCACAGGCTGTTGCCGTCCAGGCCGTCCACCAGGCGCGTCAGCAGGACCCGGCGGTCTTCGGGCAGGGGGCTGGGTGGCACGGTGGCAGCGGCGGCGGTCATGTCCTGTCCGGTCTGGAGGTAGATGGCCGATGCTAGGCAGCCGTCGCGCGTGGCGGAAAGGATGGACGGTTATCGCTTCATGCCATGCGTTTATTTCTGCCGCCGCCGGCCAATGCCCACACTGGCCGCCCTGCCGGGGGACCGCCCGGCCACGCTGCTACCCTTTTCCCCTACGCGCAGATCGCCCACCCGCAATGACCGTTACCGCACCGCTGTCGCACCTGGACCGGCTGGAAGCCGAGAGCATCCACATCCTGCGCGAGGTCGCGGCCGGCTTCGCCAACCCGGTGCTGCTGTATTCGGTGGGCAAGGACAGCTCGGTGCTGCTGCACCTGCTGCTCAAGGCGTTCGCGCCGGGGGTGCCGCCGATCCCGCTGCTGCACGTGGACACGCGCTGGAAGTTCCGCGAGATGATCGCCTTCCGCGACCGCCGCGCCGCCGCGACCGGCGTGGACCTGCGCGTGCACATCAACCCGGACGGCATCGCCCAGGGCATCGGTCCGGTCACCCACGGCGCGTCCGTGCACACCGACGTGATGAAGACCCAGGGCCTGAAGCAGGCGCTGGACAAGTGGAAGTTCGACGCGGCCATCGGCGGCGCGCGCCGCGACGAGGAGAAGTCGCGGGCCAAGGAGCGGGTGTTCTCGTTCCGCAACGACCGCCACCGTTGGGACCCGAAGAACCAGCGCCCGGAGCTGTGGAACCTGTACAACGCCCGCATCCACGCCGGCGAGAGCGTGCGCGCCTTCCCGCTGTCCAACTGGACCGAGCTGGACATCTGGCTCTACATCTACCGCGAGAACATCCCGGTGGTGCCGTTGTATCTGGCCGCCGAGCGCCCGGTGGTCGAGCGCGACGGCAGCCTGATCATGGTCGACGACGAACGCCTGCCGCTGCGCCCGGGCGAAGTGCCGCAGCTGCGCAAGGTGCGCTTCCGCACGCTGGGCTGCTACCCGCTGACCGGCGCCATCGAATCGGAAGCCGACTCGCTGGAGAAGATCATCGCCGAGATGCTGGTCTCGACCAGCTCCGAGCGGCAGGGCCGGGTGATCGACCACGACCAGTCCGCCTCGATGGAGAAGAAGAAGCTGGAGGGCTATTTCTGATGAACGCGGTCGCCACGTCTTCCGACATCTCCACCTACCTGCAGCAACACGAATCCAAGCCGCTGCTGCGCTTCATCACCTGCGGCAGCGTCGACGACGGCAAGAGCACGCTGATCGGGCGCCTGCTGTACGAGAGCAAGCGCCTGTTCGACGACCAGCTGGCCGCGCTGGAGGCCGACAGCCGCCGCCACGGCACCCAAGGCGAGCGCATTGACTACGCGCTGCTGCTGGACGGGCTGGCCGCCGAGCGCGAGCAGGGCATCACCATCGACGTGGCCTACCGCTACTTCGACACCGACCGCCGCAAGTACATCGTCGCCGACTGCCCCGGCCACGAGCAGTACACCCGCAACATGGCCACCGGTGCCTCCACCGCCGACCTGGCGGTGGTGCTGGTGGACGCGCGCAAGGGCCTGCTGCAGCAGACCCGCCGCCACAGCTACATCATCTCGCTGCTGGGCATCGGCCAGGTGGTGCTGGCGGTCAACAAGATGGACCTGGTCGATTACGACCAGGGCGTGTTCGAGCGCATCGCCGACGAATACCGCGCGCTGGCCGCGCAGCTGGGCATCGCCCACGTGCAGGTCATCCCGCTGTCGGCGCTGGAAGGGCAGAACCTGTCCACGCGCTCGGCGCTGATGCCGTGGTACGCCGGCCCCGGCCTGCTCGAGCACCTGGACGCGGTGGAACTCGCCGACCACGACGCGGCCAGCGGCCTGCGCCTGCCGGTGCAGTGGGTCAACCGCCCGAACCAGGATTTCCGCGGCTTCGCCGGCACCCTCGCCGCCGGGCAGGTGCGCGCCGGCGACGCGGTGGTGGTGCTGCCGTCGGCGCGCCGTTCCACGGTCAGGCAGGTGCTGGGGCCGGACGGCCCGCTGGACTTGGCCGTCGCCGGGCAAGCGGTGACGCTGACCTTGGCCGACGAGATCGACGTCAGCCGCGGCGACGTCATCGCCGCCGCCGGCGACCCGCCGGAAGTGGCCGACCAGTTCGCCGCGCACGTGCTGTGGATGGACGATGCCGCGCTGCTGCCGGGCCGCCCGTACTGGCTGCAGATCGGCAGCCGCACCGTGGCGGTGAGCGTCAGCGAGATCAAGCACCGCGTCGACGTGAACACGCAGGAGAAGCTGGCGGCCAAGCGGCTGGAGCTGAACGAGGTCGGCTACTGCAACCTGTCGCTGGACGAGCCGATCGCCTTCGAACCCTACGTGCGCAACCGCGCGCTGGGCGGCTTCATCCTGATCGACCGCCAGAGCAACGCCACCGTCGCCGCCGGCACGCTGGACTTCGCCCTGCGCCGCGCCGGCAACGTGCACTGGCAGCACCTGGACGTGGACAAGGCCGCGCGCGCGCGGATCAAGGGGCAGACGCCGAAGGTGCTGTGGTTCACCGGCCTGTCCGGCGCCGGCAAGTCCACCATCGCCAACCAGGTGGAAAAGCGCCTGCATGCGCGCGGCTGCCATACCTTCATCCTCGACGGCGACAACGTCCGCCACGGCCTGAACCGCGACCTCGGCTTCACCGACGAGGACCGGGTGGAGAACATCCGCCGCGTCGCCGAGGTGGCGCGGTTGATGGCCGACGCCGGGCTGATCGTGCTGGTCAGCTTCATCTCCCCGTTCCGCGCCGAGCGACAGATGGCGCGCGAGCGCTTCGCCGAAGGCGAGTTCATCGAGGTGTTCGTCGACGTGCCGCTGGAGGTGGCCGAATCGCGCGACGTCAAGGGCCTGTACCGCAAGGCGCGCGCCGGGCAGATCCCCAATTTCACCGGCATCGATTCGCCCTACGAGGCTCCGGAGAACCCGGAGCTGCACCTGTACGCCGATGGCGAGGCGCTGGACGCGATGGTCGACCAGGTAGTGCGGCTGGTGCTGCGCTGAGGCCTTGAAAGCCCCTCTCCCCCGGGAGAGAGGTTGGGGTGAGGGGCAGACGGAGTCCAGAGGGTTCACCGTCACTGGCTACGTTCGCCCCGCATCCACCCCTGCGGGGCATCTTCCGCCGACGTCGGTATTCCCGTATCCCGTGCGTCGGGGGTGTAACCCCGACCTACGGCACCTCACCCCGGTGGCGCTCGACCGTTGGCCGGGCGACGGCGCGCAGCGCCGTGGGGCTTGCCGCGAACCGGCCGAGAGCGCCGACCAACGGTCGGCTCCCGCCGGGTTCAGGCACCCACCGGATTCATCAGGAAGGGGAAGGGAACGCCCCACCCAATGGCACATCCGGTCGTCACATGGCCCGGCTAGACTGCCGGATCGGGTATCTGACGGAATTGGGCATGTTGCGACGTTTTGCCGCCACCGTGGCCGGTGGCATGGTGCTGGCGCTGGCATTGGCCGGTTGCAGCAAGGAGGGGAACGAAGCGCCGCGCGCGCAGGCGGGCGCGGTGCCGGTCACCACCCAGGTGGTCCGGGCCTCGGCCTGGAACGACACCCTGCAGGCCATCGGCACCGCCAAGGCGCGCGAATCGGTGGTCGTCACCGCCAAGGTCAGCGAGATCATCGACACGGTGCATTTCCGCAGCGGCCAGGAAGTGGCCGCCGGGGCGCCGCTGGTGACGCTGCGGGTGGACGCGCAGCAGGCTGCGCTGGCGCAGGCACAGGCCACCTTCGACGAGGCCGACCGCCTGTACCGGCGGCAGAGCGAGCTGGCCACCCAGCAGCTGGTCGCCAGTTCCACGCTGGATACGCAGAAATCGATCCGCGACGCCGCCGAGGCGCGGGTGCGGCAGATGCGCGCGGACGTCACCGACCGCCAGGTACGCGCGCCGTTCGCCGGCGTGCTCGGCATCCGCCAGGTCAGCCCCGGTTCGCTGGTCACCCCGACCACGGTGATCGCCACGCTGGACGACCTGTCGCGCATGCACGTCGACTTCCAGGTGCCGGAGGCCGAGCTGGCCTCGCTCAAGCCCGGCGACAAGGTCAGCGGCAGCAGCATCGCCTGGCCCGGGCGCAATTTCGACGGCGAGGTCAGCACCGTCGATGCGCGGGTCGACCCCGGCAGCCGCGCGGTCACCGTGCGCGCCGATTTCCCCAACCCGGACCACGCGCTGCGCCCGGGCATGCTGCTGGACGTGCGCGTGTTCCGCCCCGAGCGGCAGGCGCTGGTGATCCCCGAGATCGCGGTGGTGCAGGTCGGGCGCGATTCGTTCGTCTACCGGGTCGGGGACGACGCCACGGTCGAGCGGGTGGACGTGCGCACCGGCACCCGCCGCGCCGGCGTGGTCGAGATCGTCGAAGGGCTGGAGGCCGGTGACCGCATCGTCGTGGACGGCACCGGCAAGCTGCGCCCGGGCCTGCGCATCGAGGATGCCGCCGCCGCGCCGGCCACGGAGGCCAGCGCCGGATGAAGCTGTCGGACCTGTCGATCAAGCGGCCGGTGCTGGCCGTGGTGATGAGCCTGCTGCTGGTGGTGCTGGGGGTGATGTCGTTCAACCGGCTCACCCTGCGCGAGCTGCCGGCCATCGACCCGCCGATCGTCTCGGTGTCGGTGGACTACACCGGCGCCTCGGCGGCGGTGATCGAAAGCCGCATCACCCAGGTGCTGGAGGACGCGCTGGCCGGCATCGAGGGCATCGACACCATCAACGCGCGCAGCACCAACGGCCGCGCCTCGGTGAGCATCGAGTTCACCGCCAACCGCGACATCGAGGCCGCCGCCAACGACGTGCGCGACGCGGTCAGCCGCGTTGCCGACCGCATGCCCGAGGAGGCGCGGCCGCCGGAGATCGCCAAGGTCGAGAGCGACGCCGACGCGATCATCTGGTTCAACATGGCGTCCTCGGCGATGGACACGCTGGAACTGAGCGACTACGCCGAGCGCTACGTGGTGGACCGATTCTCCAGCATCGACGGCGTGGCCCAGGTGCGCATCGGCGGCCGCCAGCGCTATGCCATGCGCATCTGGCTGGACCGCGACCAGCTGGCCGCGCGCGGCCTGACCGTGGCCGAGGTGGAGACCGCGCTGCGCAACGAGAACGTGGAACTGCCGGCCGGACGCATCGAATCGGCCGACCGCGACTTCACCCTGCGCGTGGAGCGCAGCTACGTGGCCCCGGCCGACTTCGCCAGCATCCCGCTGGGCAAGGGCGCCGATGGCTACGTGGTGCGGCTGGGCGACGTGGCCAAGGTCGAGCTGGCCTCGGCCGAGCGCCGCGCCTACTACCGCAGCAACGGCGAGCCGGGCATCGGCCTGGGCATCGTCAAGACCTCCACCGCCAACGCGCTGGACGTGGCCCGCGCCACCCGCGCCGAGGCCGAGCGCATCGCCGCGACCCTGCCGCAGGGCACCCGCATCTTCGTCGCCTTCGACAACACCACCTTCATCGAGGCGGCGGTCGAGCGCGTCTACGCCACCCTGATCGAGGCGATGGTGCTGGTGCTGGTGGTGATCTGGCTGTTCCTGGGCAGCCTGCGCGCGGCGCTGATCCCGGCGGTGACAGTGCCGGTGTGCCTGGTGGCCGCGTTCATCGCGCTGTTCGCCTTCGGCTTCTCGATCAACCTGTTCACCCTGCTGGCGCTGGTGCTGTGCATCGGGCTGGTGGTCGATGACGCCATCGTGGTGGTGGAGAACGTGCAGCGCCGCATCGACCTCGGCGAACCGCCGCTGGTGGCCGCCCGCCGCGGCACCGCGCAGGTGGCGTTCGCGGTGATCGCCACCACCGCGGTGCTGGTGGCGGTGTTCCTGCCGGTGGGCTTCCTCGAAGGCAACACCGGCCGCCTGTTCCGCGAGCTGGCCGTCGCGCTGGCCGCGGCGGTGGCGCTGTCGGCGTTCGTCGCGCTGACGCTGACGCCGATGATGGCTTCCAAGTTGTTGCGCCCGCACAGCGAGCGGAAGGGCAACCGCCTCAATGGCTTCATCAACCGCCAGCTGGCGCGGCTGGCCGCAGCCTATGGGCGCGTGCTCGATCGCCATGTGCAGCGCAGCTGGGTGTTCGGGCTGGTGATGCTGGCCGCGCTGGGCGCCAGCTGGGGCCTGTTCACGCAGCTGCCCTCGGAACTGGCGCCGGCCGAGGACCGCGGCTCGTTCCAGGTCATGATCGACGGCCCCGAGGGCGCCGGCTTCGACTACACCGTCGGCCAGGTGCAGCAGGTGGAGCAGATCGTCGGCCGCTTCGTCGGCCCCGACGAGCCCATCGTGCGCGCCAACCCGCGCGTGCCCGGCGGCTGGGGCAACAGCGAGGAAATGCACACCGGCCGCATCAGCGTGTTCCTGCAACCGTGGCGGCAGCGCCACCAGGCCACCGCCGACGTCGCCAACGCGCTGCAGGGCGAGCTCAACGGCCTGAGCGGGGTGCGCGTGCGCACCCAGGTGGGCGGCGGGCTGGTGCGCAGCTTCGGCCAGCCGTTCCAGATCGTGCTGGGCGGGCCGGAATACGCCGAGATCGCGCAGTGGCGCGACCGCCTGCTGGCGCGCATGGCCGACTACCCCGGCCTGGTCGGCGCCGACTCGGACTACAAGGAAACCCGCCCGCAGATGCGGGTGAACATCGACCGCCAGCGCGCGGCCGACCTCGGCATCAGCGTCACCGACATCGGCCGCGCGCTGGAGACGATGATGGGCTCGCGCCGCGTCACCACCTTCGTCGACAACGGCGAGGAGTACGACGTGCTGGTGCAGGCCAGCCGCGACGGCCGCGCCTCGCCGGCCGACCTGTCGGCCATCCAGGTACGCGCGCGCTCGGGCGAGCTGGTGCCGCTGTCCAACCTGGTCACGCTCAGCGAGGTGGCCGAGGCCGGCACCCTGAACCGCTTCAACCGGCTGCGTTCGATCACCATCAGCGCCGGCATCGCCCCCGGCCATACCCTGGGCGAAACCATCGACTGGGTGCAGCAGGCCGCGCGCGAGGAACTGCCCGAATACGCGCAGATCGACTGGAAGGGCGAGTCGCGCGAATACCAGAAGGCCGGTGGCGCGGTGCTGCTGACCTTCGCGATGGCGCTGCTGGTGGTGTACCTGGTGCTGGCCGCGCAGTTCGAGAGCTTCATCCACCCGCTGGTGATCATGCTCACCGTGCCGCTGGGCGTGCTCGGCGCCTTCGTCGGCCTGTACCTCAGCGGCGGCACGCTCAACCTGTTCAGCCAGATCGGCATCGTCATGCTGGTGGGCCTGGCGGCCAAGAACGGCATCCTGATCGTCGAGTTCGCCAACCAGTTGCGCGACGAGGGCCGCGACGTGCACCGGGCCATCGTCGAATCGGCCACGGTGCGCCTGCGCCCGATCCTGATGACCTCCATCGCCACCATCGTCGGCGCGGTGCCGCTGGTGCTGGCCGGCGGCCCCGGCTCGGCCAGCCGCGGCACCATCGGCATCGTGGTGATCTTCGGCGTCGCGGTGTCCACCTTCCTGTCGCTGTTCGTGGTGCCGGCGTTCTACGCGCTGCTGGCGCCGTACACCCGCTCGCCGGAAACCGTGGCCAACGAGCTGGCGCGGCAGGAACGGGAAACACCGTCGGTGGGCGGGCATGCGTGAGGGGGGCGGCCGCTGGCCGGCGAGTAGGTCGGGGCTACGCCCCCGACGGCATGAAGCGTGGAGTGCCGGGGGCGTAGCCCCGGCCTACTGAACGCGCCGTGGCAGGTGCCGGCATTGGCCCGCATCTACGCCATTCGGGTGCACATCCATGCTGAATCATGGAAGAATCGCCGCTTCCTGACATCGGCAACCATCGCCGTCAGACCATTGGGGAAATACGTGGAATCCATCGTCCAGTTCGTCAACGACATCATCTGGAGCAATGCGCTCATCTTCATGTGCCTGGGCGCGGCGCTGTGGTTCAGCCTGCGCACGCGCTTCATGCAGGTGCGCGGCTTCGCCGAGATGTGCCGGCTCACCGTGCGTGGCGAGAAGTCCGACGCCGGCGTGTCCTCGTTCCAGGCATTGGCCGTGTCGATGGCCGGGCGCATGGGCATCGGCAACATCGCCGGCGTCGCCACCGCGATTGCCTATGGCGGCCCCGGCGCGATCTTCTGGATGTGGGTGATGGGCTTCCTTGGCGCGGCCACCTCCTACGTGGAATGCACGCTGGCGCAGATCTACAAGGTCAAGGACGCAGAGGGCCGCTACCGCGGCGGCCCGGCCTACTACATCGAGAAGGCGATGGGCCTGAAGTGGTACGCCATCGCCTTCGCCATCGCCACGATCATCGCCGCCGGGTTCCTGATGCCGGGCGTGCAGGCCAACGCCATCGCCGACAGCGCGGCCAACGTGTTGTGCGGCACCGACGCCTGCGCCGCGGTCGGCGGCACCGGGATGTTCAAGCTGTGGGTGGGCATTGCCGTGGCGCTGCTGCTGGGGGCGATCATCTTCGGCGGCATCAAGCGCATCGCCACCTTCGCCGAGGTGGTGGTGCCGTTCATGGCGCTGGCCTTCATCCTGATGGCGGTCACGGTGATGGTGCTCAACGCCGACAAGGTGCCGAAGATGTTCTCCGACATCTTCGCCAGCGCATTCGGCGCGCACGCCGCGTTCGGCGCGATCATCGGCCAGGCCATCGCCTGGGGCGTCAAGCGCGGCGTCTACGCCAACGAGGCCGGCCAGGGCACCGGCCCGCACGCGGCCGCCGCGGCCGAGGTCTCGCACCCGGCCAAGCAGGGCTACGTGCAGGCTTTCGCGATCTACTTCGACACCATGCTGGTGTGCACGTCCACCGCGTTCCTGGTGCTCTCCACCGGCATGTACAACACCTTCCGGGTGGTCAGGGACGGCGGCAAGGAGACGCTGGAAGCCATCGTCTCCGGCGTGCCGGGCCTGCAACCCTCCGATGGTGCGCAGTACACCCAGGCGGCGGTGGAATCGGTGCTGCCGGGTTGGGGCGCGGGCTTCGTCGCGCTGGCGCTGTTCTTCTTCGCCTTCACCACGATCATGGCCTATTACTACATGGCCGAGACCAACCTGACCTACATCGCCGGCACCCGCCGCACCCATCCGCTGGCGACCCTGCTGCTGCGGCTGGGCATCATCGGCATGGTGGTGTTCGGTGCCTTCCACAACGCCAAGATGGCGTGGGCGCTGGGCGACATCGGCGTCGGCCTGATGGCGTGGCTGAACGTCATCGCGATCTTCATCCTGCAGAAGCCGGCGATGCTGGCGCTGCGCGACTACGAGCGGCAGAAGAAGCTGGGCCTGGACCCGGTGTTCGACCCGGACGCGGTGGGCATCCGCAACGCGAACTACTGGGTGGAGCGCAGGCGCGAGGCGGCGCGCGGTGAATAACCCCTGGAACAACCGGCGCCCGTCCGCGCGTCCGCCGCGCGCCACGCCGCCGGCAGCGCCCGGCGCGCCGCCTGCCGCGGCCGGGGTGCCGTTGCGCGGCAGCGACGAGCTGCGCCTGTACGGCGTCAACGCGGTGCGGGCGATGTTCGCCCGGCGCCCGCAGGCGCTGCGCAAGCTGTACCTGGCCGAGGCGCTGATCCCGCGCCTGCAGCCGCTGCTCAAGTGGTGCGTGGCCAACCGCGTCGGCTACCGCGTGGTCGGCGAGGGCGACCTCAACAAGCTCGCCGCCACCACCCACCACGAAGGCGTGGTGGCCGACGTGCTGCGCACCGAGCCGCTGTCGCTGGCGGCGTGGCTGGCCACGTTGGGTGAGGGCCCGGCGCTGGCGCTGTGGCTGGACGGCGTCGGCAACCCGCACAACTTCGGCGCGATCCTGCGCTCGGCCGCGCACTTCGGCGTGGCCGGCATCCTGCTGCCGGCCGAATCGTCATTGAGCCTGTCCGGCGCCGCCGCGCGCGTGGCCGAAGGCGGCGCCGAGCACGTGCCGCTGGTGCGCCTGCCGCTGCTGCCACAGGCATTGGCGCAACTGCGCGAGGCCGGCTTCGCGCTGGCCGCCACCCTGGTCGAAGGCGGCGAGGACCTGTTCGCCACGCCGCTGCCGGCGCGCATGGCCTACGTGATGGGCGCCGAAGGCGAGGGCATGGACCGCACGCTGGCCCAGCATTGTGAACTGCGCCTGTCGATTCCCGGCACCGGCGCGGTGGAGAGCCTGAACGTGGCCGCGGCCACTGCGGTGTTCCTGTCGGGCTGGCGGCGCCGTCAATGACACCAACAGGAGCGACGCAAGTCACCAGCGAAGCCCGTCGGTATTGCGCAAGGATGCGGGGTTCATCGTAGATGCGGGGCTTGCCCCGCATGGGCTTCACCGGCGAAGCCTCGTGCCGGGCAAGCCCGGCACCTACCGTGTCCTCGGGCGACTGCCCTCAACCCCGATAGCCATTGCTGATCGGGTAGCGGCGCTCGCGGCCGAATGCCCTGCGCGACACCTTCGGCCCCGGCGCGGCTTGATGGCGCTTCCACTCGCTGGTGCGTACCAGCCGCAGCACCCGGTCCACCACTTCGGGTGCGTAGCCGGCGGCGACGATGTCCTCGCGTGACTGCTCCTGGTCGACGTAGCGGTAGAGGATGCCATCGAGCACGTCGTAGGCCGGCAGCGAATCCTGGTCGGTCTGGTTCTCGCGCAGCTCGGCCGAGGGCGCGCGCGCGATCACCGCCGGCGGGATCACTGGCGCACCGCCCACGGTGTTGCGCCACTTCGCCAACCCGTAGACCTCGGTCTTGTACAGGTCCTTGAGCGGCGCGTAGCCACCGCACATGTCGCCGTAGATGGTGGCGTAGCCGACCGCGTACTCGCTCTTGTTGCCGGTGGTCAGCAGCAGCCCGCCGAACTTGTTGGACAGCGCCATCAGGATCACGCCGCGGCTGCGCGATTGCAGGTTTTCCTCGGTGACGTCGCCGGGCAGGCCGTCGAACAGTGCCGACAGCGACTGCATCAGTCCCTGGAACGCCGGCTCGATCGGCACCGTGTCCAGCTTCACGCCGAGGGCGCGGCACTGCTCGGCGGCCAGGTCGTTGGACAGGCCGGCGGTGTAGCGCGAGGGCAGGGCGACGGCGGTGACGTTGTCCGCGCCCAGCGCGTCGACCGCCAGTGCCAGCACCAGCGCCGAGTCGATGCCCCCGGACAGCCCCAGCCAGACCTTGCCGAAGCCGTTCTTGCGGCAGTAGTCGGCGATGCCGCGGGTCACCGCGCGCCAGGCCAGCGCGTCCATGCTTTCGTCGCCGTCGTCGATCCAGCGCAGCGGGGTGAACGCGCGCGCATCGGCGTCGTACTCGACCACCAGCATTTCCTCGGCGAATGCCACCGCCGCCGGGTGCACGGTGCCGTCGCCGTCGGCGACCACCGACGAGCCGTCGAACACCAGCGCGTCCTGCCCGCCGACGTTGTTGACGTAGGCGATGCCGACGCCACTATCGCGGCTGCGCTCGGCCAGCAGCGCGTCGCGCTGGGCGTGCTTGCCGCGCTCGTAGGGCGAGGCGTTGGCCACCAGCACCAGCTCGGCGCCCGCTGCGACGGTGGCGGCCAGCGGCTCGGCGAACCACAGGTCCTCGCAGACCAGCAACCCGAGCTTCACCCCGGCGACCTCGAACACGCAGTCGCCGCCATCCGGATCGACGTCGAAATAGCGGCGTTCGTCGAACACCGCGTAGTTGGGCAGCTCGCGCTTGCGGTAGGTGGCGGCGATGGCGCCGTCGCGCAGCACGCTGGCGGCGTTGTAGACCACCGCGCCGGCATCCTGCGGCCAACCGACCACGGCGACGATGCCCTGCGCCTGCGCGGCGATGCGCGCCAGTGCCTGTTCGCAGTCGCGCAGGAAGGACGGGCGCAGCAGCAGGTCCTCCGGCGGATAACCGCTGATCGCCAGTTCGGGGAACAGCACCACGTCGGCACCGTATTCGTCGCGCGCGACCTGCATCGATTCGACGATGCGCGCGCTGTTGCCGGCGACGTCGCCGACCGGGAAGTCGAGCTGCGCCAGGGCGATGCGGAGGGAACGGGACATGGAGCGGCTGCCTTGCTGTGCGGTGCCCGCATTATCCCGTAGGAGCGCACCTTGGTGCGCGAGGGAGTTTTTCCCTACTCCCTTCGGGAGAAGGTGCCCCGAAGGGGTGGATGAGGGTTCGGGCGAAGCCTGGTGTAGCCAAATTCCACGGAGGCTTCGCCCCGTACCCTTTCCCAATCCCCCGCACCGCGCCCCTGCCGTGGGCGCTCAACCGCACACGCGCCAGTGGCGCGTAAACTGTGCGGCCTCGCCCCGGAGGGAGAGGGGTTTTCGGGTGCGTCACTCCTGCGGCGGTACCACGTCCTTCGCCTCGCTGCCGAAGCCGCCCTCGGCCTCGGCGGCCAGGTAGGCGAACACGGTGTAGGCGGCCACGTTCTGCGCCAGCGCCTTCGGGTCGATCTTGTCCAGGGTGTCGTCGGCGGTGTGGTGCAGGTCGAAATAGTCGGTGCCGTCCTGCGCCAGCCAGGCCCAGGCGCCGCCCTTGGACGCCAGCGGAATGATGTCCGGCCCCGGCCCGCCCTCGTCCGGGCGGTACTCGATGCCCAGTGGCGCCAGCGCTTCGGCGATCTGCGCGGTGGCCTCGCGCGAGCCGTCGGGGTTGCCCGAGCCGGTATTGAACGCATAGATGCGGCCGGCGCCGAAGTCGCTTTCCGCACCGATGTGCTGCAACGGGATCTCCCCGGCCTTCGCCCGCGCGGCGGCATAGGCGAAGCCGCCGTGCAGGCCCTGCTCCTCGTTGGCGAAGGCGATCACCCGGATGGTGCGCCTGGGTGCCTGCTCGAGCTGGCCGATCAGGTGGCCGGCGGCCATCGTGATGCCGACGCCGGCGGCATCGTCGATCGCGCCGGTGCCCAGGTCCCACGAGTCGAGGTGGCCGCCGATCACCACCACTTCCTGCGGCAACTCGCGGCCGGTGATCTCGCCGATCACGTTCTGCGAGGTGTAGCTGCCGTCCCAGCCGCAGTCCAGCGCCATGCGGATGCGGACCGGGCCGCGCGCGACCAGCCGCGCCAGTTGGTCGGCGTCGGGCATCGCCAGTGCCGCCGACGGTACCGGCGTCAGGCCGTCATCGAAATGGGTAATGCCGGTATGCGGCACGCGGTGCGAATCGGTGCCGGCCGAGCGCATGATGTAGCCCACCGCGCCCTTGCGGATCGCCTCCGATGGCCCCTGGCTGCGGACGGTGCCGCCGATGCCGTAGTCCATGCCGTTGCGGCTGCGGCTCATCTGGTAGTCGATGAAGGCGATCTTGCCGGCCAGCGAACCTGCCGGCGCGGCCTTCAAGGCATCGAGGCCGTCGAAGCGCACGACCTCGCCCTCGGCGCTGCCACCGGGGCTGCCGCCCAGCGCGGTGATGGACAACGGCTGCGCATGCGCGCCCAGTACCTCGGCGCGTTCGCCACGGCGCTCCCACTTGGGGAAGGTGACCGGCTCGGTCCACACCTTGTCGAAGCCCAGCGCCTTGAACCGCGCCTTGGCCCATTCCACCGCGCGCGCGTCGGCCTCACTGCCGGCCAGGCGCGGGCCGACCTCGGTGGTCAGCGCTTCGACCACCTTCCAGCCGGTATCGTCGGCCAGCGCCTGCTCGCGCAGCTGCGCGGCCTGCGCCAGTGCCTGTTCGGGGATACGGGTGGGCGCGGCCTGCGCGTTGGCGCAGGCGAGCACGGCGGCGATGGCGAAGGCAAGACGGCGCATGGGCGGCTCCATGAACGGGAAGACCGCGAGCATACGCCCGCGGTCTTCGCTGGAACCGTGCTGGAGGTCACCGGCTATGCCGTTATCCCTTCTCCCTTCGGGAGATAGTCCGGCAGGATTGCCGGATTGCACGGCGAAGCCGCCCGAAGGGTGAGGCACAGGGATGTGCCGGATGCAGGTGCCCGAAGGGCGGATGAGGGGCGAACGGAGTACTGATGGTTGACCATCATGGACTTCGTTCGCCCCTCACCCCAACCCCTCTCCCGAGGGGAGAGGGGCTTTAAAGGCATCACTTCTTCAGGTTGTCGCGGATCTCGCGCAGCAACAGCACTTCCTCGCTCGGCTCGGCCGGCGCGGCGGGGGCTTCTTCCTTCTTGCGCGAGAGCTTGTTGACCACCTTGACCAGCATGAAGATCGCGAAGGCGACGATGACGAACTGGATCAGGGTGTTGATGAAGTCGCCATAGCCGATCACCACCGCCGGAATCTCGCTGCCATCGGCGGCCACCTTGGCCGGGGCCAGCGTCCAGACCAGGTCGGAGAAGTCGACGTTGCCGATCAGCCAGCCGATCGGCGGCATGATCACCTTGTCCACCAGCGAGCTGACGATCTTGCCGAACGCGCCGCCGATCACGACGCCGACCGCCAGGTCGATGACGTTGCCGCGCATCGCGAATTCCTTGAACTCAGCCATCATTCCCATGTGTTTCTCCTGTAGGCATGCATGAAAGGGAGCCGGCACAGACTACCCCGGCGCGGGTTCATCCGGCGATCACGCCGTCGCAGCGGGCGACGTCGCCCAGGTGCGCGCTGAAGCGGTCGCCCGGTTGCAGCGCGGCCACGCCGGCGGGCGTGCCCATGAACACCAGGTCGCCGGCGCGCAGCGCGTAGAGTTTCGACAGCTCGTGCAGGATTTCCGGCACGTTCCAGATCAGGTTGTCGAGGGTGGAGCGCTGGCGCGGCTCGCCGTTGACTTCCAGCGACAGTTCCAGCGGCGCCAGTTCGCCCACCTGCGCGATCGGCACCAGTTCGCCGACCGGCGCGGAATGGTCGAAGCCCTTGGCGATGTCCCACGGCCCGCCCTTGGCCTTGGCCGCGGCCTGCAGGTCGCGGCGGGTCAGGTCCAGGCCCACGCCGCAGGCCAGCACCAGCGGCATGGCTTCAGCGACCGGCAGCACGCCGGCCGGCGCATCCTTGCCCAGCGCGACCACCAGTTCGACCTCGTGGTGCAGCTCGGACGTGGCGGACGGGTAGGGGACCGCCGCGCCGCCGGTGACGATGGCGTCGGCCGGCTTCATGAAGAACATCGGCTGGCCGCGCCCGGCCGCCGAGGCCGGGACGCTGGCGCCCATCTCGCGTGCATGGTCGGCAAAGTTGCGGCCCACGCAGTAGATGCGGCGCACCGGGAAGGTGCCGCCGCCGGCCACCGGAATGCGCGGTACGGGCGGGGCGGGGATCAGGTCGGTCATGGGTCGTCCGGAAAGCGATGGGCAGGCGCCATGATGCCGGAGGATGAAAGGGTGCAGATAGCGCCGGTGGGTGCCGACCGTTAGTCGGCCTGGTATTTGGTGGCAACCATCGCCACCCGACCAACGGTCGGGCGCTACCGCAAACAAGCGTTACCGGGATGCAGAGGTCAATGCGTGCCGGGCAGCGCCGGCTTGCGCACCACCCGGTATTCGCCATCCATCACGTTGCCGGCGGCCTTGCGGGCCTTGCGCGCGGCCAGCAGTTTCCACGCCAGCCCGATCAGGATCATCGCCGCGCCGACGAACACGCCGGCCACCACCAGCACCGCGAGGATCGCCAGGCCCAACAGGCCCAGCAGTACCCGCAGCAACGGGTTGCGCGGCTTGCGCGGCGCGAACAGGTTGCGGAGATGGGCGAACTGGAAGTAACGGGTCTGCATGACGGAAGGATGACGGTATGGCAAAGGGCAGTATCGGTGCTGGGGAGGGGTATTGCGTGAAGTTGTCGTTAAATCCGGTCGGCGTGCGGGCGTGCACCGGCGTCCCTTCGGGCCTCGCGGAAAGCCCCGCGCACCGCGCCCATTACCGGCCCATGCGACAATCACGCCCTGTCTCCGCGCGTATCGCCATGTCAGCCAACGCCTCCACGCCGGTCGAGCTGGTTCCGCTCGATGCCTTGCCCGACCAGGGTTTCCATGCCGCCGAGGCGGTGATCGACGGGGATGCCGAGCCGCTGATCCTCTACCGCGACGGCGGGCAGGTACGGGCGTGGCTCAATGTCTGCCCGCATGCCGGCCGCAACCTCGACTGGGCGCCGGGCCAGTTCCTGAAGAGCGGTGACGGTCACCTGGTCTGCGCGGTGCATGGCGCCGCGTTCGAACTGCAGGGCGGGTGCTGCGTGGCCGGCCCGTGCAAGGGCGATGCGCTGCGCGCGGTGCCGGTGCGGGTGGAGGACGGCAAGGTGCTGCTGGGTTGAGTGGTGACCGTAGGTGCCGGGCTTGCCCGGCACATGGCTCTCCCGGTAGGTAATGCCCATGCGGGGCAAGCCCCGCATCCACGGATCGCCCCTCCTAGGCCGAATCGACATTCAATCCAGCCACATTGGAATAGAGGCGAGATAGAGGAAGGCGAGGAAGTGCCTGGGCTTGCGGTCGAATCGCATGGCGACCCGTCGGAACTGCTTGAGCCTGGCGAAG
>Ga0206118_100328_pt1 | contig 29183 bp, 26 predicted proteins | sample 3A20Ametagenome_FD_177999 | JGI IMG/M metagenome (GOLD analysis project Ga0206118, IMG submission 177999) | Enriched microbial communities from leaf-cutter ant dump, University of Wisconsin, Madison, United States - 3A20A | ecosystem: Environmental > Terrestrial > Nest > Insects nest > Nest dump... | reverse complement strand
GGCCAGTCGGGCTGCCTATGCTGTAAGCAAGCGCGAAGGATTCGGGGCCGCTTCCTGTGGATTTCTGCCTGCTGGAGAACTTGATGTTCTCGTAACCGGTAGTTTTGAATTGGATTTGGAACGCCGAGGCGTTGGCCACGGTAACGTCTGCGTCTACCGTAGCAGAGTCTGCCGACTGCCAGCCGTTAATTGTAGAACCGTTGTTGAAAACAACTGGAGTCCTGTTGCTGCCGGCATATCCGATCAGAACCTGATTATTGCCGCTCCATGCGGTCAGTCTGGAATCGTTCAGAAACTGGCCGGAAGTTGCAGCGAAATGAGAAGTTCCCGGAATCACCGCACCACGGTCATACTTAGCCGCAGCCTGGACATCCTCGTAAGCCATGTTCGCCAGAACCGTGCCTGACGGCGTGCTGGCCTGGAGAGACGGCGCTGTTCCTGCAAACAAGCCTAAAGTCATGCATACAGTCAGCACCCACGATAAAACGCGTTTTGGTTTGGATATGCTCATTTTTTCCATATCGGTGTACACTCCCCTGGCAAACTGTTTTTCCCAGTGTACAAGCACTGCATTAACAGGAATCCCCGACAATTGTAAAACCCATGTTAAACTTTCGAGGGCCGATTCGGACAAAAAAATACCAAGACCAACAATCCTGGTCTTGGTATTTTTGCGAATTTTCGATCGTCACCGACTCTTAACGAGAAGCTCGACGGCCTGCTGGACCATCTTCTTCGTGTCCCCGCCCGAGGCCTGTTCCTGAAGAATGCATTGCTCCAGGTTCTCGGCCACGATCGTCGCGATCGCTTTGTCGGCGGCGCTGCGAACGGCGGACAGCTGGGTGATGACGTCCTTGCAATCTTTGCGTTCCTCCATCAGCCGCAGCACCCCGCGAACTTGTCCTTCCAGCCTTCTCAGCCTCTTTTTCACATCGTCGTTGTATTCGTAAGCCAATTCCATCGCCCCCTTTGCCTTGTCGACACGCATTATACCTGGATGGGTATATTATAGTGCAAAAAAGAAAGCCGTGCCAGCTTCAGATGAACAGATTGACTTTAGCCCGCGTCGCGTCTCCCAGATAAGCGCCCACTCCCGCCAGCTCCATGCCGTCAATCAATTCCTCGCGCTTCAGACCGAGCAGATCCATCGTCATCGTGCAGGCAACCAGCTTGACCCCTTGCTCCTGCGCCAATTCGATCAATTGCGGCAGGGTGAGCGCGTTGTGCTTCTTCATGACGTGCTTGATCATAACCGGCCCCATGCCCATCATGTTCATCTTGGACAGACCGAGCTTCCTCGCTCCCCGCGGCATCATCCAACCGAACATTTTCTCCAGCACGCCCTTGTCGGTCTTGACGACCTCGTCCTTGCGCATCGCGTTAAGCCCCCAGAAAGTGAAAAAAATCGTCACGTCATGGTCATAAGCCGCAGCCCCGTTGGCAATAATGAAAGCCGCAATCGCCTTGTCCAGCTCTCCGCTGAACAGCACGATCGTCGTTCGCTCCTTGTCCGTCGTCGCTTCCATGAATCGAATTCCCCCTGTCGTTAAAATAATAAGTCCGTCCATATTTTCACGACCGTAGCCGAGATAAGCGCGATTAACATCCATTGCAGCAGCTTCGTGCCGATCTTCTTGCTCATCCTCGCCCCGATCGGGGCCGCGATCAAGCTCGCGACGATCATGACGACGGAAGGCCAGAGCGGCATATGGCCGCCCATCAGCTTGCCCGCCGCCGAGCCGATCGACGAGACGAACGTGATGACCAGCGAGGATGCGATCGCAACTCTCGTCGGAATGCGCAAGATGACGAGCATGACCGGCACCGTGATGAACGCCCCCGCGGCCCCGACGATGCCGGACACGACTCCGATCGCCAGGGAGAGCGCGAACGCGAGCGTCTTGTTGAAGGCCAGAGCGGCGGCGCCCCCGCCTTCATCCGCCCGTTTCGGGAAAAACATCATCACGGCCGCTATGAGCGCCAAGACGGCGTAGGTCGCGTTAATGACGGAGTCGGGCAGCCACTGCGAGCCGTAACCTCCGGCGAAGCCGCCCGCCACGATCGCCGTTCCCATCACGATGACGAGCGGCTTGTGGATGTAACCTCCCTTGCGGAATACGAGCGCTCCGGAGAGCGTCGCGAAAAACACCTGAATCGCGCTGATCGCCGACACCTGCTGGGCGGTAAACGCCGCAAATCCAAGCGCCGGCGGAATGTAGAGCAGCATCGGGTACTTGACGATCGAGCCGCCGATTCCGACCATGCCCGAGATCATCGAGCCGACAAAACCGATCGCGAACAGCAGCGCGGCCAAACCCGGGTCCAGATCGAACGCCATCGCATCGAGCACCTCCCTTGCACGGGGCGCGGGCGCCTCAGCCCTTCCGGATCAGAAAACGGAAGACTCCGCTCGTTTCCTCGTGCGAAATCCATTCGTTCGGGGACTGCTTGACCCATGCCTGGAAGTCGTTCAAAGCTCCCCGGTCCGTCGCCAACAGCTCCAGCACTTGCCCCGCCTGCATTCCGTCGAGCGCTCTCTTCGCCTTAACGAGCGGCATCGGGCAAGCAAGACCTTTCGTATCCACTGTCTTATCGATGTTAGCCATGTTCGTATTCCTCCTATTTGTCGTGAATGGCGCAGCGGTTCGGTCCGATTTCCATTTCCCGCTGTTCTTCCTCGTCCGGGGTCAATCGCCCCATGTTGGTCTGGCGAATTTGCTTGTAGGCATTCGGCTGAGGGGGCAAATCCGCCGTGACGGCATTGTCGAAAGCCGCCTCGTCCGCAATGTTCAGCCCCGGATTGTTCGCGTACAAATCCTCCAGCTTCGCGGACACGCTCCCGTCCTCGGCGAGCTCTTCGGGCTGTCCATAGTGAGCTGGCAGCACGATCAGGCGGCCGGGCAGCCGCTTGTAGATTTCGTACAACGTTCTGCGCAGATCGCCCGACCAGGCTTCGGCTTGGCCGGCCAAGTCCGGGCGGCCGATCGAGGCCACGAACAGAATGTCTCCGCTCAGCAAATACCGGTCGTCGACAATAAGCGAAGTGCTCCCGATCGTATGCCCCGGGGAGTATATCGGCTGAATAGCGATTTCCGTACGTCCAACCTTAATCGTTCGTCCTTCCTCCAGCGGCTCGTAGGAGAACACGACTTCATCCGCGTCCTTGGCCGGCAGCCAGTAGGTCGCTCCGGCCTCTTCGGCGATCTCCCGCCCTCCGGAAATGTGATCCGCATGCAGATGGGTGTCGATCGTATGCCGGATGACCGCTCCTTTCCCTGCAGCGAATCCGGCGATCGCACCGGTCATGCGGGGCGCATCCACGACGGCCGCTTCGCCTTCCGAGACGATCATATACGACAGGCAGCCTTTGCCAGGCCGCACGAACTGATACAGCTCGCCGCCTCCGTTCAAGTCTCCAATCTTGACCGGCTCCAGGTGCTCGCTCCATGCTTTCATGCCGCCTTCCAGGTAACGCACGTCGTTGCGCCCGGCTTCCGCGAGCCCATCGGCGACGTAACGGGAAGAGCCTTCCTTGGCGCAAGCGACCAGTATCGTTCCCTCTTCAGGCAGATACGGCAGAGCGGGTTCGACGCCTTCCAGCAGTTCGAAGTACGGAACGTTGGCGCTCGCGATGCTCGGTCCTTCGATTTTCCAATCCGTGTACGCGTCGGCGTTGCGAACGTCCAGAATAAACAGAGGCGTGCGGGCGATTATGGCACGCGCCGCTTCCCCGGGCGTCATCGGAGCGGCCTGCCGGCTCCGCGTCCCGTCCGCCCACTCGGACATGCCCGGCACGACGTTGATCGCGCCGAATCCATGCTCCTGAAGCGTCCGGCAAGCCATTGCGCTCCTTCTGCCGGTGCGGCATACAACATAGATCTGTTCGCTTCGGTCCAGCTCGCCGAGCCGGTTCTCCAGCTCTCCGAACGGAATGGAGACGGCGCCGGGAATGTGGCCGAAGGCGAACTCCGCCGGTTCGCGAACGTCGAGTATCCGGATCGTCGGCTTCCCGTCGTCTGCGGCGGACTCGAGCAGTTCGCGAAGCGCTCCGTTCCCGATTTCCGGTGAGAACGGCTCGTCCTCGCGCGCCTCTTCTGCCGAAGCTTTGCGAATATAATGCTTCAGCCCCCCCTCTTCGCGCAGGTTCCCCAAATACTGGTGCCCGGTTCCCTTGGCCCAGCCTTGCAGATCTGCCAAGGAGCCTTCATCCGTCGCCTGAACCTCGATTACTTCCCCCGGCTTTAACGTTTCCATCGCTTGCTTCGTTCTGACGACAGGCATCGGGCAAGCCAACCCTTTGCAATCCAACGCATGATTCGCGACGACTGAACGCGTCATTTTTCGAGCCCCCTTTTTCACATACCCCTAATGGTATATAAAAATGCATAAAATAATACCCTATGGGGTATATTATTGATCATAGAGACAAAACGCGCATTTGTCAACGGCTTTCCGATAACGCCGTACGAGCCGACGTCCCCGTACACAACAAAGCCGCCCAGAGCTCCGGCGAAGGGAGCAGGGCGGCTTGCGACGATTCGCGTTACAGCGGCAAAGTCAGCCGTTTTCTTTTCTCGAAATAGACGATTTCCGTATAGCCCGTCCGCTTGGCAAGCTCGGCCGCTTCGTTCAGCAAAGTGCCGATGTCGTCGGGGTAGTGGGAGTCGGAACTGAGCGTGATTGGAACGCCGTGCTCGTGCAGCTTGGCCAGAAGACTCGGACTCGGGCACATCTCCTTGACCGGATAGCGGTAGGCAAGACCCGTATTGATCTCCGTCGCCACGCCTGCCCGCTTCAGCGCCGCGGCGAGGTCGTCGTACAAGCCGATCAGCAGGCTCTCGTCCGGCCTGTAGCCGAACACCTTCAAGTTGTCGAGATGCGCGATCATATCGAACAATCCGGAGTCGGCCGCCTGCTTGACGTGCTCGAACGCATATCTGTACAGCTCCAGCAAATCTTTGCTCTCGTAAATCTCCTTCACTTCCGGGTTGTCGAACCCCCATCCGTCCAGGAAATGCACGCTTCCGATGACGTAATCCAGCTCGTACCGATCCAGCAGCGACTTCAGCTCCGCCTCTCCGCCCGGGAAGTAATCGGCCTCCACGCCGATGGAGAGCGGATGCCCCTTGGCCTGCATGTTGCGCGCCGCGCCCAGAAAGTCCTCGATCGAGCACATCCGCACCCTGTCGAACCAATAACGCTGCAGCCGTCCCAGCTCGCTGTCGTCCATCAGAATATATTTTTCATAATAGCCCCGAAACTCTTCGAACCGGTACAGATGGTCGACCATGCCGAAGCGCTCGATGCCTTTTTTCCGACCTTCGATCAAGTAAGCTTCCATCCATCTTTCCGCAAAGCCTCCCTCGTCGAGCCGCTGCTTCAGACGCTCGATCTGGCGCTCCATCCACTGCAGCGTATTACGGTCCTCGCGCGGCTCCGGCTCTCCCGGCACGACTTCCAGCGCCTTGGCCGTTCTCTGCAGCCAGTTAAAGGAGTAAGGCCCCTCCTCCAGATGAAAATGGAAATCGACTTTCATTGCCCTTCCTCCTTGTGCGCAGCCCCGAGGGCTCCTCTGTGCTGAGCTTTAATCCGCGAAGCCCGGAATTGGACCGGGAGTCATGACCGCAGTCGGCTCTACGCCCAGCAGCTTGCACACCATCGGCGTAACGAGAAGCTGCGGCAAATATTCATCGGTATAGATACCCGGAGCGAACGACGGACTGATCGCGAACAGGGGAACATCCCGCTCCGCCGCGCCGGTTCCGCCGTGATGGCCGAACTCGTTCATGCCGTGGTCCGCGGTAATAACGATATGATAGCCTTCCGACATCCAGATTGGCAACAGCTGCGCCAGAATGTTATCCACGCCGAGCGTGCGGCCGCGGTATTGCGCCGAATCCGACGTGAACTTATGTCCCGCGTCGTCGATGTTCATCGAATGAATGTACAGTAAATCCGGATCGTACGTTCTTCTCAAATATTCCGCGTCGAGGAACAGATGGGAGTCCGGGTAGACATCGTCAAAGTAAAATTTTCCATGCTGAATCGGCTTGTCCAGGTCGTGCTGCTCACGATCCGTCAAATAGTCGAACGGAGCGCTGTTGTACAGCTCGCTTACCCAGTGATAAGCGGCAGCGGCCGTCGTCAGCCCTTTCTCCCTCGCCAGATGGAACAAGCTCTTGTTATGGGACAATCGGACGACTTGGTTGGAGGTGATGCCGTTCTGCCAGCTCGGAGTTCCCGTCAGAAGCACTTCGTACAGGGGCCGGGACAGGCTGGGCAGCTCGGATTTGACCTTGTACAGCGACGCTTTCCCTTTCTCCACCAGATGATAGACGTATCCAAGCTGGGCTACCGCAGTATCGTAGCGCAAACCATCCAGAACGACAAATATGACTTTGGACAAGTATAAAACCTCCTGTTGTGTTTCCTTGGTTTTAGTTGTTTTGTTTTCTGTATTATACCTGTCCAAAGATTAACGAATCAACAAATTTGCGTTAAATTAATGTTAAAATTGCGGGAAATTTACGAGATTGCGGCGTCAGTCGTACGATTACCTCCGACGGCCCGGCTTTCTCCGCGAAGCAGCCACAGCAAATGCAGCGTCAAAATCGCGATAACCGCATAATCGTACAGAGGGGTGCTCGGCGCATTGCCGGTAAAGTTCAGGAAGTTGTGCGCGCCGTGAAACAGAATCGCCAGCCAGATCGCGCGGTTGTTCGCCACCAGCAGCGCCAAGATGCCGCCAATCAGGAACGCGTACACGATCTGCAGGACGGTATCCTCCAGCGATTGGCCTCCCAGCGCCTGAAGCGCGTGCGTAACCCCGAACAGGACGCTCGTAACCGCAACGGCGAACAGCTTGCCCTTGGGCATCAGGACGCGAAGCATAATCCCCCGATACAGCCCCTCTTCCACGAATCCGACCAAAACGATCTGCGCAAACAGCATGTAAGCGAAGAAAGAAGCCGTATGATCGTCGAACCCGCGATTGGCGACCAGCAGCAAGGCGAGAACGAGCAGCAGCGGCGCGTAGCTCAGCCATTGCCTGCCGCTCCAGCCGCGAATGCCGCTGAAGTAGAATGTCGTCCATCTCCGCTTGACCGTCAAGTACACCGCTAGGAAGACGGCAAGCGGTACGAAGCCGATAAACGGAGCAAGCGGGTGGTCCAGCTCGGCGATGGACGCGTACGCGCTTCCTCCCGCAACGAATACGATAATGGCAAGCTCGATCAGCAAGACGACCAGGTACGGTCTTTTCACGTTAAAGCCGGCGGTTTGATTCATTTTTGAACGCCTCTTTCGCTATGATTTGGGTCAACCATTCCCGTTCCATCCGAAAAAACTGCAAGCCGTAGTGCATCACCGATACGCGATAATAATAATCGTCCTTGTCCTCCAACTGGTCCAGTTCCTTCTCCACGACGCTCTGCACCGCTTCCATCTCCGCAATGCTCCTTTGCAGCGTTTGCTCAAGATTCGTCAGATTGCGTTTTCTTGTCGGTTCGTCCAAATGGTCGTAGAAAAAAATTTTCAGCAGATGCTCCCGTTTGTTCGTCTGCAGAGGCTCCCCCAACCAAGCGAGGAAGCGCCGCCCTCCCTGCTCCGTGACCGCGTACAGCTTCCTGTTCTTGGCGTCGTTCGTATCTTCCTCGATGACGTCCCCTTCGCCGGCCAGGCGCTTAAGCGCGGGGTAAAGGCTGCCGTAGCTCATTTTGATGAAGAGACCGACCGATTGCTCGGCGACCTTCTTGATGTCGTATCCGCTCATCTTGCCTTGCATAAGAAGTCCCAAAATTACGATTTCCACCATGCTGTCGTCTCCTTATCAATATATCAAATTGATATATCGTTTCGATATATATAATTTACATTGGGATATGGGCTGCTGTCAACCCGCCGGCGGAGAATCCAATGTTCCAAGCACACTCCCGCCGGTTCCCACATATACATAAGGTGGTGAAATTCATGTTCAGGACAGGGGGCTTGGCTTATGCGCGAAGAGGAGCAGCTTGAGCTGGAGACGGCGATCGAGGACATTACGCAAATTGCGGAACGATTCGAGCTCGATTTCTATCCGATGAGGTACGAGATCTGTCCGGCGGACATCATCTATACATTCGGCGCTTACGGGATGCCGACGAGGTTCAGCCACTGGAGCTTCGGCAAGACGTTTAACCGGATGAAAATGCAGTACGACCTCGGGCTCAGCAAAATTTACGAGCTCGTCATCAACTCCAATCCCTGCTACGCTTTTCTGCTGGACGGCAACTCCCTGGTGCAGAACAAGCTGATCGTTGCCCACGTGCTCGCCCACTGCGACTTCTTCAAGAACAACGCCCGCTTCTCCGTCTCCAACCGCAATATGGTGGAGAGCATGTCCGCCGCCGCGGAGCGCATCAGCGGATACGAGATCGAATACGGCACGGCGGAAGTCGAACGTTTCCTCGATGCGGTCATGGCGATCCAGGAGCACGTCGACCCCGTCATTCGCAAGCCGTACGGCCTCGACCGCAAGCATTACATGGAGACGCAGCAGCGCCGGGAGAAGAAGGAGAGAAACGCGGGCCGTCTCTCCTCTCCCTACGACGATCTGTGGGATCTGGAGAGCTACGAAGCGAACGGGCAAGGCGCGGCGAGTCCGGAAGAGAGCGACGATTCGAAGCGTTTTCCGGTCAGCCCGGAGAAGGACATCGTCTGGTTTGTCCAGCAATTTTCACCCGTGCTTGAAGACTGGCAGCGCGACATTATGAGCATCATCCGCGAGGAGATGCTGTACTTCTGGCCGCAGATCGAGACGAAGATCATGAACGAAGGCTGGGCCTCGTACTGGCACCAGAGAATTATGCGCGAGCTGCCGCTGACGAGCGAGGAGACGGTCGAATACGCCAAGCTGAATTCGGCGGTCGTGCAGCCTTCCAAGCATTCGCTTAATCCATACTATCTCGGGCTTAAAATATTCGAGGACATCGAGAAGCGGTTCGGCCGCGAGAAAATATTCGAGGTGCGCGAGCTCGATTCCGACGCTTCCTTCCTGCGCAACTATTTGACGAAGGAGCTGACGGAGGAACTGGATTTGTACATTTTCGAGAAAAAGGGGCAGGAGTGGAAAATTACCGACAAAGGCTGGGAGAACGTGCGCGACCAGCTCGTCTTCTCCCGCGTGAATGGCGGCTTTCCCTATCTGGAGGTGACGGATGCGGACTATCAGCGAACTGGAGAGCTGTATGTGACGCATCGATACGAGGGGACTGAGCTCGACCTCAAATACGTGGAACGGACGCTCCCTTACCTCGTCTCGCTATGGGGCAAGAACGTGCATCTGGAGACGTTCTGCGACGACAAAAAAGTGCTGTTCACGTGCGACGGCAAGAAGACGAACCGGCGCAGCGTGTAACGGAGGGGACGACGTTGAAGGGGCTGACCCGCAAGCAGAGTCGTACAAGATTATCGAAGAAGCGCAAGCGCATCTATCGTTAATCGCTTCGTACGACTTTGCTTGCATACGGGGTCAGCCCCTTATGCGTTATTCGGAAGAGCCGTAAAATCCTTCACGGCAAAGACGTCCCGAAAATCGTTCATATGATAGTGATGCTGATAGACGAGCTCGCAGACGTCCAGCTCGATCGTCATCTCCAGCTCCCGGTTGATCCGGCGCAGCGTATCGTACAGGGCGATGACTTCCTCCGGATTGTGCGGTCCGACCCGATGATACCCGAGCGAAACGTGCGGCACGAACGACTCGCCAAGAGGATAGACGGCTTCCAGCCTATCGAACAGATCGATGAGCAGCTCGCAGTCCTCCTTCGCTTCGGGCACGAACTTGAGACCGATAATGTCCTTCCCTCCGGTGCTGACGCCGAGCGCCCTCATGCGAATGGAGCGCTCTCCGAACTGCGCAGCGATCCGCTGAAATTCGGCCTTCACCTGCGGCTCCGTCTGCTCGATGCGCTGTCGGATCATCCCGTCGTCTCCGGCTACGTTGTACGCATTGCTCAGGGCATGAATCGTCAGATGGTAAGTATGCGGGTCGAGCGCGACGAACTTGCCGCCGTGCTTCCCGAACAGATGGTCGCGAACGTCCAAGCAACTTATGCGGTCCTTGTCCGACAGCATAATGACTGTTGTCGCCCCGTAGAACGGCATCATCTCTCCGTCTGCGTTCACCTTTCGGAGCAGCCGGTCCGATACGGTCCATGGCAGCGGCAGATCGTTCATCTGCCGCTCGAACAAGGAGATCAAGCGATCCGAATATGTCCGATAATCCAACTGAAATCCACTCCTCCTGCGTATTGCCGTCACTTGACGGCTCCGTCCGTTAAACCGGAAATAAAATATTTTTGCAGCGCCAGGAACGCCACGGTGACGGGAATGACGGCCAATACCGCGGCTGCGGACGCCGAGCCGAAATCCGACGAAGTGTCGGAGAAGAAGCGCGAGATCGCCAGCGTAACCGTCTGGTTGTGCGGCTTCTGCAAGAAGTAGAGCGGAAACTCGTAGTCGTTCCACACTTTGAGCCCTTTCAGGATCAGCACGGCGGCGGTCACCGGCTTCAGCTGCGGCAGCACGATGCTGTAGAACAGCCTGAAGTGCCCGCAGCCGTCCACCTTGGCCGCCTCGTCCAGCTCCCTCGGAATCGTGCGGATAAAGTTGGCGTACAGGAAAATACTCAGCGGCAAATTGTACGTCGTCAGCACGAGAACGATGCCCCAGTTGGCATTGATCGCGCCAAAATCGCGCATGACCGAGTACAACGGGACGATGACGCTCAACGTCGGGACCATCATGACGCCGAGAATGACGTTCATCCAGAGCCGGTTCAGCCGGGAATGAATTCTTGCCAGCGGATAAGCCGAGACGGACCCGATGACGACGAGCAATACAGCCGTCGATACGGTAAGGACGAAGGTGTTGCCGAACGCCCGCAGCAGATTGCTTTCCAGCAGCGCGTTCTTGAAGTGATCCAGGTAAACGTAATCCGGCAGCCGCCATCGCGATGACAGATCGGTCGTCCGCTTGAAAGCAACGGAAGCCGCGATGTACAGCGGCAGCAGATGAATGGCGGCGAGAGCCAGCCCGAGCGGAGGCAGCGCCAGCTTGCGAATACGGCTCATCTCAGTGCTCCACCTCCCGCTTGCGCAAAAATCGGTTAACCGCAATCGTGATCGCCATAATGGTCAGAAACAGCGCGATGCCCAGCGTCGCGGAATAGCCGGCGTTCTGGCTGGTGAAATACAAGTAGTTGATCATCGTCGACACCGAATGGGTGCTGAAGCCCGGCCCTCCGCGGGTCAACGCCATGACGAGATCGAACAGCTGCAAGCCGCCGATCAGCTTAAGCGTTACGTTGGTGATAATCGCCGGCGCCAGCAGCGGAAGCGTAATATGCCGAAACCGGCTCCACACCCGAACTCCGTCCATCTCGGCAGCTTCGTAATACGTCTGCGGAATCGTCTGCAGGCCGGCCAGGTAGATGACCATCGCTTGTCCAACGTATTGCAGCGACGTAATGAACAGAATCAGTCCGACTGCCCGGCTGGGATCGGCCAGCCAATCGACGCGCGCCAGCCCGAGCGCGCGCATCAGATCGTTTAGCGCTCCGCCGCTGTATTGCAGCATGAAATACCAGATGTAGCCCATGATCAGGCCGGAGATCATCACCGGCAAATAGATCGCGGCTCTCGCCAGCGTTCTTCCCGCGAACTTCCGGTTCAGCAGCAGAGCGTACAGCAGCCCCCATATGTTCTGAATCACGGCGGAACCGACTCCGTAGATCAGCGTGTTGACGAAGGCGGTGCGGATGTTCGAATCGGCGAACAGCTTCCGGTAATTGTCCCATCCGATGAAGGAATAGTTCTGGGAATAACCGTTCCAATCCGTGAACGAGATCCGCACCCCGCTGATCAGCGGATAGAAGACGAACAGGCCGAAGAGCACGAACGCCGGCGCGTACATCGCGGCAATCTGCAGCCGATCGGCCAGCCGGCTTCGATTCAACGCGTTGACATTACTTCGCATTCGACAGTCGCGTATAATCTTCGCTCATCGCGGCGATGACCTGGGCGGCATCCATCGTGCCGGCCAGCAGGCCGGAACCGACGTTGCCCAGCGTCGTGAACATCCCGTTCGGAAGATACTGCCGATCGAAATGATTGGAGACGGGCGCGTCCTGATATTGATCGAATACCCCTTGCAGCGTGCCGAGATCGACTTCGACGCCGTTCAGTCCGGCAGGCAGCGAGTAGGCTTCCGCAATTTTGCGCACGTTGTCGGGCTGGGCCAAGTAATCGATGAATGCGAGCGCCTGCTCCGGATGTTTCGTATCCTTCCAGACGCCGACGGAGTCCCGCTCCCCGCTGATCAGGAACGGCTTGGCGCTCCCATCCCCGACCGGAATGCGCATCATCGACACGTCGGCATCCGGATTCAGCTTCTTGATCTCGGCGATCGTCTGGTTTGATTGGAAGGCGAAGGCGACGTTGTTTTTGGCGAATTCGGAGTAGATCGTCGCCTTGTCGGCCGTCAGATAGTCGGCGTTGAAATAGCCTTGCGCCTTCAGGTTCAGGACGAAATCGGTCACGGCGCCGAACTCCTTCCAGTCGAATGAACCCTGTTCGAAGGCGCTCTTATGTCCGCTGCCGCTCTGTACCAGCAACGACAGGGAGACGCGGCTGAGCATGCCGGCGATGTCGGACTGCTCCTTGCCGGCTACGGCGATCGGCGTATAGCCCGCTTTCTTGATCGCTTCGCAAGCGGCCAGGAACTGCTCCCACGTCTCTGGAACGGGCAAGCCGAGCTGCTGCAAAATCGTTCGGCTGTAGATCATCCCGCTGACGTCGATGTCCATCGGCAGCGCCAGCAGCTTGCCCCCGGCATCGGTAACGACCGGCTTGACCGAATCCGCCACCTCGCTCGCCCACGCCCGGTCTCCGAGCGGCAGCAAATATTCGCCGAATCTGCGCACGGACCAGCCGGCCGTCGAGAACAAATCGGGCATGTCGTTGTTCGCCATTCTGGCCGTCATCAGCGTGTTGAAATCTTTGCCGAGCTCGGCCAGCTCCACGGTAATGCCCGGGTGACTGTCATTAAACCCGGCGACGATCTCTTTGAACGCTTCCAGCGTCCCGCCCGATGCGTTGGTCGAGAATTCGAGCGTAACCGGCTTCTGGGCGGGCGAGGGCGAAGCGCTTTCGGCGGATGCGGCCGACGGAGCTGCACCGCTTTCCGGAGAGGCGGATGCGCCGCCGCTTGAGGCGTTGTTGTCTTTGCCGCACGCAGAGACAAGCAGGGCCAGCAGCAGCAGGGGCACGACGATCAGCTTCGAACGTTGAATTTTAGTCATCATCACCATTCCTTTTCTTGTTTTGGGTTTTATCTATTGAGTCCGGCACTTTGCAGACACCGGTGTCAATACGAATTCTGAAAAGCCGACGCAAGCCATAATCAGAGCCTCTCCTCAGCGGACGCTATCCCGAACGATCAGCCGCGGCTCCACCTGGACGGACGCGACGTCCTTATCCCCGTCGATCAGTTTGCCGATGACCGCGAACATCTCGCAGGCCAATCTTTCGAAATCCTGACCCATCGTCGTCAGCGGAGGGCAGTAATATTGCGAGATCGGAATGTTATCGAACCCGATCACCGATACGTCCCGCGGAATGGACAGGCCATGGGTATGCAGCGAGCTGTACACCGCGATCGCCTTCTCGTCCCCGGAGACGAAAAACACTTGAGGCAGATTGCCCTGCTCGATTCTGCCGTCGACGAACCGTCTGATCGTCTCCAGATTGTTCATTCCGTAGACGATCTCGAGCCGATCGAGCGGAACGCCGCTGCGGACATACACCTCTTGGATCGCATCGGCGCGCTCCACGTTGACGTCGATCTCCGCTCCGAGCAGCAGGCAGATGGAAGTCAGCTCCCTCCCGAACAGGAACTCGGCCGCTTCCCGCATGCCCGAGCGATTATTGTTGGAGATGGATAGCGGCGCCAGCGGGTTCTTCTCGAATGAGACGAAAGGAATGCGGCTCTTCTGGGCCAGCTCGATGCGTTTGTCGTTCTCCTGCAAGTAGAAAAGAACGAGAACATCGATATAACCTCCCGATTTTTCCAGCATGGAGCTGCCAAGATCGAAGTCGCCGTAGATCACCTCCTGGAGAATCGTATAACCTTTGGCGTTGGCTTCCCGAATCATGAAGGACATCAGATAATCGAACCATTGCGTCGTATTTTGACCGTGCGTTTTCCGGATGGATACGAGAATGTTTTTGTTCGTCTTCTGATTCAGATTCCGGGCATAGATGTTCGGCTTGAAGTTTGTGTCCGCGATCACCTGCCGGATTTTGTCCCTCGTGCTTGGCTTCACGTTTTTGTCCTCGTTGATGACCCGCGACACCGTCTTGAAGGAAAAGCCCGATATTCGCGCGATATCCCGGATCGTGTATTTCTGTTCCATGTCGATGAATCTCCTTAACGATAAGCTGTAGAAAAGAGGACTTCTATGTCACCGGTGTCATTTTCGACGATAAAAGCTTGTTCTGGTTCTAGCATAAGGCTGCTCTATTACCCGGATATTATTGGAATGTAAAACCTGTGTGCAATTTGTGCGAGGGCTCGCGATAAACCCGTCCCCCTGTGCGCCAGATGATGTTTCTTTCCCCTTTTCACGCTATCCCCTTCCGTCAGTCCGTCTGCTTCCTCCCGCTCCACTTCCCACTTCTTATGTCGCTATCCCTTCCGGTCAGTTCATGCCATACCTGTCCTACCGCTTTTTCGCCCCTTTTTGCCGCTATCCCTTCCGGTCAGTTCACGCTCCGCTGCCTTACGCTTTCTCCCCTTTTGCCGCTATCCCTTTGAGTCAGTTGGGAGTCACGTCTCGCTGTTCGTGGATTGCATCCATTCCTCCACCATCACCTATCCTGAACTTACGAAGCCTAGCGGCCGTTCCTCGTCTGGCAGATTGACTCGAGCCTCACGGAAACACTCCCTTAAACCTGGATGATCCTGCTCCTCTCCGAACGAAATCAGACCATTCCCTTACTCAACAATCTCGTTCTTTTTCAAAGGTATGGTCTCAAACTGAGTCATTGGGATAGCCAGCAAGCTGCTGAATGCTGATTCACCGCCGTGAGGATGATCGACTGATTAAACGGGATAGCTTCTAACGCTATAACCAGATTTCTGAGCTGTCGGGATAAAGACAAATGGAGAACATGTCATGGCCGATCTCGCAGGAGGCATACGACCAACCTGACTGGACGGGATACCGGCAAAAGAGCGGAAAAGGCACTACGTACCTATTCGAGAATGTGGTGCAGAAAAGCTGAGCGGACGGGATACCGGTAAAAGGAGCGGAAAAGACACTACGTACCTAGTCGAGAATGTGGTGCAGGAAAGCTGAGCGGACGGGATACCGGTAAAAGGAGCGGAAAGGCACTACGTACCTAGTCGAGAATGTGGTGCAGGAAAGCTGAGCGGACGGGATACCGGCAAAAGAACAGAAAAGACACTATCAAAAAAAAGCGCTCCCCCTATGAGGGAACGCTGCTCGTGACCGATTAAATTTTGAACCGCGACAGCTTCTCCAGAAGCTCCTGCACCATGCTGCTGAGCGCCGCCGAGGACGAAGCGATCTCCTCCATCGAGGCCAGCTGCTCCTCCGAAGCCGACGCGACGTTCTGCGAGCTGTCCGCGGCTTCCCCTGCGAGCCTCGTCAGTTCCCCGATGGAAGCTCCGACCTGCTCCGAGCCGGCGTTCATCTGTTCCGAGATCGCGGATACCTCCTGAATCTGCCCGTTCACCCGCTGCATCTCTTCCGCCACTGCCCGGAACGTGTCCGCGCACTCCAGCACGAAGCGTTCGCCGAGCTCGATCTCGGACGTTCCCTGCTTCATCCGATCCGCGGCCCGAACCGTCTCCTCCTGAACGGAGCCGATCAGGCCCGCGATCTGATCCGCCGCCCGCAGCGTCTGATCCGCCAGCTTGCGGACTTCCGCGGCGACGACGACGAAGCCCCGTCCGTGCTCGCCCGCCCGGGCCGCTTCGATTGCGGCATTCAGCGCGAGCAGGTTCGTCTGATTGCTAATGTCGGAGATCAAGCCGACGATGCCGCCGATCTCCTTGGAGCGCTCGCTTAACTGCCCCATCAGCTGCTCGGCTTCGGATACCGTATTTCTCACGCGGGACATCTGCTCCCCCGCCTGGCCGATCCGCTCGTTGCCCAACTCGGTCTGGGCCTGAACTTCCTGGGCGGAGGCGGAGACCGCCTCCGAGGAATCGGTAATTCTCCGAATGCCCGCCGCCATCTCGTTCATCGATCCGGCAGTCTCGCGAGTATGCCGGTTCTGCGTCTCGGCGCCTGCGGCAACTTGCTCGATCGACCGGGCGATCGTCTCCGACGCGAGGCTCGTCTGCTCCGCGCTCGCCGTCAGCTGCTGGGACGTCGCGCCGACCGACATCGACAGATCCGCCACCAGATGGAACATGCTTCGCAGCTCCGAGGTCATGCGATTGAAGTCTCCGGCCAACTGCCCGAATTCGTCCTTGCTGCGTACAGGCACTTGCTGGGTCAGATCCCCGCCGGCCATCCGATTGACGCTGACAGCGAGAGACTGCACGTGCCGGATAATCATGAACCGGGTCAGCAAGGCAAGAATGACGCCAAGCACGAGAATGCTGACTACGCTGACGATCTGAACGGTCGTCCGAGCCTTATTGTAAGATTCCAGAATCTTGTCTTTGGCGATGACCGCCTCGGAGTACATAATGACGTCGGCGCCCAGATGGATCGGGTAGAGCATGCGAAGCGCTTCTCCGCCGGACGCTTCTTTCGTATAAGCTTCGCTGGAACCTTCGGATACCAGCTTGGCGAACAGCGCCTTCTTCTCCTCGCTGTCGCCGTAGGGCTGGGACACGAGCTCCGGCTGGACCGGATGTACGGCATAATTGCCGTTCACCGACACCATCGTCACGTAACCGTCCATCGGCGTATACTCCGCAGCCGTCTTCTGCAGCGTCTCCAGCGTAAAGTCGACGCCGACAACCCCTTGAAAATTCCCTTGACCGTCGAGTACCGGCACGATCAGCGAAGTCAATTGCACGGATTGACCGTCAATGTCGTACGCATAGGGCTCAAGCAAAACCGGCTTCTGCGTTTTCTTCGGGAGGAGATAATAATCCCCGTCGCCCTCCGTCTCGTAGCCTCTGCTCGCCTCGACGATGATTTTGTCCCCGCTCCGCACCACGTAGGGGACGAAACGTCCCGTTTCGTCATGCATGGCCGTTCCGGCGAACTGCGCGTCTTGGCCGTCGAACGCGTCCGGCTCCCACAGCGTGTATGTACCGAGCAGCTCCGGATAAGCTTCAAGCGTACGATGGAGCAATTCCAGCACCTTCTCGCGGGACAGCGTGCCGCTCGACTTCGACTGCAGCAGCACCCGGCCCAGCATGTCGAGCTCCTGCCTGTAGCCGGCCAGCTTCTTCTCGAATTCGCTGCCGAATTGCTGCCCGGCAAGCTCCGCCTCCGCCTCTCCCCGGCTAAGGCTCATCCCTTTCAGATTGTTCAAGTTCAACTGCACCATGAACACGAACACAACGATCAGGGATAAAGCAAGGCAAGCAATAAACTTCGTCGTCAACGACAATCCGATTTTCCTTTTTCCCATCTTCCACACTCCCGCCCAGTGATACGACATTTATCGACATAACTTGACACTTTCTGAATAGCCATTTGACTGGAAATGTAAGCAAGAAAATAGAAAATTTCGTCTCGTGCGTAAAGATGGCACAATCGGTTTAATCTAAACGTATAACAAAGCGCAAAGGAGAGATCGCATGATCCCAACGACCGAGACGCCTCAGCGCCCGACTTCCTTTCCTCCGCAGCATCAGAACAATCAACCCGGTATCGAGCAAAATATGAACCCGTTGCCGGAAGCCGAATCTCCCGTCTATAAGCCAGCCGGCAAGCTGACGGGCAAAGTCGCTCTGGTTACTGGAGGAGACAGCGGCATCGGAAGAGCCGTGTCGATCGTCTACGCCAAGGAAGGCGCCGATGTCGCCGTTCTGTACTTGAACGAGGACGTCGACGCCGAGGAAACGAAGCGTCAGGTGGAGGCCGAAGGACGACGTTGCCTTCTGATCAAAGGGGATATCGGCAATGCCGCGTTCTGCAAGCAAGCGGTCGAACAGACCGCTCGGGAGCTCGGCCGCCTGGACATTCTCGTCAACAATGCCGCCGAGCAGCACCCGCAGGACAAGATCGAGCAGATTACGCCGGAGCAGTTGGAGCGAACGTTCCGGACGAACGTATTCGCCATGTTCTACCTGACGCAGGCGGCGATGCCGCATCTGTCGGCCGGCTCCTCGATCATTAACACCGCTTCGATCACCGCCTACCGCGGCAGTCCGACCTTGCTCGACTACTCCGCGACCAAGGGGGCGATCGTCTCTTTCACGCGCGCGCTCTCGCAGAACGTCATCGGCCAAGGCATTCGCGTGAACGCCGTCGCGCCCGGCCCGATCTGGACGCCGCTCATTCCGTCGACGTTCGACGCCCAGAAGGTGTCGCAATTCGGCTCCGATACGCCGATGAAGCGCGCAGGCCAACCGGACGAGCTGGCTCCCGCATATGTCTATCTGGCCAGCGAGGATTCCTCCTACGTAGCCGGTCAGGTGCTGCACGTCAACGGCGGCGAAGTCGTGAACGGATAAGACAAGTATCTTGCGGAATTCTTGCGTGTGTTGTGTTCGAGCATGTGAACGAAGGTTTGGCGAAGGGACTGTCCCATAAGTAGAGTTGCTTGAGAGGATCGATACACAAAATAGGGGTATGTGCCTCCTGGAGAATGCCTCATACGCTCCTGAAACCACCTTATCACGGGTTTACCCATTCAGGTTTCAGGAGCGTATCGCATCGGAAGGAGGTACATACCCCTTGAACATTTAGTATGGATCATCTTTTAGAGCAACTTAAAGGGTTATCCGTGCGCTTCCTTCAGCTTCACGGAAGTAAAGTCCGTTCGATAATATCGGATCATGACCGCCAAGCCGAGCGCGACCAGGAAGGAATAGAGCGCCAGCCATGCGCCCATACTTCCCCACTCGAACACGATGACGAACAGATAAGTCAGCGGTACGAACATGAACAGGCTCAGGACGAACGAGGCTCTCATCAGGAACGTCGTATCCCCGATGCCTCTCAAGCCGCCCGCGTAGAAATTGTAGAAGCCGTCGAAAATTTGCAAGTAAGCCGACATCTGGATCAGATGCGCGGCCAGCTCGTACACGCCCGGATCGCTGCTGTACATCTTCGCGATCGGAACGGCCCAGATCAGCTCGACCGTGCCGAGCAGAATCAGGAAGATCGCGCCGAGCACGGCCGTATTCGTCCCGGCCTTCTTCGCCTTGTCCGGCCGGCCCTGCCCGATGCCCTGGCCGACGAGAATCGTTGCCGTCGAGCCGAACGCGAAGGCAGGCATGAAGCCGAACGACATGACGCTGAGCGCCACCTCGTTGGCAGCCGCGGCCAAATCTCCGAGCGTCAGAACGAACATCGTGAAGATGTACATCGACACGCTCATGGAAAATTCCTGCAGCCCCAGCTTGCCGCTCTCTTGAGAGATCAGCTTAAGCTCTTTCCAATCCGGATTCTGCAGCTTCCTCGTCTGGTACCGCTTATGCATCGGTCCCCAGAACACAATCAGGCAGACAGCCAGTTGCACCGCTTCGCCGATCAAGAGCGCGTAGCCCGCCCCGATAATGCCCATGTTCGGCAAGCCCCAATGTCCGTACGTCAAACCGTAAGTCAAGCCGACCATCAGCACGTTCGCCACAATGGACACGATCATCGAAGTGCGCGTGTCTCCCACGCCCCGGAAGAAGCCGTGAAAGACAAAGCTGATAATGCCGAACGCCATCGCGTAGAAGCGCAGCTCCAGGTATTCTCCCCCGGTGGCGACCAGTTCGGCCGAACCGCCGGTCATCTTCAGCACCGCCCCGCTGGCCAGCCATCCGGCAAGAGCGATAATCATCGCCACCCCGAGGCTGACAACCAAGGCGAGATACATGCGCTGCATGCCCTTGCGCATCTCTCCCGCTCCGAAGTTCTGCGCGACGAGATAGTTGATCGAGTGTCCGATACCGGAAAAAATGGCAAACACGTTGTACATAATAATGTTGGACACGCCGACTACGGCGATGACCACGTAACCGAGATCGCCGACGAGAATCAGGTTAACCGTACCGGTCAACGTCTGCGTGGCAAAGGCGAATAACGACGGAAGCGCCAGCACGAGAATGCCGTACCAGCTTTTAAGCAGTTTCATGAAGTCTGTACCTTCCCCGAGTAAGATGAATTCAATCTTACCATTTTGCCGGAGAACGCGATTCTAGTCAATAGCCGGAATAACGATTCGCACCGTTGCGCCGATGCCCGGCCTGCTGGCGATCGTGACGCCGAATTCCTGTCCGTATTGCAGCTTGATTCTCTGATCGACATTGCGGATGCCGTACCCGGCAGGCGTATCGTCTCCGGCCGGTTCGAAAATTTGCCTAAGCGTCTCCCGCCTGAACCCGATCCCGTCATCGATGACTTGGAAGACGATCGTTCCGTTTTCCACCGTTCCCGTAATGCGAATATGAATTCGGTCCCCGCACCAACCGTGCTGCAGCACATTCTCGATAAACGGCTGTAAAATCAACTTCAGCGTCTCATACGGAAAAACGGCCGGATCGATATCGTAATGAACGTGCATTCGGTCCGCATATTTCGTCTTCTGAATGTCGATGTACGCCTTCGCCTGCTCGATCTCCTTGAACACCGTAATGACGTTCTTGCCGTCGTTCAGCGACAGCCGATAAAACTTGGCCAGATCGAGCACCATCTGGTGCAGCTTGTCGACTTGCCCGAACTTGGCCAGCCTGCTGATCGAAGACAGCGTGTTATATAAGAAATGCGGATTGATCTGCGCTTGCAGCGACTCCAGCTCCGCCTCTTTTTTCTTCAAGTTCGTTATGTACACTTCCTGGATCAGATTGCCGATATTTTGCCCCATCTCGTTAAGAGCGGCCGAGATGCGCGTGAACTCGTCGTTGCCCCTGAATTGGATGCGCTTGTGGAACTCCCCGCCTTGGAACGAATCGAGCACGGATACGATTTTCCCTACCCTCCGGGAGAAGAATCTGGAGATGAAATACCCGACGACGGAGAGCACCGCGAAGCAGACCAGACAGATCAGCAGTGTCAGCCTCCTGAGCTTGTTCGTATCGCGATCGGTCAAATCCTTCGGAATAAGCGCCGTCAGCTTCCAATCCTCGATGGGCAAGGCCTGCTGGATGACGATATACTCGTCGTCTTCCGCTTGCGTCCACGTCTGGCCGATCGGCGGGGAAGATTGTCCCGAAGCTCTGACGACGCGCCCGGTCTCATCGGTAACGAACAGCCCCGTACCCTCTCCGACTTTCTCGTAGTCGACGCTCTCGAACAGATCCTTCATATAGACACTGAGCCGGAGAAAGCCGATCTCCTTGGACTGAATCTGGCTAATGTCGACCATTCTTCTCAGCAGAGATATTCTTCCGTAATCTTCATCGTCCTCTACGCGCTTCCACTGCATCGTGACGCCGTATTCCTCGGGCGGGTAAAATTTGTACCAATTCCGATCGTAAATTCGCGTAATATGGTACCAATCGACGGGCCTGATATTCGTCTCCAGCGGATCGGTATAATAGATGCTGTAGATTTCTTCGAACGTCAGGTTGTGAAAATAGAAGCTCAGCCACATGCGGCGGTCCAGCGTATCGAGCGCGGTTCTGAACTTGGGACGCATGTAGTCCCTCATCGCCGCGTAATTCACCCATCCCGCGTCATAGTGGCGAAGATGGTCGGCCATCACGTCGTCGAAATAAAGCATGTCGGTTACCCGGCGGAAATCTTCGGTCCGGTCCTCGATGTTATCCACAATTTGCTGCAGCGTTCCTTGAATGGCGCTTCGCGCATGCTCCCGGAAGGAGCCGACGAACACCGAATTGGCAATGTATCCGAGCAGCGCGATCGGCAGAACGATAAAGGCCGAGTACGATAACATCAGCTTGTAGCCGAGTGGCAAATAGTTGCGTAATTTACGGTTCATGCGCGCCGCCCTCCAGAGCTCCGACTTAACGTTTCCTGCGGTATTCGAGCGGGGTCAGCCCCGTCGTTTCCTTGAATTGCCGGCTGAAGTAGGGCAAATACCGGTAGCCTACGCGTTCGGCGATCTCGTAGATTTTCAGATTCGTATTGCGCAGCAGCTGCTGCGACTGCTCCATCCGCAGGTCGATGACGAAATCGCTGAAATTCATGCCCGCCTCGTCCTTGAACAATACGCCCAGATAATTGGGGGAGAAAGAGAACTGGCAGGCTACGTCGCGCAGCGTCACGTTCTCGTGCAGGCGGCTGCGGACGTGCTGGATGATATCTTGAACCAGCTTTCCGTTTTTCGTGCGCTTCCTGCTCTGCAGCTTCTCCGACAGCTCGAACAGCAGGCAGCGAAGCCAATCGTGAATGTCGTCGATCGTCTCGAAGTGGATCAGAATATCCAGATTTTTCAGCTCCATCTCCATCAGCGCGAAGAAGTTCTCCTGCATGGAGCGGAGGCTGTCGTTCAGCTTCATGACCAGATACATCGTCAGGTTGCGAACGGTCACTTTCGTTCCCATCTGCGAGATGAGCAGGAAGATCGCCGACAACTCGTCGTCCATCCGCACCAGATCGTATTGAGCGACCGCCTTCAGCAAGGAATCCAGCTGCAGATCGATTGTCTTCGCCTGGTCGGTCTCGGTCCCCGCTCCGGCATCGTAGGGCAGAACCCGGCCTTTGCCGCGGAACATCTTGTGATCCAGCGCTGTCAAAGCTTGAGCATAGGATCGGGAGAGATCGCCGAAGCAGGTCACTTCATCGCCCGCGCCGATCGTGATTGTAAAAGGATACTCCGCTTTCACCCGCTCGGTAAGCTCCGCCAGGCTCTCCGGCGGCTGCTTCGAATCGAGCAGGATCGCGGTTCTCTGCTTGGACAGCTTGCAGATGTGCTCGACTCCGCGGGAGTGCAGCAGCTCCGCCAGAAGATCGTAGAACCCGCAGAGCAGGCGCTGCTTCTCCGGCTCGCTGTAGGGATTCAGCTTCCAGTAATAATCGTCGATTTCGAGAACGGCCACCCGTACCGGCCAGTTCAAGCTGTCCAGACGGTAAGCCTGGTCCAGAACGTTCGATTTTCCCCGGTCCGCCGGGGTTTCGAGCAGGTTGAGCATATATTCGTTTTTGGCGATCGGCACGATCTTCCGGAACGCCTCTTCCTCCTCCTTGCGTCTGCGGCTCCGCTCCAAATCCAGACGGATCTTCGTCAGAGAGTGGATCAGCTCCCGATCGTCCATCGGCTTCAGAACGTATCCATGAGCGTTAAGCGACATCGCCTGCTTGACGTAGTTGAAATCCTTATGCCCGCTGACGAAAATAACGCGCAGCTCCTCCTGCTTGTCGAGCGCCCTCCGGGCCAGCTCGATCCCCGACATATTGGGCATTCTGACGTCGGTGACGAGAATGTCGATCTGCTCCCTCTCGATTACGGCGCAGGCCTCGAAGCCGCTGTTCACCGCGCCAACGACTTCCAAGCCGAGATCGTGCCACGGAATGAACGTTCTCATGCCTTCCAAGTCCAAAATTTCGTCGTCCGCCAGCAAAACTTTGTACATTCGCACCACTCCCCGAAAGTGAGGTAAAGAGGGTATACATATGTATACCCTCTTGCCTATGTCACCGCTTAAGCAATCGTCTCTATTCTCTTCCCATCGCCTTGCGGTTTTCGTGCCATTTTTTCGTTTTGAAATTGAGCACGTCCTGGTATCCGACCTTCATCGCATCCTCGTGCGCCTTGTCGAGAATCCGGTCGACGTCCGCGTCGGACTTCGTGTTCATAAGCGCTTCGGCGCGGGATTTGTCCCAGATGTCCTCGACCGCCGTTTGCTTGATTCCTTCGTCGCTGTCCTTCGCGGGCTCGAGATTGACGAACTCGGTCGCTTCGCCCTGCGTCCGCCAGGCGATGTTATATTGCTGCGACGTCTCCCAGTTGCGGTCTTGCTCTGGCAGCGTGGACTCATAATCTCCCTTCGTTTTGTCCGTGAAGACCGCATTGCCGTTCCACGTATACCATGTCGTAATCGCTTGAAGATCTACGAGCTCTTTTTGCTTCTTCACATAGTTCTCGTTGAAGGCCGGAGTCGGCACGCCGTCGACGTCCTTGAAGTCGTCCCAGAATTCTCCCGGAGGCCCCCACATCAGCACCGACTGCGCTTCCGGGCCCGTGAACCAGTCGAGGAACGCGAACGCCTTTTCCGGATCCGGCGTGCTCTTCGTAATCGTAATGACGTTCCAGCCGAGATACGTATAAGTGCCTGGGAAGATTTTATTGCGGTCGAGCCCCGGCTTGGCGATCGGCCAGATCATCTCGTAGCCGGCTTCCGGATCTTGCGCGGAGAGTAACGCTTGACCTTCTCTCGCAAACTCGGTGGCGTTGATGCTGGCATAGACGGCAACCTCGCCGTTCAGAATCTTCTCCTTCACCTGGTCGCGCGTCTGCGAGAACGCGTCCTGCGTCATCAATTTCTCGCGGTACAGCTGAGCTGCGAACTTCATCGATTCGCGGTAGGTCGGATCGTTGAAGATCGAGGTCATGACGCCGTCCAACGGACGGGCGCGGTCGCCGACCCATCTGTTCAGCGCGTTCTCTTCGAAGGCGGAATACAGAACGTCGAGCAGTTGGCCGTCGATCGCGAGATCGGACTCGATCGGGGTGACGCCCGGGTACTTCTCTTTGACCAGCTTCGCATAGCTGTACAGATCTTCCGTCGTCTCCAGCTTGGGGGAGCCCAGCTCTTTGTAGATTTTTTTATTGATGATCCAGCCCGCGTTGCCGACCGGCTTGTTCGTGTACCAGTTCGGGAACTGGTACAGCTTGCCGTCCTCGGAGCGCAGCATGTTGCGCAGCTCCTCCGGCACCCACTTCTTCATGTTCGGATACTTGTCGATGTATTCGTCGAACGGGGCCAGCATATCGTTCTTCCTCATCATCTCGAATTCCGCCGCTCCGCGGTTGAACCAGATCAGATCTGGGAGATCCTTGCCCGCAAGCATCGTGTTCAGCTTCTGCTGCGCGTTGTTGCCGGAAGGAATATATTCGATGTTGACCTTCTTGTTGTCCTTGATCCATTTCGAAGCGATGTCTTGCCCCCACGGCGCCATGGAAAACCAATCGTAGTGCGCATAAAACTTCAGATTGAGCGGCTCGCTGCCCAGCTCGAAAATATCTGCGACGGGCGTTACGGTTGCTTCACCTTTGCTTGGCGTTTCCGTACTGCCGGAAGCTCCGCCAGACGAAGCCGTGCTGCTGGGTGATGACGTATTGCCGTTACCGCCGCCGCAGCCGGCCAGAACCGTCGTCAGCGTGAGCAGCGCCGCGGCCGTCGTGAGCATAGCTTTTTTCTTGCTCATACCTGTCATTGTTTGATTGCCCCTTTCCATATTTATGGTTCTATGGTCAAAGCATAAATGCTCTAAACCCGGGATCGGCTTCGCTTATTCCTTCAGAGAGCCTATGAGCACGCCCTTGACGAAATAGCGCTGGACGAACGGATACACGCAGACGATCGGCAAGGTCGCGACCATCATGATGGCCATGGACAACGAGCGGGAAGTGATCGTTCGGAATCTGCCCAGAGCCGCCGCTGCGGCTGCATCGATCTGCGACAGGCTCTCCGTAGCGATATTGGAATTCAGAATTTGCCTGAGCAGCGTCTGGATCGGAATCAGGTACTCCTTGTTGATGTAGATGCTTGGCACGAACCAGTCGTTCCAGTGAGCGACCGCCGTGAACAGACTGAGCGTGGCAATGACCGGCCCCGACAGCGGAAGCACAATGCGGAAGAACGTTCCCCAATCCCCGCAGCCGTCGATCTTGGCCGACTCCTTCAGCCCTTCCGGCAATCCGCTGAAAAAGGTGCGGAATATGATCATGTTCCAGACGCTGACCAGGGAAGGAATAATGAACACCCCGAAGGAATCCATCAGCCCCAGCCCGCGAATGAGCAGATACGTCGGGATCAGGCCGCCGCCGAAATAGATCGTGACGATACACATGATCATGTAATACTTGCGTCCGATCAGGTCTCTTTTCGTCATCCCGTAAGCAAAGACGGCCGTCACCAGAATGGACATGAACGTCCCGACGATCGTGCGCAGAACGGAGATGAAGAACGCCTGAAGCAGCCTGTCGTCCTTGAACACCGTCTCGTAGTTATCCCACGTCCAGACCCTCGGCCAGAAGGTCACGCCGCCAAGGGCCGTATCCTTCCCTTCGTTAAAGGAGATGACAAGCGCGTTCCAGAACGGATAAAACGTGGTAAAAGCGAGTATCGACAGCATGGCGTATATCGTAATGACCATCGTTCGGTCGCCGACCCCTAATCTTCTCATACGTTGTTTTTCCCCTTTCCTCGACATCGTCGGATTACCATAAGCTGCTGCCGTATCTTCGAGCGATCAGGTTGGCGAACACAAGCAGGATAACGCTGATGACCGCCCTGAACAATCCGATCGCCGTCGCGAAGGAATAGCGCAGATTCTCGATGCCGATTCGGAAGACGTACGTTTCGAGAACGTCCGATACGTTCCAGAGGATCGGGTTTTTGGCCAACAGGAGAATATCTTCGAACCCGGCGTTCAACAGATTGCCGATCGCAAGAATCATGAAGATGATGACGACCGGCATGATCGAAGGAAGCGTGATCAGGAACATCTGCTTGAACTTGCTTGCTCCGTCCACCTCGGCTGCTTCATACATCGTTTGATCAATACCGGCGATCGCCGCTAGGAACACGATGGAGTTAAACCCGATGTCCTTCCAAATATTCGCCGTGATGAGAATCGTCCAGAAATACTGCGGCATGGACAGGAAACTCAGAGGCTCGTCTATCAGCTTCAATTTCTGAAGGAGGATGTTCACGCTGCCGTTGTCGATCGACAGCATCGAAGAGATAAAGCCCGCTACGATAACCCAGGAAATAAAGTAGGGCAAATAGCTGACGGACTGGACGAATCTCTTGAAAAAGCGATGCCTGACCTCGTTCAGCATCAGGGCCAGCACGATCGGCGCGGGGAAGCCGATAAAAAACTTCAGGCCGCTGATGACCAGCGTGTTGCGCATAACTTTCAGGAAGTCCGGGCTTTGGAAGAACGCCTCGAAATGCTTGAATCCGACCCAGGGACTGGCATTAAATCCTTTGATCAAGTTGTAGTCCTTAAAGGCGGTCAGCACGCCGTACATGGGCAAGTAGTTGAATACGAAGATGAGCGCAAGCGCCGGCAACACCATCAACTGAACCTGCCACTGCCTGATTATTCTGATAACTACCCCGGCTCCCGCAGAGCCGGTTTTCTTCGTCTGTATCGTTAGCTGCGTCATCGCTTTCGCCCCCTGTCGTTCATAATCTAATCTTAAGGGAGCGCAAGTTCTAAAAATATTTGCCTAACCAACTATAATTGATACTTTTCACATGACTTGTCGGTGAAAATGCAAAAACCCCGCTCGTTCGCACCAATGCGCGATGAGCGGGGTTTCTATTAAGATGGGTTATTTTTTGATCGCGATGATGCGCAATCTTCGGTAATCCGCCGTCCAGCGGTTGCCATCGTAGAGTGTGTCCGTTAATTTATCCGCCGCCTTCCGAATCCAACGCTCGGCCTCAGCAGGCGCGGCGTCCGGGAACATCGCCGTTCCGAACATTTCTATCCAATCTCTCATGCCGGCTTCGCCTTTCTCGAGCAGAGTCGGCCGATCCAGCAGAAACGCCGTCCGCGTGCTTCAAACAATCCAACTAACGAGTTAACTAAAGAAGAACAACAAAACTTAATGAAAGATCTGAAATTGATAGAGATCAAAGGTAGCTATGCTGATTATGTAACTTCATAATCATTTGTAATTTTTAGAACCCTTCCTCGGTATAAAATCGCAAAAGGGTTATCCTCTTTGAATAAACAAGAGGATAACCCTTAAAAACATCATTAGCCCCTACTTTCCGTATCAAATAAATGGTAATATTTATTTTCAGAATTTAAAAGATTTCCTGACTTTATGGCGAAACCATTGTAATCGCCATAAATCAACTCCATGATTTCCATTGCAGTAGGTCCTAGCCTACCACCAACCTTACAGTCCGTAACTTACCTTATCGAAAGCCTATTGGGATGGTGAAAAAATCAGTCACCTATAACGTGTTTTATCACACTGTAATTAAATCCGATTTGCAGTGCAAGGTTTATCACCGAGATTAATAAAACGCTTATGAGGATCATTGATAGACTATGCTTTTTAGTTCCGTCTATATGGTTTAATTCCTTGAAAGGGAGGTGTAGTGTGAGGAGAAGTTTGAAGTTTAGTATTGTTATTGTTGTTATAATTACAATTATTTCGCTCCTTTTAGCAAAAATAAAGTACAAAGATGATTTCCATAAGATGCAATCATTTTCCAATTCCTCTGTACTCATAAAGGCTAATCAAGAGAAAATAGTTCTAGATGAACGAATGCGTATTTATTTTATTACTGATTCAATGGACTACATTCATTTCTTTTTATTTGATCAAAAAAAAATAGTTACATCAAATATTATCGGTAGCTTAAAAGATTCCTATAATTACTTTAATCAAAACAATATTTATTGGACCTATTTCAGGAAATCTGACAAGTACTCCCTATTGGTAGGGAAAGTTAATCACAAAGAAATATCATCAGTAGACATTAACGATATTTCGCCAACAGATATTAAATATTATGATTTTAAGGGGCATCGACTCTTTTATAGCACTACATTTACTGAATCTCCAATATTGATACGTGGTTACTCCGAAAAAGGTGAATTACTGTATAATAATTCACCTGCAACTTTGCAATAAAAATTAATCAGTTCAAAATTCTTCTTGAACGATTTCAACTCTTACGTCAGCAGCTTGAGAACCTAACACCAACCAGAGTGGACTTGTCGGTGAAAATGCAAAAACCCCGCTCGTTCGCACCAATGCGCGATGAGCGGGGTTTCTATTAAGATGGGTTATTTTTTGATCGCGATGATGCGCAATCTTCGGTAATCCGCCGTCCAGCGG
>Ga0206118_100325_pt1 | contig 29647 bp, 34 predicted proteins | sample 3A20Ametagenome_FD_177999 | JGI IMG/M metagenome (GOLD analysis project Ga0206118, IMG submission 177999) | Enriched microbial communities from leaf-cutter ant dump, University of Wisconsin, Madison, United States - 3A20A | ecosystem: Environmental > Terrestrial > Nest > Insects nest > Nest dump... | reverse complement strand
ATGGCCGTCATCCAAGCAGCGATCGGCGACTGGACATAGGATGCGGCGAAAAGTCGAACGGGTTTTTTTGAACCTGCCTTGAAAGGAATTCGCTTGCACCGCATCTATTTCCGGTCCAAGCACCCTTTCAAGGCCCGGTCTTCAGCCGGGCACCATCCGTTCAGAAGAAGACGCCCATGGCCCGTGATACCACCGACCAGACGCCGATCCGCTCGCTTGCGGACATGGCGGAATACCTCGCCGACGGCTGCAAGCCGAAGGAAAAGTTCCGCATCGGCACGGAGCATGAGAAATTCGTCTTCTTTACGGCGGACAACAGCCCCGTTCCCTATTTCGGCGAAGCCAGCATTTCCGCTCTCTTGAACGGCATGCAGGCCAAGACCGGCTGGGAGCCGATCATGGACGGCGAGCACATCATCGGCCTTGCCGAGCCGTCCGGCATGGGCGCGATCTCGCTGGAGCCGGGCGGGCAGTTCGAGCTTTCCGGCGCGCCGCTGGAAACCCTGCACCAGACCTGCAAGGAATCCAACCAGCACCTCGCCACGCTGCGCGAAGTCGCCGAACCGCTCGGCATCCGCTTCCTCGGCATGGGCGGCAGCCCGAAATGGACGCTGGCCGAAACGCCGCGCATGCCCAAGAGCCGCTACGACATCATGACCCGCTACATGCCGAAGGTCGGCACCAAGGGCCTCGACATGATGTACCGCACCTGCACGATCCAGGTGAACCTCGACTTCTCCTCAGAGGCCGACATGCGCCGCAAGATGCAGGTCTCGCTGAAGCTGCAATCGCTGGCGACCGCGCTCTTCGCCTCCTCGCCCTTCACCGACGGCAAGCCGAACGGCCTTCTTTCCTGGCGCGGCGACATCTGGCGCGACACGGACAACGCCCGCTCCGGGCTCATTCCCTTCGCCTTCGCCCCCGATTTCGGCTTTGCCGACTATGCCGAATGGGCGCTCGACGTGCCGATGTATTTCGTCGTCCGCGACGGCAAGTATCACGACTGCACCGACATCACCTTCCGCCAGTTCATGGCCGGCGCGCTGAAGGGCAGGATCGCGGACTGGGAGCCGAACCTCGGCGACTGGACGAACCATCTGTCCACCCTCTTCCCCGACGTGCGCCTCAAGCGCTTCCTCGAAATGCGCGGGGCGGACGGCGGCCCGTGGCGGCGCATCTGCGCCCTCCCCGCCTTCTGGGTCGGCCTTCTCTACGACGACGGCGCGCTCGACGCCGCCGAGCAACTGACGCGCGACTGGACCGTCGCGGAAGTCTCCGCCCTGCGCGATGCCGTGCCGGCCGCGGGCCTCAGGGCCGAATTCCGCGGCAAGCCGCTGCTCGACGTCGCGCGCGAGGCGCTTGCGATCTCCCGCCGTGGCCTTGCCGCCCGTGCGAGGGTCAATGGCGACGACGTGGACGAGACCGTCTTCCTCGCCCCGCTCGAAGAGGTGCTGGCCAAGAAGGCGACGCTCGCCGACGACATGCTGGCGCTCTACGAAGGCCGCTGGAACCGCTCGGTCGAGCCGGTCTTTGCCGAATACCAGTACTGAGGCGTCCCGAAGAAAGCGGTTTGCGCGGCCGAGATTCCCGTTATAGTGCAATCACATGCCTGAAAACGGGAGACGGCCATGCTTTCGCTTTACGAGATGATGATGCAGGCGCAGAACGGCAATGCCGTCGAGGCGATGGCGCGGCAGTTCGGCCTGGCGCAGGAACAGGCGGCCAAGGCCGTCGCCGCGCTGATGCCGGCCTTTTCCGAGGGCTTCAAGCGCAACGCCGCCAACCCTTACGATCTCGCCGCCTTCATGAAGGCACTGACGACGGGCGAGCATGCCAAGTATTTCGAGGATATCGGCAAGGCCTTCACGCCGCAGGGCATGGCGGAGGGCAACGGTATTCTCGGCCATCTCTTCGGCAACAAGGAGGTCTCCCGCGCCATCGCCGCGCAGGCCGCGCAGATGACCGGCATCGGCCAGGAGATCTACAAGCAGATGCTCCCCGTCATGGCGAGCGCGCTGATGGGCGGCCTCTTCAAGCAGACGCTCGCCCCCTTCTTTCCCGGCGCCGGGGCGGGCACGACACCCGCCAATCCCTTCGCCGGCATGATGCAGCAATGGGCCGAGGCGACGGGCTTCGCGAAGAAACCGGAGCCGGCGAACCCCTTCACCGACAACCCTTTCACGCAGGCCGCGCAGGAATTCTTCGGCACGAAGAAGGAAGCGCCCGCCAATCCCTTCACCGACAATCCCTTCGCCAAGGCCTTCCAGGACATGATGGCGGGCATGACGGGCCAGCCGGCAGCGGCGGAAAAGCCGGCAGCGCCGGAAGGGACGCCGGCGGATTCGCTGAAGAACCTCGTCAATACGATGTTCGACACGGGCCTCGAAATGCAGAAGGACTACCAGCGCAACATCGAAACGATCTTCGAGACCCTGCAGGGCGGACAGAAAGCCTGACCGGAAGACCGATATGATGAAAAAGCCCGACGCGGACCTTGGGAGTCGCACGCCGGGCAAGCGGCAGGGTTATTGGCTCTCACCCTGCGGGGAAGTGGGACGTCGCCCCGGGAGGTAGGGCGCCGTCTTGGAAAATCAATCCGTGCGGCCGCTGCGCAGGTGCCGGCGGGCACGCTCGCGCGAGGCGATCGTCAGGTGAAGGCCGGCGTCGGCGACGAAGGATGCCGCGCGGACATCCTGGATATCGTTGCGGCACAGCCCCATGTCGAAGAGCTGGTGATCGTCGAGCTCGCTGAGGCGGTTGATCGCGCGGCGGTTCTGCCATGCGCGAGCGAACGCGCGCGCGCCGCTGCGAAGGCGCGCGAAGAGGCCGGTTGCCCTGCGGCGCGTTGCGGGTGCGTCGAGTTCCATTCTGCGGTCGATCATGCGCATGGCATTTCTCCTTTCCGGCCCGGCGATCCACCGTTCCCGGTGGGGTTTCGCGCGATGCCCGTAATCGTTCGCCGCCCGCAAGACGGGGCGGCAGCTCAAGGTCAGGGTGCAAGAAGAGCCGTTCGCCGGGGAGGTCGGGCCGAACGGCAGATCCTGTCGAACGGGCGACCGGATCGATCGTTCAACAATCTCTTTTTCGCAGAAACCCATTGATCAGTCCAACGAATGTTTTTAATAGTATCGATCAAACAATCTTATGGGTATCGTTATGTCCGCTCCGCTAGACATCGACCAGCTCCAGACCTTCGTTGCGATTGCCGATACGGGAAGTTTCACGCGGGCCGCCGAACGGGTGTTCAAGACCCAGTCGGCCGTCTCCATGCAGATGCGCCGGCTAGAAGAGCGGATCGGCAAGCAGCTCTTCATGAAGGACGGGCGCGGCAACCGGCTGACCGCCGAGGGCGACCGGCTGCTCAACTATGCCCGCCGGATGCTGCGGCTCAACAACGAGGCCATCGCCGCCTTCGACGACAACCGCCTCGAGGGCCTGCTGCGCATCGGCACGCCGGACGACTATGCCGACCGCTACATGCCGGAAATCATCATGCGGTTTGCCAAGACGCATCCGAATGTCGAGCTTTTCATCGTCTGCGAGCCCTCGGTGGACCTTGCCGAGAAGATGGCCAAGGGCGAACTCGACATCGCGCTCGTCACCCACAATCCGCGCCAGCGCCAGTCGGACGTGGTGCGCACGGAGCCGCTCTGCTGGGTGATGTCGGCCAACCATCCGCTGCCGGAGAACGCGCCGGTGCCGCTTGCCGTCGGCCGGCGCGACTGTCAGTGGCGGCAGATCGCCTGCGCGGCGCTCGATTCGCTCGGGCGCGACTACCAGGTCCTGTTCACGAGCTGGTCGTCCACCGTCGTCGCGGCGGCGGTGATGGCGGGCATGGCGGTCTCGGTGCTGCCGGAATCGGCGCTCCGGCCCGGCATGCGGGTGCTGACGCAGGCCGACGGTTTCCCCCCGCTCGCCCCGGTGCAGATCGGCATCATGCGGCGGCCGGGCCTTTCGCCCTCGCTCTCCAATGCCATCACCAGCCATATCAGCGCGTGCCTCGACAACATCACGCCGCTGACCGCCGCCGACGACCTGCCCGAGGCGGACGTGAAGGTCTTCCCCCGCATCCCGCGCCTGCGGCCCAACCAGATCCTGCCGGGGTGGTGAGGGGCGCACCCCCTCTGCTCAATATCAAGGCTTGCCCCTCACCCTAACCCTCTCCCCGCAAGCGGGGAGAGGGAACCTGCCTTGCACAGGGGCATTGGTTGAGGAAACCGGAGCGACACATCCCCTTCGCCCCGCTTGCGGGGAGAAGGTGGCCGGCAGGCCGGATGAGGGGCGCGACGGAAAGCACTAACCTCCCCACCGATCACCCGATATGCTTCTTCAGGAACGCCACCGTGCGCTGCCAGGCGAGGTCCGCGGCGGCCTTGTCGTAGCGGGCGGCGGAGGTGTCGTTGTTGAAGGCGTGGTTGACGCCCTCGTAGACATGGATCTCGAAGGTCTTGCCGTTTTCCTCCAATGCCTTGCGATAGGCGTCGATGCCGGCGTTGATGCGCGCGTCGAGGCCGGCATAGTGCAGCAGCAGCGCCGCCTCGATGTTCGGCACTGCCTCGGCGGGCGGCTGCGCGCCGTAATAGGCGACCCCCGCCTTCAGCTCGGGCGATGCCGTGGCGAAACGATTGACGAGGCCGCCGCCCCAGCAGAAGCCGATCGTGCCGACCTTGCCGTTCGTTCCGTCGAGCCCGACGAGGAATTGCAGGCTGGCCTCGGCGTTGGCGACCGTCTGCGCCGGATCGAGCTTGCCGATCATGTCGCGCGCCTTGTCCTCGTCATCCGGCGTGCCGCCGGCGGGAGAAAGGAAATCGGGCGCAAGCGCGACGAAGCCTTCCAGCGCCATGCGGCGGGCGACGTCGCGGATATGCGGGTTGAGCCCGCGGTTCTCGTGGATGACGATGACGCTGCCGAGCGGCCCGGCCTCGTCCTTCGGCCGCACGAGATAGCCCTTCATCTCGCCCGAGCCGCCGCCATAGACGATATCCTTGGCGGTGAGGCGCGCATCGTCGGACGTAATCATGTCGGCGCTCGCGGAATTGGCGGCCAGCAGCGGCGCGATGGCCGCGGCGGCCGCGCCCGATCCGGCAAGCGCCGTCAGCCGCTCCATGAAGCGGCGGCGGTCGAGCGTCAGGTGGGTGTATTCGTCGTAGGCGTCGATCATCGCCTGCGTGATCTGCGGCTTGTCCATGGCAAATCCTCCGGTTGCTGGCCACCGACCAGGATAAGCCGTCCGCGCAAGGCCGCCCAACACATCTGCGTTATCGCAAGATCAGGTCAGCACCAGCCAGACGGCAAGCCACGCCCACAGCAGCACCAGCACCAGCATTCCGGCGATGAAAAGCGGCCGGCGGTAGCGCAGGCGGTTGCTGGTGACATGCACATAGGCATGGGCATAGCGCAGCGCCACGAAGAGCCAGCCGCCCGCCACCGTCACCGGATTGTCGGCATCGACCAGATAGAAAAGGATGCTCACCACGTAGAAGAGCATCGGCAATTCGAACTGGTTGGCGATGGAATTGCGCACCAGGAGGCTCTCGGACGGTTCCTCGCGGTTGTCGCGGAACTGTTCGGGCCGGGCCCGCCCTTGCCGCACCGCCCGCATCCGCCGCGCGGAAAGCAGCAGGTAGAGGAACACGACCAGCGCCACATGCGCGATCATCGGCCAGAGGGTGGCTTGCGTGGGAGACATGGGAATCCTTCGGCTTGTCGTTTCGACCGCATGCATAAAGCATTTCGGGGAAAAGTGGATACCGCACGGCGACAAGCCGAAGGCCTTTTCCGTTATTGCGGCGTCAGGATTTCCGTGCCGGAGCCGTCCTGTCCGCTGATCGTCCAGGCGCCGTGCAGCGATCCGTCGTCCTTCACCTCGTAGACGACGAGGCCGACGGCATCGCCGAGCACGTAGCCGGCCGCGAAGGCGTTGTCATAGAGCATGCAGATGCCGTTCGACGTAGTGGAGCCGGTGTGCCACTCGATCGAGCAGGTCGTCTCGCTCGTCAGCTCGATCGTCGCCGTGCCGTGATAGGCCGAACCGTCGAGATTCGTGCCTTCCACGTCATAGGTGCCGGCATTGACGGTCTGCGCCTGCGCAGGCGCGACCAGCCCCAGGCCCAGAAGGGCGCCAGCCAGTATCTTCCTCATGATGTCCCCCAGATTGGCCGGCGAGATTGCCGGCATTTCATCATATGCGCGGACACGAAAAAACGGAACGGGAATCGGAAGAGCCCCGGAAACGGAAATGCCCGGCAAGGCCGGGCATTCCAGAGAGTGAAAGGGGCTGCTGGAGGCTCAGGCGGCGCCGGGATAGTTCGGGCTTTCGCGGGTGATCGTCACGTCGTGGGCATGGCTTTCGCGAAGGCCCGCGCCGGAGATGCGCACGAAGGTCGCCTTGTCCTGGTAGTCCTTGAGGTCGCGGCCGCCGACATAGCCCATGGAGGCCCTGAGGCCGCCGGCAAGCTGGTGCAGCACGCCGGAGACCGGCCCCTTGTAGGGCACCTGGCCCTCGATGCCTTCCGGCACCAGCTTCAGCGTGTCGCGCACTTCCGCCTGGAAGTAGCGGTCGGCCGAGCCGCGCGCCATGGCGCCCACCGAGCCCATGCCGCGATAGGCCTTGAAGGAGCGGCCCTGGTAGAGGAAGACCTCGCCCGGGCTCTCGTCCGTGCCGGCGAGCAGCGAGCCGACCATGACGGCCGAGGCGCCGGCGGCAATCGCCTTGGCAAGGTCGCCCGAGAACTTGATGCCGCCATCGGCGATGACCGGGATGTCGGAGGCCTGCGCCGCCTCGACCGAGGCCATGATGGCGGCAAGCTGCGGCACGCCGACGCCGGCGACGATGCGGGTCGTGCAGATGGAGCCCGGGCCGATGCCGACCTTGACGGCGTCCGCGCCGGCATCGATCAGCGCCTTCGTGCCGCCGGCGGTGGCGACGTTGCCGGCCATGATGCGCACGGAGTTCGACAGCTTCTTCACGCGGGCGACGGCATCCAGCACGCGCTGGGAATGGCCGTGCGCGGTGTCGACGACGATGAGGTCGACGCCGGCATCGATGAGGCGCTCGGCCCGCTCGAAGCCGTCGTCGCCGACAGAGATGGCGGCGGCGGCGCGAAGGCGGCCCTGCGCATCCTTCGAGGCATTGGGGTTGAGCTGCGACTTCTCGATGTCCTTGACCGTGATGAGGCCGACGCAGCGCCCGTCGCCGTCGACCACCAGCAGCTTCTCGATGCGGTGGCGGTGGAGGAGCCGCTTGGCTTCCTGCTGGTCGACCGTCTCCTTCACCGTGATGAGGTTCTCGCGGGTCATCAGCTCGTAGATCTTCTGCGACGGGTCGGAGGCGAAGCGCACGTCGCGGTTCGTCAGGATGCCGACGAGGCGGCCGGCCTTGCCGGCGCCGCCGTTCTCGACGACCGGAATGCCGGAAATGCCGTGCGACTTCATCAGCGACAGCGCCTCGGCGAGCGTGGCGTCGGGGCCGATCGTCACCGGGTTGACGACCATGCCGCTCTCGAACTTCTTGACCTGGCGAACCTCCTCGGCCTGCTCGGCGGGCGTCAGGTTGCGGTGGATGACGCCGAGGCCGCCGGCCTGGGCCATGGCGATGGCAAGGCGGCTTTCCGTCACCGTGTCCATGGCGGAGGAGAGGATGGGCAGGTTCAGTTCGAAATCGTGGGCGATGCGGGTGGCAATGTTCGTCTGGCCCGGCATGACCTCGGAGTGGCCGGGTTGCAGGAGGACGTCGTCGAAGGTCAGGGCTTCGAGTCCGGTTGCCGTTTCGATGATACGCGCCATGGGCCAAGTTCCTTTGGGTAAAAAAGCAGGCTCTCCAAGGGGAACATCGGGAGTTGTCCGCCTCGGTCGCTTGCAAGAAATTCTTGGAAGTTGGCGAGGGCTGGTAACACGTTCATGACGGATTGGAAATAGCAAAATGGGCAGAAGTGGCTTGCCCGTAAGTGCCGGCGGGGACCGCCCCTCATCCCGCTGCCGCGACCTTCTCCCCGCAAGCGGGGCGAAGGACGATGTTGCTCAGTCCTGCCACAAGCTCCCTTCGCCCCGCTTGCGGGGAGAAGGTCGCGGCAGGCGGATGAGGGGCGATAAACGCCCGCCTCACATATCCAATTGATAGCTCACCGGCACGAAGCGGAATCCCTCGCCCGCCTTCTCGACGAAGCCGACGGCCGGGAAGGGCATGTGGTAGCCGAGGAAGGCGAGGCGGTCGGCGGCGATCATGTCAAAGACGCGCCGGCGGGTCTTCGCCGCCTCGGCCCTGTCCATGTCGAAGCGCACCTCCCAGTCCGGCCGTTGCAGCGAGAGCACGTAATGGTTCGCGGTGTCGGCCGTCAGCATCAGGACCCTGCCCTCCGATTCGACGCGGAAGATCATGTGGCCCGGCGTGTGGCCGAAGGCATTATGGCCGGTGATGCCGGGCACGACCGCACCCTCGTCCTCGATGAAGCTCAGCCGTTCGGCGAGCGGCTGCACCTTGGCGAGCACGCTCTGGTGGCCCTGCTCGGCGGGGGTACCCATGCGCTCCGGGTTGACCCAGAAATCGTATTCCGTACGGCCGGTGACATAGCGCGCATTCGGGAAGGCCGGCGCACCGGCTTCCATCAGCCCGCCGATATGATCGCCGTGCAGGTGGGTGAGGACGACGACGGAGACCTGGTCCGGCGTATAGCCCGCCTGCTTCAGGCCCTCGCGAAGCCGGCCCATGCCGGCCTCCCGTCCGCCCTCGCCCATGCCGGTGTCGAACAGCACGACCTCCGCGCCGGTATCGACCAGTGCCGGGGTGAAGCTGTTGACGAAGCTGTCCACGGGCAGGAAGTTCTCCCCGAGCAGCTTGCCGACCGCCCCGGCGGGCTGGCCGAGGCCATAGGTCTGCGACGGGTCGCCGGAGGCGCGCAGGCCGTCGCGCACCGCCAGGATACGGAAGCCGCCGAGCTTGAGGCTGCGCATTTCGATGGGGCTTGCTCTCATGTCTGTGGCGTCCTCGGCGGATCGGGCAAGGGCAGGTGTGCGGGAAAACACCAGCGGGGCGGCCAATGTGCCCGCCCCGGCAGCCAGAAACAAGGCGCGGCGCGAGAGTGTCGGGGAAACGTCCATGGCTCTTTCCTCTTTCGTCAAGGCTCTGTCAGGGGCGTCAGGCCACCCTCCATCTAGGGCGCAGGCGCGGCGCGGGCAGGCCCGCATCACGGGCTTGTGATGGCGGTGGCGAAACCTCGCGGTTTGACAGATCGCGGCAAGGAGCGCAGAAGACGGGCCGGCCCGTGCGGGGCCGCGGATCCGATTTGCCGATGAACCGTATCGTCCCCCTTATCCTGGCCGTCGCGCTCTTCATGGAGCAGATGGATTCCACCGTGATCTCCACCTCGCTGCCGGCAATCGCCGCCGATCTCGGCGTGGGGCCGATCACGCTGAAGCTGGCGCTGACCTCCTACATGGTCTCGCTCGCCACCTTCATTCCACTCTCCGGCTGGATGGCGGACCGTTTCGGGGCAAAGCGCATCTTCCGCCTCGCCATCCTCGTATTCGTGGCCGGATCCATCCTGTGCGCGGTGGCCGACAGCCTCGTCGCTTTCGTCGTCTCGCGCTTCCTGCAGGGCATGGGCGGGGCGATGATGACGCCCGTTGCCCGCCTCGTGCTGGTGCGCAGCACCTCACGCTCCGAGCTCGTCTCGGCCATGGCGCTGCTGACCATTCCCGCGCTGGTGGGTCCGCTGGCCGGCCCGCCGCTCGGCGGCTTCATCACCACCTATTTCTCCTGGCACTGGATCTTCCTCGTCAACGTGCCGGTCGGCTTCGCCGGCTATATCCTGTCGGGCATCTACCTGCCGGAAATCCGCGCCGCCGCGCCGCCGCCGCTCGACTGGATCGGCTTTTTCCTCAGCGCCGTCGCCGCCTCCGGCACGATGTTCGGCCTTTCCGTCATCAGCCTTCCGGCCCTGCCGCCGATCATCGGCATCGTCGCCACGGCCGTGGGTATCCTGTGCGGCGTGCTCTATATCCGCCACGCCCGGCGCCATCCCACGCCCCTGCTCGACCTGAAGCTCTTCCGCGACAGCGCCTTCCGCGCCGCCGCCATCGGCGGCACGCTGTTCCGCATCTCCGTCGGCGCCGTGCCGTTCCTGATGCCGCTGATGCTGCAGGTCGGCTTCGGCCTCTCGCCCTTCCAGTCCGGCCTCGTCACCTTCACCGGCGCGATCGGGGCAATCACCACGAAGGTCGTCGCAAGGCGGGTGCTGGTCTTCGCCGGCTTCCGCACGACGCTGCTCATCGCCTGCGTCTGCGGCACGGCGCTGACCTTCGCCAACGGCCTCTTCACGCCGGCAACGCCCTTCTGGTTCATGGCCTGCGTGCTGCTGATCGCCGGCTTTGCCCGGTCCTTCTTCTTCACCAGCGTCAACGCCCTCTCCTTCGCCGACATTCCCGATGCCGACGCCAGCAAGGCGACCTCCATGAGCGCCGTGCTCCAGCAGATCAGCCTGGCGCTCGGCGTGGCGGTGGCCGGCTCGATCCTCGAAATCGAGACCGCGCTCTCCGGATCGCACCTGCAGCTGCGGGATTTCCAGACCGCCTTCATGGTGATCTCGGCCCTGACGCTCACCGCCGTCATCCCCTTCCTCACCATGGCGAAAAACGCCGGCGCCTCCGTCTCCGGCCACCGCATGCACGTGCCGCAGGAAGAAACGGCGGCCGTGAAGTAGGCCCCTTGCGCTTCAACGCCACGGCCAGCGCCACAGTCGCGCGAACCCGAAGCGCGCCGCAATCCCCGGCCCGTTCGCACCCGCCTCTCTCCTTGAAATCCCAAGGCTCTCGCCGCCACCAGCCGCGCATGGGACCTCCATGGCACCCGCCCTCGCCAAGGTCCGCGCTACACCCCACCTTTTCCCTGTGCGGCCAATGCACTAGACATATCCCCGTCGCCCCCTTGCGGGGGCGTGGATAGAAACCTGCCCATCTTTATCGCGATCATGAGCGGCAACGGCGTCGCCCCCTTGCGGGGGCGTGGATAGAAACATTGACAGCCTGTTGCCGGCGGCCATGGAGGAGAGGTCGCCCCCTTGCGGGGGCGTGGATAGAAACAGCATGTCGCCGATGCCGGTCCCGTCCATCCCCTGTCGCCCCCGTGCGGAGGCGTGGATTGAAACCGGAACTCCTGCGCCTCGTCGACGACGATCCGGTGTCGCCTCCCGCGGGAGGCGTGGATTGAAACACGATGCTGACGATGGCACCTGGACCGGATAGCGCGCCGCTTTCCGTGGACTGCGGCAAGAAGCCCGGTTCCGCGGGGGCGGCCAGGCCCTATTCCGCCGTCTCGCAGACGGCGACGAGCTTGTTGCCGTCGAGGTCGCGGACGAAGGCGGCGTAGAAGCTGGCGTGGAAGGGGCGAAGGCCCGGCGTGCCTTCGTCGGTGCCGCCGGCGGCAAGGGCCGCGGCGTGGAAGGCGTCGACGGCGGCACGCGTCGGCGCGTCGAAGGCGATGGTGACGCCGTTGCCGAAGGTCGCCGGCTCGCGGTTGAAGGGTTCCACCACCCAGAAGCGGCAGCGCACATCCTCATCCGCCGCATAGCCGATCTCTCCCGGCGCCTGCTTCTGCCGGCGGTAGCCGAGGAGCGGCAGCACGGCATCGTAGAAGCGGCCGGCGCGTTCGAGATCGTTGGTGCCGACGGTGGTGTAGAGCAGCATCAGGCGTCCTCGCCCGCCCCGGCATCCTCTTTTGCCGCCTTGCGGCCCTTGAAGCCCTTGGCGAGCAGGAACATCTCCACCGATTCGGCACGCGAGGCGCCGGGCTTGACGTGGATGACCTGCCGGAAATTCTGCTTGAGCATCATGAGAAGGTCGCGCTCCGTGCCGCCCTGGAAGGTCTTGGCCAGGAAATGCCCGCCTTCCGCCAGCACCTCGACGGCGAAATGCGCGGCGACCTCGCATAGGTGCATGGTGCGCAGGTGGTCCGTCTGGCGATGGCCGGTGGTGGGCGCCGCCATGTCGGAGATGACGAGGTTCGGCGTGCCGCCGACCGCATCGATCAGCTTCTGCGGCGCCTCGGGATCGAGGAAATCCATCTGGAGGATGGTAACGCCCGGCAGCGGGTCCATCTCCAGGAAGTCGATGGCGGCCACGCGCGGGTCCGCATCCGTCGATCCCGTCACCTTGGCGGCGATCTGCGACCAGCTCCCGGGCGCCGCGCCAAGGTCGATGATGCGCCGCGCGCCGGAAAGGATGTTGTGCTTCTCGTCGATCTCCAGCAGCTTGAAGGCCGCGCGGGCGCGATAGCCCTCGAGCCTTGCGCGCTGCACATAGGGATCGTTGATGTGGCGTTCCAGCCAGCGGCGCGAGGAGGCCTTCAGCTTGCCCTTCTTGACCTTCTGGCCGAGCTTGCGGCCGATCGGCGGCTTGGTCATGATGCCTGTCCTTCGGGCTTTGCCGGATTGCGGTGGCCGCCGCGATGGTTGCGGCGATGGCGGCCGCGGCGCCACACGCCGTCATCGGCCATCATGTCGGTGAGCAGGCCCTCCCGCAAGCCGCGGTCGGCCACGCGCATGCGGCGCGAGGGCCAGCGCTTGCGGATCGCCTCCAGGATGGCGCAACCGGCGAGCACCAGGTCCGCCCTGTCCGGCCCGATGCAGGGATTGGCCGCGCGGGCCGAGAAATCCCAGGAGAGCAGGCGCGCCTGCATGGCGGTGACCTCGTCGTCCGAAAGCCACACGCCGTCGACCCGGCGTCGGTCGTAGCGCGGCAGGTCGAGGTGGACGCCGGCCAGCGTCGTCACCGTGCCCGACGTGCCGATGAGGTGGAAATCCTCCGGGGCATGGACGATCTCGCCGGGGCAATCGAACCGCGCCAGCATGCCCTCGACCTCGGAGACCATGCCCGCGAAACTTTCCGGCGTCACGTCGCGCCCGCCGTGGCGCTCGGACAGCGTCACGACGCCGACCGGCAGCGAGGTCCAGTGCGTGATGTGGTTGGCAAGCCGGCTGGAGCGGTTGTCGCCGATGCGGATGACCGCGATCTCCGAGGAACCGCCGCCGATGTCGAAGAGCACGACGGATTTCGCTTCGCGCCCGACCAGCGAGGAGCAGCCGGACACGGCAAGCCGCGCCTCGGTCTCCCGGTTGATGATCTCGAGCTCGAGCCCCGTCTCCGCCTTCACGCGCTGGAGGAAGGCTTCCCCGTTTTCCGCCGCCCGGCAGGCTTCGGTGGCGATGAGGCGGGCGCGGCGGATATTGCGGCTCTTCAGCTTGGCCGCGCAGATGCGCAGCGCCTCCACGGAGCGGTCCATCGCCTCGTTTGACAGCCGGCCGCTCGCCGCCAGCCCCTCGCCGAGCCGTACGATGCGCGAAAAGGCATCGACGACGCGGAACTGGCCCGGCCGCGTCGGCTGGGCGACCAGCAGGCGGCAATTGTTGGTGCCGAGGTCGAGCGCGGCATAGAGCGGGGCATCGTAGCCGTCCCGCTCGGCGGGCCGGTGCGGGGAAAATTCGCGCTTCGGCGGTTCCGGCGCGGCGGGCCGCTGCCCGGCCGCCAATACCGCCGCAGCAGCCGCCACCAGGGGGCCGGCCTCGGCAGGCGACGAAACGGCCCGCGCCGCGCCCTTGCGGCCGCGGTGCTTGCGGCGGGCCTTGTGGCCTTCGCCCTGGCGCTGCTCCTGCTGGGGGGACTGCCGCTCGCCGACGGGGGCGAGCGGACGCACGTTCTCGCCGCCGGCACCCTTGCCGTGCCTGCGGCGCCGGTTGTGGCGCGCGGTGGTGCCGCCGGGGACGGCCTGGGGGCGCTCGGCAGGTCCGGACGAACCGGCTGCCTGGCCTGCGGACGGCAGGGCGGCAGCGGGGGCCGTGGCGCCCTTCTGCTTTGCCTTGCGGCGGCGCGCCCGCTTGGGACGCCCCGCATTGCCCGCATCTTGCGCCCCGGAAACGGACGGCTTTTCGCCGCTGTCGGGGTCGTTCACGTTACTGCCTATGGCGCCGCGCAAAGCTGATGAAGCTGCAAGCAGGCGCTCTCTCGATCTTCGTTGTCCCGACATTACCAGCGCCCGGTCCTTTCGCCAAATTCTTTTTGCGGCCGGCGGGCGGCGGCCGGGGCGCGAACCGAAGAACGAAAATTTCCCCAAAAAACCATTTGCATCTGCCCGTCTTTTGTTTATAAGCCCGCCTCACAGGCACCGGCCCAGCCGGAACCAGCCACGCTGGGGAATAGTTCAACGGTAGAACGACGGACTCTGACTCCGTTAATCTTGGTTCGAATCCAGGTTCCCCAGCCATCTCCATTTTTCTCAATAAAATCAGACATTTAAGAAACATTAGCGGAAGCTAAGTGTTACAGTCTTGTGGATGCTCCATATGGGCCTAACGCATATTGGCTGTGCAATTAGTTGCACCGCGCGGCTCAGCAACACAAAGCTGCGCGCCACAGAGAATGCATGACAACTTGCGGAATAAGATGACGCTAGCAAACGTTTGCAAGCCATACGCACGACGACATGAAGGTGCGACGTTTTAGACGCAGCACGGAAATATGAACGAAAATTCACGCGACAACGCTTGAAACCTTATTGACAATGAGGCATTTATTAAATCAACAGAGAGTAGAACATAGATATCTAACAACGTATTCATCTTTCGTTCACGAAAGAAGAATACGATGCTCGATATCGTATGTGTAGGCATGCGCCGATTTCTAGCACAAATTAGCGCATTGTAACGCAACCAAAGGAGATAGCGATATGAAAGAGATGGATCGTCTCACTAAGCTGCTGTTTCCCGAAGGAACTGAAGGGTCGAAGGTTATCGACCTCAAATTCTTTCCCGGGGAGCAACCAGTGACCGTGGAAGAGTTTTGCAAGGACGTTCATGCTGCGTTTGTGCAGGCCGATTCCGGTCAGTCCCAAAGTTCGGAGTGGTTCGCAGAATCCACGACGCGCCAGAATGTGGATAGATTTTTCAGCGCAATGTAATTGCAGTTGCACGCGAAATTGAATTTATATATCGACGAGGGCTATGTCTTACAGAGCCCTCGTCGATTCGTTTTCAGCTGAAGTAGATCTGCCTGTTCACGTCAATCAAGTATTGGCGTGGGTTCGCGAGAATACTGACCATAAATCAATATTGCTCCATGGTGTCTCTCGTGAGTCGACAAGCTTTCGTGGAGCCTTCCGCCGACGTTCGGTTCCTGCCGGCGGCATGTATTCTCATGACCATGAGATTTACACCGACGTCTTCTACGGCGAAGATCTTGCTGACGACTGGAAACGCTTAGTTATCGTAAAAGAAGTTATACACGTTTTTGACGGACCGGAGGCTTGTGTTGATACACCGGAGAAGCTTGCTAATCTAATACCGTCAATAATCGCGCGACAGCTGTCGGGCAGCCCCTTCCTACCCGCTTTGAACGATCACTTTGGTCCATTTCGTGCGATGGCAGTCCTGCTACCCGCAGCTCTGCGAGACCGGATGAAGGAAGCTGTTGATAGCGGAAGCAGAACGATTAGCGAAGTCGCCACATTCTGCCAGCTTCCCGAGGTATACGTCGATATCTGGATTAACTACGCACCAGAGATTGAACCTCTTCTATTTGAAGCACCCTAATATCCCGTCATATGCGATATGACTGGCGAGGCTATAACCCCGCCAGTCGTGCGCCGTGTTCCGACGATGGACGGCCTCGATCACGGCACTCTGGTCGACAATGGAGAGCTTGGCAAAGCTGGCCGGATTGGGAACGCGGTTGATCGCGTTCCCTCCCTTGCCCGAAACCATGCGCTTCAATTCCGGGGAGAGCGCCACTATGCGGTCTCCCCCTGCCAGTCCTTGTTCTGGTGTTCGGCGAGCGCCATCAAGAGATAGTCACCGGCCTCCCGCATGATATGCGCCAGCATTTCGACGTTGTGCTGAAGGTCGCCGTCGCCGGAAGTCCCGGCCGAGGCAGATTCAATGAAGGCCGATGCGGAAGACGGGAATTCAAGTCCGTGATCACCCATGGCGGAATGGAAGTTTCCGATTTCATCGTTGTTTTCATTCCGCTTAATCAGGAATTCCGCGAACGTTGCGGCGGGTGCCGGGGTCGTGATATTTACAGTCATAAGAACCTCTTTCGTCGTTGTTTGGGGTTTTCGATCTGCCGGGGCGGCTGCAACCGCTTCCGGCAGTTTTCGCTTAAGCTCGAAATCGAGTTACTTTTCAAGAGGATTTCATAGGTTAGTGGTAAGCCTTTGAAATCCCTAATTAATCACGATCACCTCACCCTCGTCCTCGCCGCTGAAGGCGCTCATGGGCCAGATGCCAAGCTCTTCGCCGAGAACCTGAATGATCATGGTGCGAAGGTCGTGCGGGGCTGCCGGGTCGAATGTCCGGGCGATGGCGTCGAGCTTATCGACCGCGCCATGGTAGACGTCGGCGTGGAAGTATGCGGCAGGCTGCATTTCGTTCTGTCTCCATCCCGTGATTGGGCGAGGCAGAAGATGATTCGACGCGGGTGATTTGGCAAGAGGTCTTGATAGATTTTTCTCAATAAAATCAATAGGTAAGCACTTACTTATCTCGTATCAATGGGCAAATCGCCCCGCACGGCTCATGCAAAACCGTGCGGGGCAACCACCCATTGAGCGCCAGCCGGGCAAGGAGGAAACCGGCTGACAATGGCACTTATAGCGGGATGGCCGGGCGAGCGCGTCGATTGTGCAAGAAAGTTAGAAGATAGCCTTATCGGCCAGCACCTTTTCGGCTTCCGCCTGTTCGCGCTTCTTCGCGTTGATGCGGCGCGTCTGCCGGTCGGCGCTCTGGTCGGTGGTCGCGATGCCTGCGCGATGCTTCGCCTGCCGCGCCACGCCGCTCTCTTGCTTCGCCGCCTGCCGTTCCTCATCTGTCGCGAAGCGCCTGCGGGACTTAACGGTCCTGCCTTCTTCTGCCGCCTTCAGGTGCCGCTTCTCCTTCCGGGTCAGCTTGCGGTGCTCCTTGCCCTCCGGCGTGGTCCGCCACTGAGCGTTTTTCTCGATCCATTGCCGAGTATGTCCGTAACGCTTATTGTGTTCGATGTCGTCGGCGTGGGTGTCCCGATAGAGCTTCGCCAACTCTTGATGAGAACGCGGCGAGACCGGAAGGTCGTCAAGATCGAAGTCGGCGAGCGCGGCGTCTAGCATCGCCTGCCGGTCTTCCGGCAATACGGCTTCCCTTGCGTCGTGCGGCGTGGGGATACCAACGGCATAGTCGGCCGTCGTCGGGATGGCGTCGATTTCCGCAAGCACGTCCTCCACAAGCGCGGCGGGGCGCTTAGAAGGCTGAGAAGCAACGATATCGCTCAAATCGTCCATAAGCGTTACGGACAATTCGGTGACATCATTGTTCACTATGCGTTGACGATCTTCACCAAATTCGCTATTCATATCGAACAATCTTCAGAAGCGATTGTGACCTTGATCAACCCCGGCGCTTTAGCACTCGCCGGGGTTTTCTTATGCTGCGGCCTGCTCGATCTGTTCCGCAAGATCAAGGGCGAGGTCGCCGGTCATGCTGACTTCCGGGCCGGACAGGGGAACGCGCAGCTTGAAGCCACGCCCTACGCGAATGAAGCTGTGACCGTGCTTAACGCTGAAGACGCTCGCCTCGCCGTCAACGGTCCCCCGAATGGTCGCCGCAAGCGCAAGCGCACCTTCGGCGCTGTAGGTCGCGGCCGGGCCGTCATCGATCTGGATAGCTACGCCATCGGCTTCCTTGCTGACATTGAAGCCCGGCACGCCTGCCGGGATCGTCCCTGCGGCGACTTCCTTGCGGATCATGTGAGCAATGGCTTCCGTTACGGACAGGTTGAGCGCGCCCGCAATGGCCTGAAGCTGTTCGAGGCGGCGCGGGGAAAGGCGAAGAGAATCGGGCTTGGACAAATTAAGGCTCCATCATTTAACAATCTAATATTGGTGTATTATTATGGCGAAATCAAGATGGAATGTCCGTAACGCTTAGTGGCCGTATATTAGATACGTAGTTAGTAATTAGAAGATACGAATAAACGACGAAAATTGACCATAAGCGTTACGGACAAATCTGACACCTAGCCAGTCACTCGCCGCCTGCGGCGGCTCCCTGCGCGGCCTTCGGCCTTGCCCGCGCCTTGCGGCGCGGACGCCTGAAACGAATTGCCGGAGAGATTTGGATTTCCTCCGGCGCGGAATCTACCGCTTCCGGTTCTTCTCTACCTGTCTCCGGCGGGAAGCATCCCATACCGATAAGAGAGTGTTCCGGCCCGTTCGCTTCGCTCCCGGTCGCGGAACTATCTCCGGTCGGACAGGGACCGTTCCGCCTTTCCGCCGTAGCGACTCGCTGAGAGGCGTTCCGGGTGCCGGATAGGTCGATACACCTGCTGACGCGTAAAACGCGCCAGCGACTCGCTATGAGTCTTTCTAGCGGCTCCGGGTATTCATGTAGTTCCCCGGTCGTGCCTGCCGGCGAAGCTCATCAGCAACAAGGCCGCGCATCTGCTGTTCCATCTGCCGCCCAACCTGCTTGGCAAGGTCGGCATTCTGCGACGGGTCGCCACCCTGCGCGTTTACGGTGACGGGCGCGGAAATGGTGATGTTCTGCACGGGCGCGGCGTTGCTGTTCGCCGGCACAAGGTCGGGCCTGCGGATCGAAGGCGCATCGCCGACATAGCCGCCATCGGCATAACCCGGAAGCATCCCGCCATAATTGAGCGCATCAAGGGTCGAAACGCCGATCTTTTTGACTGCTGCCGCCCGAACCACATATTCGCCATTGGACAAACGCGCCGGAATGCTATCGCTGGTCGAGGTTCCGGGACCGCGAACATGGCCGCCATCGGCATAGAGACCGGCCGGCGCGGGTGCAGGGGGAAACCCGCCGACAAGCCCGCCACCGCTGAAGCCGAACAGGCCCATGAGCGGCTTGACGATAAGCATCTGCACGGCCATGTCGATCAGCTTATCCGTGATCTTGCCAACGGCGTTCGCCAGCGCTTCGGACGCGCTCTTGCCCTGCCGGAGATCGTTCACGAAACCGGAGACAAGCCCGCCCGCGAAGTTCGCCCATTCCTGGGCCTGCTGCTGCGCGGCGCGCTGAGATTCCTCAAGGCGCTTCGCCTCCTGCGAGGCATCCATATAGCCGGCGGCAAGCTGGTCAACCTGGGCCTCAAGCTGCGGCGTGATCGCCATGCCGGCATTTTGCGCTGCGGTCAGAAGGTCGTGCTTCAGCTTCGCCTTCTCAACCGCTGCCGCCTGTTCCTCGATGCTGCCGGTCAGGCCGCGCCGGGCATCGGTTTCAGCGCGAAGGGCTGCGGTGCGCTGCTGAAGCTGGGCCACTTGCCGCTGGAAATCATTGCCAGCGCCCCCTCCCCGCCGGCCCGATCCTCCACCACCGGAAGCGCCGGCCGGGCGGGTCGGATTGTCCACGCTGTCGATTTCGGCCGTGGCCGGCTGGTCTGCGGCGCGGTTCTGCGCCCGTTCGTTCGCCGCCTCACGCCACGCGCCGAGGGCGTTGCCGATATGATCTTGCGAAGCCCGGCGAAGGGCATCGCCATAAGCCTTGCCTGCTTTCTCGCCAGCGCCGGCATAGGTGTTTTCGATACGGGAAAGGGTGACGTTGCCGATGGTGCCGAGCGAGACGCCAACGGACTCCCCGACGCCGTTCAGGCTTTCAATGGTGCTGTTAACGGCGTTGATAACGCCGTTAAGCCCGTCTTCCACGGCGGCAATCATTGCATTCATCGCGTTCACGACGGCTTCGGCGATTGCGGCCGGCAGTTCGGTGAAGGTGACGACGATGCGATCATAAAGCAGCATGAAGCTGCCGATCAGGGTATTCAGCACCTGCTTAACAAAGTCGCCGAGGTCCGCGAAGGATACCTTGGAGCCGGACACGGCATCGGCAATGAAATTGATGGCCGTGATCAAGGTGCCGTTGATCGTGCTGGCGGCAGTCATCGCGCCGTTGCTGATCGTGTCCCATGCCGCGCCGGCATAGTCCTGAAGGTTTGCCATATCCCCGGCGACCGGGTGAATCTGATCGCCGAACGCCGACAAGGCGAAGGTGGCCGCGCCGATGGCCGTTACCAGAAGCAGGAAGGGATTCGTTGCGACCATAGCGGCCTGCGCGGCTGCGGCGCGCGCCAGCGTCGGCACATAGCTGCCGAGGATCACAAGGCCGGCCGCTGCTGCACCCGCCATGACGCAATATGTCGGCCACGACAATAATGCCATCGGCGAGCATGGACGTGACGCCGCTCGCCTCATTCACCTGCCCGACATATTGCGTCATGGCGTTGCGCAGGAGCATGAGCGCGTCCGTGATGCTGGCCGGCATGCTGTCGGCTTGCTCGCGGAGCTTGGCAAGTTCGCCGGTCAGGGCCTTCACCACAACGTCACTGGTCAGCTTGCCTTGCTGGCCGAGGGACCGGAGTTCGGTCACGGTGACGCCGAGGCCGTTCGCCAATGCTTCGGCAACGCGCCCGCCCGTCTCGATCACGGTATTGAGATTGTCACCGGACAGCTTGCCCGATGCCATGGCCTTGGACAGCGCGTTCATGACACTTTCGGCGCGCTGACCCTTCGCGCCCGACACGACAAGGGCGTTGTTCAGGGCTTCGGTATAGTCAAGCTGGGTCTGGGTCGAATAGCCCAAATCCTTCAAGGCGCGGCTGTTCTGGATATAGGCTTCCGCCGTCTGGCCGAGATCCGAATAGGTGCGCCGGGCGATTTCGGAAATGCGGCCCATGACGGCCGCGCCCTTCTCCTGATCGCCGGCCGCGATGTTCACGCGGCTGGAAATATCGTCCCATGCTTCGGCAAGCTGGCGGAGTTCATTCAGGCCGACGCCGACGCCGAGGGTGCCGAGCAAGCCGTTGATGTTCGCCACGCTCGCGCGAAGCGAACGCTCCATACGCTCGCCGGCCTGCTTCGCCCGGTTCTCCATGACGCGGAAACGGCGGTCGGTCTGCTGTGACAGCTTTTCAAAATTGCGAAGGTATCGCTCCATCTGCAACTGAAAAGTAAGGACAAGCTGCTGGCCATCATCTGCCATGCGGGAAACTCCTATGCGGCTTCGGCTTCGCGGAAAAGCCGATCAAAATCTTCGGGGTCGAGTTCGTGGATTGAGCGCTGGTTATCGTTCGCTGCGGCCCGGAAGACGGCCAGCGCCGAGGCAATAGCGCCGTCGATATGGTTGATGTAGGCGCGGGCTTCTTCGGTGTGGCGAGCGCGGAGCGAGGCCGTCTTGTCAAATGACGCCGATGGACCTTTCACCGCTTCCTCAATGGCAATCATGAGGACAGTGCGCCAAAGGTTCTCATGGGCATCACCAGCCGACAGGTTGTCGTCAAATTCCATGCCGTCGATAATCATAGAAGAGCGCGCTCCTGCCGCTGCTTGATAGAGTTGTGGCAAGGTGCGCAAAGGGGCTGCCAGTTGGCCCGGTGCCAGAACAGGCGCTTGTCGCCACGGTGCGGGATGATGTGGTCCACGACGGTTGCAAGCCGGGTGACGCCGTGGGTGCTGCACTCCCGGCAATGCGGGTGCATGGCGAGATATTCGTGGCGGGCCTTGCGCCACTCATGGTTATAGCCGCGCGCTGCGGCCGAGGGCCGGCGGGCATCGTGGCGGGCGTTGCGATCCTGTCGGGCCTTGCGCTGGCAAGCACAAAGCTCGCCGTGCGGCACGACGTTGCCACAAGAGCAAATGCGGGGCGGAAGGCTCATTACTTCTTCCCGCCCGAACCAACGGAACCACCACCAGAGCCGGTGACTGCGATGCGCTCGATATCCACACCACCCGAAATCAAGACGCCGCCCGTGATCACCTCGCCATAAACAAGCGGAACCGGCGCGCCCTGATTGTAAGTGTTGCCCGGCCCGGACGTGGTAAAGCTCGTGGAGCCGTCCGTTTCTTCGGCCTTCTCTTCAGGTGCAAGGAGCGAAGAAACGCCGGACAAAGCGACTGCGGCGCCGAGAAGCGCAACCTGCCCTCCGGTCATACCAAGGCTCGCGCCGCCGATGGAGATTTGAGCGGCGAGCGCGCCGCCCGTGAAGGCAAATGCCGCACCTACAAGCGTGATTCCCAGAATGACCTCGAGAAGCCCGCCGCGCTTGGAGCCGGCAATAAAGGGAACAATGTGAAGATCGCCCTTGCCGAGCCGGAACGCCGCGACTTGATTTTCATCGAACGATACACCCTTGTCCACGTCCTTGCCGCGAACAACGTGCCATGCACCTTCGTGAATATCCTTCCTGAAGGTCGGGAAATTTACGCTCAGGGCGCGGATTGCCTCGCCGGCCGTGGTGACGGCGAGCTTAAAGGATTTGCCGTATTTCTCACCGAGCGATCCGTGAAGATGAATGGTGCGCATCATGGATTAGTTACTCGCAATCTTGGCCTTGAGGGCCTGAAGGCCGGCGCGGTCAAATTCGGGGTCGAGACCTTCGGCAATGTTGCGCGCGGCCTGTTCCGGGTCGGGTGCCTTCTTGCTGCCTTCGCCAGTGCCGAACCTGCCGATAAAGGCCTCATTGATTTCGGTCGGCGTGGCGTTCCATGCCTGTTCGGGCGTCCAGCCAAGCCAGCCGGTCGCAACGCGATAGAGGTCGCGATAGACGTTCCGCATGTCGATCTTGGTTTCGCCGAGCGGCTGCGGTGCCGTGTCCAACGATTGGACAGGTGCCGGAAAGAACATGGAAACGAGTTCGGCGAGCGGCTGTTTCACGGCGAGGAAGAAAGGGGAGAGCGGCCTTCCCGCCGCTTCTGAACGAAGGAAGGCCGCACCACCCTGCCCCGTGGACGAAGCGGTCAGGATGGTATCTGCGATGATCGTAAGATTGAGTTCGTCCAGCCCCCGGAAAATTGCCGGGAAGCCGTAACGGGCCTCAAGGGTAGCAGCGGCCCGCAACGTCGGGCGAAGCACGACGACGTGGCCGTCGTGCTCAATGCTCACCTGTTCGTATGCGGGCCGCTGGTAGGTCATGGATTAGGCCGCGACCTTCAGCTTCAGGAAGCGGTCAGGGTTCGTCACGTCGCCGCCGACACGCTTGCGGGCATGGAAGCGGACGGTGCCCTTCGTCGCCTGCGAATACGGATCGCGGAGAACGGACAGGCCGACGCGATCAATGATGCGATAGCCGGACAGGTCGCCGAACATGATCGGATAGGCGTTCGCGGCCACGTCCGGCATGTCGACCATTTCGACAATCGGACGGCCAAGCAGGGTGACGGGTGCGCCGGCCGTGATGGGGTCGAGCATGATGAAGCGGCCCGTGCCATCCTTCAGGGTGCGCAGCGTGCCGAGCGTCTTGCGGTTCATAAGCCATACGCCATTCTGCGCGACGACGGACGGAACCGAATGGAACATGCCGATAATGGTTGCGGCCGGATCAGCGCCGAGCGTGGCCGCGTTGCCGGTCTTGACTTCGGCAATGCCGGATGCGGTCAGAAGACCACGCGGCTTGCCGGTGCCATTGCCGGACACGAAAGCCGTCGCTTCGGTCTTGCCGAAGGACTCGCCGAGATCGGCGGCAAGCTCGCCTTCCAGATTGTAGGCGTTGTCTTCCAGAAGCTGGGTGGACACGTCCACATAGGTTGCCAGCTCGTAGGGCGTGAACGTCGCCTGTTCGAAGGTCATATCGGACTGTTCGCGGTCGTCGGTTTCACCCACCCACGTTGCGGCCGTGCCGGTCAGCTTGCGGGGCAGCTTGATTTCCGGCGCTGCGATCGACATGACGCGGGCATAAGAACGAACCGGCGAAAATTCGACGATCTTCTTCAGGATTTCCGCGCCGAAGGCTTCCGGGGCCAGATAGCCGCCCTGCGAGTCGGTCGAGACGGTCAGCGCTGCGACGGCCTTCTGTTCCATGCGCTCGACGCCACGGCGGGCGAAGTCAACGAACGCCTTGCGCTCAAGGCCGTTGTCGTTTGCACCGTCCGGGTGATTGTTGTTCGCGGCAGTCGGGCGGTTGAGCTTCGCCTTGATCGTGTTCAAGTCGTTGCGCAGCGCCTTGAGTTCGTCGCTGATCACAAATTCGCCGGGTGCGACGACACCAGCCTTCATTTCGATTTCTTCGTTTTCCAAACTATTTTCCTCAAGATTTGCCGTCCCATCTGCGGCCTTGATGCTGGTGATTTGCGCGCCCGGATGGGACGGGACGGCGACAACGGAAATTTCGTGAAGGTCGAGGGCGGTAATGATGCGCCCGCGCTAGCGGGGCTTGCTGGCCTTCGTGCGGAAGCCGATGGACAGGCCGGAAACGGCCTTCGTGCGGATCATGGCGCGGACTTCGCGGGCGCGCTCCACGTCATCGATAAGCAAGCGGCCCTTGACGGTCAGGCCGTCCGGCGTCTCTGCGATTTCATCCCAAACGCCGATAACCTGCGCCTGATCATGGGCGAAGAGCATCGGCAGGATTTCCGGCGAGGCGAACGCGCCCTTTTCAATCACATCGCCGACGCGATCCGGCGAGCCGAAGGGCCATGCAATGCCCGTGATGGTGCCAGCGTCGTCAACGGTGAGCGCGGCTTTGATTTCGAGGCGTTCGGTCATTCGGCCACGCCCTCGTAGGCTGCGCTGATAGCTGCGGCGAGATCGCCGGACGCTGCGGCCTGTCGCTGTTCGTCCTGGGTGTCGGGTGCGCCGAACCACATGGCCGAGAGAATACCCATGGCGACGGGCAGGCTTTCGCCGAGGGGGCGGGCCTCAACATAGGTCTGCACCATGGTCATGGCCTCCTGCGGCTTCATTCCACCGCCGATCAGGCCGAGGCGGATGATTTCGGAAAGGTCAACGGCATTGAAGGCGAGCGAGCGGACGCGATGGAAAAGGACGCCGATGCTGGCACCCGTCTGGCGCTCAAGCTCCTTGATCATGGGAAAGGTCAGGGCGAAGGTCTTTTCGCCGTCGCCGAAGAAAGCGCGGTGTTCGATCATCGGATGAACTTCCCACCGATAAACTTGACCGGAACCGTCATGGCGTCGTCGCCGTAAATCCGCTTGATGGCGCTGATCTGCCATTCTTCGAGATGAAGACCCTTGCCATAGGTGCCTTCCTCAAGGTCGGCGGCTTCTTCGGCCGTGAGCTTGCCGTGACGCTCAAACCACGGCTTTTCGGTCTTCCACCACGGTTCCGGTTCGGCGTCGTGGATGCGCCATCGTGTCGGGCTTGATCTGCTTCGGGTTCTCGCGCTCGTAATTCCCGAATAGCTCCATGATACTTTCGCCCGCCGCTGCCGTCTCGCGTGCCGTCCCCGTGGCCGGCTTCACAATAGGGTCGCGCGGGACGCCAGAATAATCGCCCTTGTCGCGCTCAAAGCCGCGCCCAAGTCCTTCAATCTCTGCCCGCATCATTTGCCGGGCGCTGTCCTGCCAATCGGGGTTGGTCCGATCTACAAGCAGACGGTTCCGCTCCGCATAGTCATCGGCCTCATGGGCGATCAAAGCCGTTTCGCCGGAAACGAGGTGCTTGCGCATATCGTCCAGCTTGGCGCGACGAAGGAAGGCGTCATGTTCGCGAGCGTGTTCAAGCACCTTCACGTCAATGGTGGCATCAAGGATGGCGAGCGGGCTGGCCGATGAGATTTCGCCGCGTCGGGCGCGTTCGAAGACTGTCCGGCTCGCCTCATCAACATCGGCCTGCTTCGGCATCGACTGCCGGGCCTGCTCATCGCGATCAATCACGGCGTTGTAATGCTGCCAAACGGCATCGGCCTTGTCGTCGGCCGTCATGGTGCGGCGAGCCTTGAGGTCTTCGAAATAGCGATGCCACTCTTCGACCTTCGGCCACATGAGGCGCTTGGCCTCACTTTCCTCCTTCGTGCCGAGCGCCTTCACGATCTCCGTCTTGCCGACCACTTCGACAAGTTCGAGGGGAACGCGAATACGGAAATAGTAGCTCGCGCCTCGCCGAAGAAGATAGGTCAACCGGGCCATAAATGCTAAACATGGACTGCCTGTGTGTTACAGTCATGTGTTACAACTTTTCAAAAATTATGTCAACAATATCAATTACTTTTAGGAAATCAGGCGCTTGAAAATTCTTGGAATACTGTCCAGGTTCCCCAGTCAATTCTCCCCAATGATCGTTTCCTTCCGGCACCGCTGTTCTTGACATGGGCGGCGGGCATGTTTGACTGCGGGGCGATAGTGCTTCGGCGAGGAACCCGGCCGCCTCATGTTTCGCAATCTCGATTTCAGTTCCTGGCACAGCCTGCTCGTGACGCTGATCGGGCTTGCGCTCTTCACGCTCATCAGCATCGGCATCCGGCTCGTCATGATGATGACGATCCAGCGGCGGCGCGAGCGGGTGAACCGGCAGATCAACGAGCGCCTGCGCACGCTGATCGCCGCCTACAAGACGCTCGGCGGCTCGTTCACCGGGACTCTTTCGGTCGATCCGACCCATCTGCGTGATGCCCGGCGGCACATGGAAGGCGAAGGCGCATCCGGCCTTGCCGAGGGCATCCTTGCCAGTTCCGAGCGCAGCCGGCGCATCCGCGACGATGTGGAGGCCGCGCTCTCGGACATCATCCTGCTCGGCACGGAAGAACAGGTCCGCCTTGCCGAAAAGGCCGCACGGGACCTCGTCTCCGGCCGGCCGATCCACACGCACGACCTCGTGGTTTCCCTGCGCGCCTTCATCCGCGCGGCGCTCGACCTCGATCCCGTTCCCGCCGACCTCGCCATCCCGCACCAGGGCCCTGCCCGCCCCTCCGGCGGCAGCCGCGGCAAGGAAAGCGCGCGCGGCGGCGGCAAAGGCGGCGGTGGAGGCGGCGGCGGCATGGGAATGGGCGGCGGTGGCGGCATGGGCGGCGGGCTCGGATCGTCCGGGCATGCCGAGGAGGACGACGGCGTCCACAAGCCTTGATAGCGGACAAGGCCAGCGGAAGGGGCGCCCGCTTTCCGCGTGTTCCGTTTCAGAAGGTCGGCGGCGTGCAGGCGCTGATGACCTCGCAGGGCACCGGGCCGACGCAACGGAAACGATGCGGCCGGCGGCTCTCGAAATAGTAGGCATCGCCCGGGCCGAGGATGCGGCGCTCGTCGTCGACCGTTACCTCGAGGCGGCCGGAGAGCACGATACCGCCCTCCTCGCCTTCGTGGACCAGCGGCACCTTTCCGGTGTCGGCGCCCGGCTGGTAGCATTCCTTCAGGATCTGCAGGCTGCGGCCGAAGAGATTGTCGCCGAGCTGGCGATAGGAAATGCCGCCCTTGCCGATCTCCGTCAATTCGTCCGCCCGGTAGAACGCCTTCTTCGGGCGGTCGGGCTCGAAGGCGAAGAATTCGGCAAGGCCGATGGGAATGCCGTCGAGGATGCGCTTCAACGCCCCGACCGATGGGTTGGACGCATTCGATTCGATCAGCGAGATCGTCGAATTGGTAACGCCGGCGCGCTTGGCGAGCGCGCGCTGCGAGAGATTGTGGGCCATGCGCAGGTGGCGCAGCCTGCCCCCGATATCGACGGACATGGCACTTCCTGTTCCAGATGTTCGAAATAGCGAAAACCGCCTCTTCCATATCCTTTCTTTTCAACTGCTTGCCGTCAACGAGAAAAGGACTTGTTCGCCTTGGCAAATCATGGCGCAATCATTTTAACGAGAGGAGTCCTGCCATGAACGTTCACAACAAGCCCAACGCACCGGTGCTCGACAGCTACTGGATGCCCTTCACCGCCAACCGCCAGTTCAAGGCCGCGCCGCGCCTGCTCGCCGGCGCCGAAGGCATGTATTACACCAGCGCCGACGGCCGGCAGGTGCTCGACGGCACCGCGGGCCTTTGGTGCGTGAACGCCGGCCACGGGCGCCGGCAGATCGCCTCCGCCGTCGAGCGGCAACTGACGCAGATGGATTTCGCGCCCTCCTTCCAGATGGGCCATCCGATCGCCTTCGACTTCGCCGAACGGCTTGCCGAGATCGCGCCCGGCCCCGAGGGCGCCAAGCTCGACCGCGTGTTCTACACCGGCTCCGGCTCCGAATCGGTCGATACGGCGCTGAAGATCGCCATCGCCTACCAGCGCGCCATCGGCCAGGGCACGCGCACGCGCCTCATCGGCCGCGAGCGCGGCTACCACGGCGTCGGCTTCGGCGGCATCTCGGTCGGCGGCATCGTCTCCAACCGCCGCGTCTTCCCGCAGCTTCCCGGCTCCGACCACCTGCGCCATACGCACGACCTTTCGAAGAACGCCTATGTGAAAGGCCAGCCGGAGTACGGCGCGGACCTCGCGGACGACCTGGAACGCCTCGTCGGCCTGCATGGTGCGGAAACCATCGCGGCCTGCATCGTCGAGCCCGTCGCCGGCTCGACGGGCGTTCTCATCCCGCCGAAGGGCTATCTCGAACGGCTACGCGCGATCTGCGACAGGCACGGCATCCTCCTCATCTTCGATGAGGTCATCACCGGCTTCGGCCGCCTCGGCGCCGCCTTCGCGACCGATTATTTCGGCGTGACGCCGGATATCGTGACCACCGCCAAGGGGCTGACCAACGGCGCAATCCCGATGGGCGCGGTCTTCTCCAGCCGCAAGGTGCACGACGTGCTGATGCAGGGCCCGGAAAACACTATCGAGCTGTTCCACGGCTACACTTATTCCGGCCATCCGGCGGCCTGCGCGGCGGGCCTTGCCACACTCGACATCTACCGCGACGAGGGTCTTTTCACCCGCGCTGCCGAGTTGCAGGACGACTGGCATGCCGCGATGCATTCGCTGAAGGGCCTGCCGCACGTCATCGACATCCGCACGATCGGCTTCATCGCCGGCATCGAGCTTGCCCCGCGCGAGGGCAAGCCGGGCGCCCGTGCCTACGATGTCTTCGTCGATTGCTTCGAGAAGGGCCTGCTCATCCGCGTCACCGGCGACATCATCGCCTTCTCGCCGCCGCTGATCGCCGAGAAGAAGCACTTCGAGGACATCGTCTCGATCCTCGGCGATGCGCTGAAGCGCGCCGCCTGATCTTCCTTCGCGGGAAAACGCTGTTATATCTGGGCCCGTAATCATGACGGGCCCAGTTTCATGTCGATAGCCGCAAAAACCGAACCGAAACTCATCTTCCGGCTCCAGTTCGAGCCGGAGGGGCGGATCGGGCGCGGCAAGATAGAGCTGCTCGCGCATATCAGGGAGACCGGCTCGATCTCCGCCGGCGGGCGGGCGATGGACATGTCCTATCGCCGGGCCTGGCTGCTCGTCGACGAGATGAACCGGATGTTCCGCCAGCCGGTGGTGGAATCCCAGCGCGGCGGCAAGCAGGGCGGCGGCGCGCTGCTGACGCCCTTCGGCGAGGCGCTGATCGCCCACTATCACGCCATGGAAGAAAAGGCGCAGGCGGCGCTTGCGGACGACATCGGCTGGATCGTCGCCAACCTTTCGGACTGATCTATTCCAGCGCCACCGTCTTGATGACGGCGTGCACCGGCTTGCCGGTGACAAGGCCGAGGCGTTCGACCGAGAGCGCCGTGATGCGGGCGCGCACATGATCGCCGCCGCAGGCGATGGAAAGGCTCGCCATGCCCTCCCCGTCCGGTTCGATGGCGTCGATGACCCCATCGAGGATGTTGAGGGCGCTGAGGCCTTCCGGGCGCACCGTCGCCACCATGACGTCGCGGGCGGGAATGCGAAGGCGCACCGCCTCGCCGGGCGAGACGGCAGCGCCCGGCACGAGGATCGCCGCGCCGCCGGCAAGGCGGATGGTGGCAAGG
>Ga0206118_100324_pt1 | contig 29665 bp, 24 predicted proteins | sample 3A20Ametagenome_FD_177999 | JGI IMG/M metagenome (GOLD analysis project Ga0206118, IMG submission 177999) | Enriched microbial communities from leaf-cutter ant dump, University of Wisconsin, Madison, United States - 3A20A | ecosystem: Environmental > Terrestrial > Nest > Insects nest > Nest dump... | reverse complement strand
CTGGCCCATCGACTTGCGGGTGGCCTCCAGCGGCGACAGCCCTTCCTCGGACATGATGCGCTCGACGTTCTCCACCACCACGATGGCGTCGTCCACCAGCAGGCCGATCGCCAGCACCATCGCGAACATGGTCAGCATGTTGATCGAGAAGCCCAGCGCGGCAAGGATGCCGAAGGTGCCCAGCAGCACCACCGGCACCGCGATCGTCGGGATCAGCGTGGCGCGGAAGTTCTGCAGGAACAGGTACATCACCAGGAACACCAGCACGATGGCCTCGACCAGGGTCTCGACCACGCCCTTGATCGACACCTTCACGAACGGGGTGGTGTCGTAGGGGATCACCGCCTTCAGCCCGCGCGGGTAGTTGGCGCTCAGTTCATCCAGGGTCTTCCTGACGCCCTCGGCGGTGTCCAGCGCATTGGCGCCGGTGGCCAGGGTGATGGCCAGGCCCGAGGCCGGCTTGCCGTTGTAGCGGGTGACGAAGTCGTAGGTCTCCGCGCCCAGCTCGACCCGCGCCACGTCGCCCAGCTTCAGCATGGAGCCGTCGGCCTCGGTGCGCACCACGATGTCGCGGAACTGCTCCGGCGTCTGCAGGCGGTCCTGCGCGTTGATGGTGGCGTTGAGCTGCTGGCCCTTGACCGCCGGCGCCCCGCCCAGCTGGCCGACCGCGACCTGCGCGTTCTGCGCGCGGACCGCGGCGGTGATCTCGTCGACCGACACCTTGTAGGTCTGCAGCTTGTTCGGGTCCAGCCAGATGCGCATGGCGTACTTGCCGCCGAACACCTCGATGCTGCCCACGCCCGGCACCCGGCTCAGCGGGTCCAGCACGTTGGAGCCGACGTAGTCGGAGATGTCGGTGGCGTCCATGCTGCCGTCCTCGGAGACGAAGCCGACCACCTGCAGGAAGCCGCTGGAGGACTTGGCCACGTTGATGCCCTGGCGCTGCACTTCCTGCGGCAGCAGCGGCATGGCCAGCTGCAGCTTGTTCTGCACCTGTACCTGGGCGATGTCCGGGTTGGTGCCGCTGGCGAAGGTCAGGGTGATGCTGGCCTGGCCGTTGGAGGAGCTGTTGGACGAGAAGTAGATCAGCCCGTCCAGGCCCTTCATGTTCTGCTCGATGATCTGCGTCACCGAGTCCTCGACCACCTTGGCCGAGGCGCCGGGGTAGCTGGCGCTGATCGACACCGCCGGCGGCGCGACCTCGGGGTACATCGAGATCGGCAGCTTGAGCATGGCCAGCGCGCCGGCCAGCATGATGATGATGGCGATGACCCACGCGAAGATGGGCCGGTCGATGAAGAAGCGTGCCATGTGCGCCCCCGCTTACTGCTTGGCCGCCGGCGCGGCCGGCGTGGCGGCTTCGGCACCCTTCTCGGTGGCCTGCACCGGCATGCCGGGGCCTATCTTCTGCAGGCCCTCGACGATCACCTTGTCGCCGGCCGCCAGCCCGTCCTCCACCAGCCACTTGTCGCCGACCGTGCGGCTGACCGCGACCTGGCGCAGCGCCACCTTGCCCTCGCCGTCCACCACCATCGCGCTGGTGTTGCCGCGGGCGTCGCGGGCGATGCCCTGCATCGGCACCAGCAGCCCGTCCTGGCGCACGCCGCTGCCGACCACCGCGCGCACGAACATGCCCGGCATCAGCACCTGCCCGGGGTTGTCCACGCGCACGCGCAGGCCGTAGCTGCCGGTGCCCGGGTCGACGCTGACCTCGGAGAACTCCAGCGTGCCCTTGTGGGCGAACGGGGTGCCGTCCTCCAGCAGGATGTCCACCGGCTGCTCGCCGTTGCCCTGCAGACGACCGGCATCCAGCTCGCGGCGCAGCTGCAGCAGTTCGGCCGAGGACTGGGTGACGTCGATGTAGATCGGGTCGAGCTGGTGGATGGTGGCCAGCGGCTCGGCCTGCCCGGCGCTGACCAGCGCGCCCTGGGTGACGCTGGACTTGCCGATGCGGCCGGCGATCGGTGCGGTGATGCGCGCGTAGCCCAGGGTCACGTTGGCCGCGTCCAGCGCCGCGCGCGCGGCGCCGACGTCGGCCTCGGCCTGCTTCCACGCGGCCTGCGCGTTCTCGTCGTCCTGCATGCTGATCGCCTTGACCTTCACCAGCTCGGCGCTGCGGCGCGCGGCCAGCCGCGCGGCCGTGGCGCTGGCCTCGGCACGGGCCAGCTGCGCGCGGGCGCTGTTGGCTTGGGCGCGGTAGGCGGCGTCGTCCAGCTGGTACAGCGGCTGGCCCTGCGTGACCAGCGCGCCTTCGGTGAACAGCCGCTTGGCGACGATGCCGCTGACCTGCGGCCGCACCTCGGCCACCTGGTAGCCGGTGGCGCGGCCAACCAGCTCGCGGGTCAGGGTGACCGGCTCGGTCTTCAGGGTGACCACGGTGACCTGCCCGGGCCCGCCCTGCGGCGGGGCCTCGCCGCCCTTGCAGGCGGCAAGCGCGACGGTGAGTGCAAGGGACAGCGCGACGAGGCGGCGGTTGCGGATCGAGGTCATGGAATGGGCTCGGCGGGAAGGGGAAACGCTCGCGGGACGAGGCGGCATCGTGCCATCGGCACCGTGCCGGACGCGTTACGGCCAATGGCCCGGACGGCCACCGCGCGCATGACACCACATCCTGCGGAGCAAGCGCGGAAATATACATACATGCAAGACTGTTTGTAAACAATTATGATGGCGGCCGGGTTTGATCCAGCGACTTGCACGGGTAACGCGGCAATGGCCAGAAAAACCAGAGAAGAGGCTCTCGCCACCCGCGAGGGCATCCTTGACGCGGCGCTGGCCTGCTTCCACGAGCACGGCGTGGCCGGCACCTCGCTGGCCGCCATCGGCGAGCGCGCCGGCTATACCCGCGGCGCGGTCTACTGGCACTTCAAGAACAAGACCGAGGTGCTGGAGGCGATGATCCGGCGCAAGCACCTGCCATTCCTCGAACGGCTGCGCCGCACCGCCTCGCCCCGCCGCAGCACGCCCATCCTCGATCTGCGCTCGGTGATGCTGGTGTCGATCAACGAGCTGGCCACCGACGCGCAGCTGCGCTCGATGATGGAGATCATGCTGCGCAACGACCCTTCCGCCGAAAGCCAGGCCATCCGCCGGCTGCAGCACGAAGGCACCGCCGAGGAACTGGCGATCTTCCGCAGCGCCTTCGCCCGCGCGCGCGAACTGGGGCAGCTGCGCGACGGCGTCGACCCGGCCACGCCGGCCCGCGTGCTCCATGCCTGCCTGACCGGCGTGCTGTGCAGCGGCATGATGGAGCCGGAGCACTTCACGCTGGAACGCGAGGCGCCCGAGGCCATCGACGCGCTGTTCAGCTGGTACGTGAAGCCCGGCCTGTTCGTCCCCGGCGCACCACCTTCGCCGCTGCCGGACGACGAAGCCGGCTGAAGCCTGAAGACGGTCGCGGCGGTGCCTCAAGCATCGCCCGCGGCGGCCGATACCCGCGGGCGACCGGCATGGGCCGGGTAGTCAGCAGGCAACGGAAAACAATGGATATCCAGAGGTACGACCACGATCACCGGCAGATCCTCGGCCAGATCGAATCGCTGCGCGCACTGTCGCGTGCAGGCATACGCGAGAACGCCGAAGCCATCGGCGAGCTCATCACCAGCACCGCCAGCCAGATCAAGTTCCACCTGGCCGCCGAGGACCAGGTGCTGTACCCGTCGCTGGCGCGCTGCGGCAAGCCGGAGATCGCCGCGATGAGCGAGCGCTACCGCAAGGAGATGCAGGGGCTGGCCAAGGCCTTCGCCGGCTTCGTGCAGCAGTGGCGGGTGCCGTCGCGGCTGGCGGCCGACCCCGAGGGCTTCCGCCGCGACGCCAACACCGTGCTGCGCGCGCTGTTCGAGCGCCTGCAGCGCGAGAACGTCGAGTTGTACCCGGCCGCACGCAGGGCCTGAGCCCTCGCCCCACGGCCATGACGCCGCTCCCGATGGCGCCGCGACGCCGCGCCATCGGGCATGCATTCCAATCGTGCCCGCCGGCCGGCGGGTGAAACCGGCGATCCACCCCCACTGGCCCCACCCCTCCCCTGCAACTGGCGCTATGCGCCCCTTGCCGAGCGCCGCACGCTGGCCGGCGTCCAGGAGGAAGACCATGACGACCACCAATTCGGATCTGTTGCAGCGCCGTGCAGCCAGCGTGCCGCGCGGCATCGGCTCGGCGATGGGCATCTTCGCCGCGCGCGCCGAGAACGCGGAACTGTGGGACGTGGAGGGCCGGCGCCATATCGACTTCGCCGCCGGCATCGCGGTGACCAACACCGGCCACCGCCACCCGCGGATCATGGCCGCGGTGCAGGCGCAGCTGGAGCGCTTCACCCACACCGCGTTCCAGGTGTCGGCCTACGAGTCCTACATCGCGCTGGCCGAGCGCCTGAACGCCATCGCGCCCATCGCCGGTCCGGCCAAGACGCTGTTGCTTTCCACCGGCGCCGAGGCGGTGGAGAACGCGATCAAGATCGCCCGCGCCGCCACCGGCCGCCGCGCGGTGGTGGCGTTCGCCGGCGGCTTCCACGGCCGCAGCTTCATGGCGATGGCGCTGACCGGCAAGACCGCGCCGTACAAACGTGGCTTCGGCCCGCTGCCGGGCGAGGTGTATCACCTGCCATTCCCGGTCGAACACCACGGCATCGGCGTCGCCGACAGCCTGGCCGCGCTGGAACAACTGTTCCGCGCCGACGTCGCCGCCGATGAAGTCGCCGCGATCATCATCGAGCCGGTGCAGGGCGAAGGCGGTTTCCATGCCGCGCCGACCGAGTTGTTACAGGCCTTGCGCGAAATCGCCGACCGCCACGGCATTCTGCTGATCGCCGACGAGGTGCAGACCGGCTTCGCCCGCACCGGGCGCATGTTCGGCATCGAGCATTCCGGGGTGAAACCGGACCTGATCACGGTGGCCAAGTCGCTGGCCGGCGGCTTCCCGCTGTCCGGGGTGATCGGCCGCGCCAAGGTGATGGATGCGGTCGATCCGGGCGGGCTGGGCGGCACCTACGCCGGCTCGCCGGTGGCCTGCGCCGCCGCGCTGGCGGTGCTGGACGTGATCGCCGAAGAACAACTGGCCGAGCGCGCCCGGGCCATCGGCGCGCGCACCATCGAACGCCTGCAGGCGTTTGCCCGGCGCGGCGAGCTGCGCCCGATCGGCAACGTGCGCGGCCGCGGCGCGATGATCGCCTTCGACCTGCTCGCCACGCACGGCGGCAACGAACCCGACCCTGCCGCGACGCAGGCGGTGCTGCGCCGCGCCCACGCGCTGGGGTTGGTGCTGCTGGGCTGCGGCAGCCGCGGCGAGGCGATCCGCCTGCTGTTCCCGCTGACCATCCCCGACGCGGTGCTGGACGAAGGCCTGGACCTGCTGGAACAGGCGCTGCGCCCGGAGTGAACGTAGGTGGGGGCTACGTCCCCGGCGGCATCATGCATGCAGCGTCGGGGGCGTAGCCCCCCACCTGCCGGCTCGCCTTCAATACAACCGGCCGGCTACCCTCGGCAATCCGCCCTGCCCCGCCGCCGACGGGGCAGGGCCACCGGAGCACGCCGCCGATGAAGTCCGAAACCCGCAGCCTCGACCTGCTCAACCTCGCGTTGGACCCCGCCGCGCCGCTGAGCCTGCAGCACCAGTTGCGGCAGAAGCTGGTCGACGCCATCCACCGCGGCGTGCTGCGCCCGGACCAGCGGCTGCCGTCCTCGCGCCACCTGGCCGCGCGCATCGGCGTGTCGCGCAACACCGTCAGCCTCACCTACGACGCACTGCTGGCCGAGGGCCACCTGGTCAGCCGCCCGCGCAGCGGCATCTTCATCGCCCCGGACATCGCCGCCGGCCGCATCGGTACCCGCCAGCGCGCGGTCGAACCGACCTCGGCAATGGCCGCGCGGCTGCCAACCATCGCCGAGGACGGTAGCTTCCGCTGCCCCCAGCACTGGCACCGCTACCCGTTCCCGTTCATCGACGGCCGCGTCGATGCCGAACTGGCACCGGTGGCCGAATGGCGCGAGGCGCTGCGGCTGGCCGGCTCGCGCCACGAACTGCAGCAGTGGAACCTCGACGCCGGCGACGGCGACGACCCGCTGCTGGCCGAGGAAATCCGCGGCAAGGTGCTGCCGATGCGCGGCATCCAGGCCGGCGCCGACGAACTGCTGATGGCGCTGTCCTGCCGCCACGCGCTGCAGCTGGCCGGCGAGCTGCTGGTCCGGCGAGGCACCCCGGTGGTGCTGGAACAACCCGCCGATCCCGAATTCGAGCGGCGCATGCGCGAACGCCACGCCGACATCTCCACGCTGGACCCGGAACTGCGCCAGCCGCTGCCACAGGGCGCGGTGGTGGTCGGCAGCGGCCGCCGCGCGTTCGCCGCCGGTTCGCCGCGGCCACGTCAGCTGCTCGACGCGCTGGCCGCCGCCGATGCGGTGCTGATCGAGCACGACGTGCCGCCGGACGTGCCCAGCGGCGAACGCGTGGCGCCGGCGCTGCGCGCCTTCGACCAGGACGGACGGGTGATCCACGTCGCCAGCCTGTCGCCGGTGGTGGCCTGCGGCGAACCGCCGGCGGTGCTGGTGGCGGCCAACGCCTTCATCGAGCGTGCGCGCCAACTGCGGCGCAACCGCGGCACCACCCTGCCGTGGCTGGTGCAGCGCAGCTGGGCGTACTTCATCGGCATGGGCCACTACTCGGCGGCGCTGGTGCGCGCCGGGCGGCTGCTGGCCGAGCGCCGCACCGCCCTGCGCGACGCGCTGAACCACTACCTGCACGAATTCGTCGCCATCGACACCGCGCCCGGCGCCAGCGCCTACGACGTCAACGTGCCGGTCGGCATGGACGCGCGCGAACTGGCGCGGCGCGCGGCCGGCATCGGCGTGCTGGTGGAGCCGTTGCAACTGGGCGAGGGCCGCCAGGTGCTGCGCATGGGCGTGACCGGCATCGCCGCGGCACAGATCCGCGAGGGCGTGCGCACCCTGTCGCGGCTGGTGCGCGGCGACCTGGCCCCGGCCACCCGGCGCATCGAAGATGACCTGCCGCCGCTGCGCGGCAAGGCGCTGCGCCGCGCCATGACCGGTGCCCACTGGCTCTACAGCACCGTCTATGGCGAACCGTGCACGCTGGAGATCCGCGCCGACGGCACCCTGGCCGGCACCGCCGGCTATGCCGGCGAGGACTGCGACCACGGCCACTGGTGGATCGAGGACGACCGCTGGTACCGGCAGTGGCGGCAATGGGCCTACGGCGAGGCCGCCGGCTACGCGCTGGTGCTCGACGGCGACCAGTTGCGCCTGTACGGCGAGGATGGCCTGCTCGCCGACACCGCGGTGCTGACCCGCCCCGGGCGCCCGCGCAACCGCGACTGACCCCATCGATTCCCCCGGACTGGCTCTAAGCACGCTCGCCGGCAGCCTCTACCGTCGAAGCGTCGGCCATACCCACGGGGAACCACCTTGCAGGCATCAGCACACGACGGCGGCCACCGCGGCACGTTCGGCATCGCCGGGTTGCAACTGGCATTGGCGCCGGGCGACAACCTGCAGAACATAGCCACCGAGATAAGCACGGTCGCGCGGCGCTTTCCCTGGGTGCGCATGGTGCTGCTCGGCGAGCTGTGCGGCTATGGCGCCAACCCCGCCTTCGCCCAAGCCCTGCCCTGCACCGCCGAGCAGTTCCTCTGCGAACTGGCGCGCGAGCACGGGCTGTGGCTGGTGCCCGGCTCGCTGTACGAGCAGCGCGGCGAGGCGGTGTTCAACACCACGCCGGTGATCGACCCGCAGGGCCGGGTGGTCGCGCGCCACCGCAAGCTGTATCCGTTCGAGCCTTACGAGCGCGGCATCACCTCGGGCGACGAATTCGTGGTGTTCGACGTGCCCGGCGCCGGCCGCTTCGGCGTGTCGATCTGCTACGACATGTGGTTCCCGGAAACCACCCGCTCGCTGGTCACGCTGGGTGCGGAGGTGATCCTGCACCCGACCATGACCAACACCATCGACCGCGACGTGGAGCTGGCCATCGCCCGCGCCAGCGCCGCCACCAACCAGTGCTACTTCGTGGACATCAACGTCGCCGGCGAACTGGGCGTGGGCCGCTCGCTGGTCTGCGGGCCGGGCGGCGAAGTGATCCACCAGGCCGGCAGCGGCCGCGAGGTGATCGCCTTCGAGGTCGATTTCGCCCACCTGCAACGTTGCCGCGAACGCGGCTGGCAGGGGCTGGGGCAGCCGTTGAAGAGTTTCCGCGACCACCCGCTGGTGTTTCCCGCCTATGGCGCCGCGCGCGCGCCGTCGGCCGCACTCGATGCGCTCGGGCCGCTGCAGCTGCCCGGCCGCGACTGACCACATCGCATTCCGCCACGTTCCACGATTCTTTCTTTTGCCGGGGAGGCCGAGAAAATGAACCACGAACACGCACGCAGCACCCGCCGCCAACCGCGCATGCGCCCGCTGGCCACCGCCATCTTCGCCGGCCTGCTCGCGCACGCGCCGGCCCATGCCCAGCAGGCCGACGCCACTGCCGGCGAGCAGGCCATCGACCTGGACCGCATCGTCGTCACCGCGCAGGGCCGCGAGCAGGACATCGTCGCGGTGCCGTACAACATCAGCGCAGTGTCCGGCGAGGCCATCGAGCAGCAGAACATCCTCGACACCGCCGAGCTGATGCGCGGCGTGGCCGGCGTGGCGGTGGTGGACCGCGGCGCACGCAACTCCAGCGTGGTCAGCGGCATCCGCATCCGTGGCCTGAACGTGGACAGCTCGGCACTGGGCGACTATGCGGTGTCGGCGATGTCCACCGTAGCGACCTACGTCGACAAGACCCCGCTGTTCGCCAACTTCCTGCTCTCGGACATCGACCGGGTGGAAGTGCTGCGCGGCCCGCAGGGCACGCTGTATGGCTCCGGCGCGCTGGGCGGCGCGGTGCGTTTCCTGCTGCGCCAGCCCGACCTTGGCGGTTTCGATGCGCGCCTGGGTTACAGCGCTTCCAGCGTCGACGGTTCCGGCAGCATCGGCCACTCCGGCTCGGCGATGCTCAACGTGCCGCTCTCAAGCACGGTGGCGATGCGCTTCAACGTCACCCGCAACGATTTCCCCGGCGCCACCGACTACCGCAACGTCTACAAGCTCGACGCCGACGGCCTGCCGACCGCGCCGGACGGCGTGCTCGCCGATACCGCCGAGTACGAGAACCGCCGCGACGCCGACTTCGTGCGCCAGAACTACGGCCGCGCCTCGCTGCTGTTCAAGCCGAACGACCGCTTCGACCTGACCCTGAGCTACATGGCCCAGGCCGACCGCTTCGGCGGCCGCCGCGCCACTAGCCTCGGCAGCGACGGCTGGGGCGTGCCGTACCGCGACCTCGAAGTCGGCTCGGTGCAGCTGGAACCGGCCGCGCGCCACGTCAACCTGACCAGCCTGGAAGCCAACATCGACCTCGGCTTCGCCACCCTGACCTCCAGCACCTCGCACTACAACCACGAGGGCGACATCACCAGCGAGAACACCGGCTTCTACGCCCAGAACGGCTGGCTCGGCTTCTACTACAACTACCCGCGGCCGCTGGCCTCGGCGGTGCGCGGCTACGGCGAAAAAGCCTTCACCCAGGAACTGCGCCTGACCTCGCAGACCGGCGGCGCGTTTGACTACGTGCTCGGCGCCTACTACCAGGACCAGAAGCGCCATGCCACCCAGGTCAGCTACCTGCGCGGCTTCAAGCGCTGGTGGGACGCGGCCTTCCCCGGCTTCGAGGACGCGGTGGTCAGCGACGTCGATTTCGACTACCGCCAGAACGAGCGCTTCAAGGAAACCGCGCTGTACGGCGAGCTGACCTGGCATGCCACCGAGCGCCTGCAGTTCACCGGTGGCTTCCGCCACTTCCGCCACGACGCCGACACCTCGGTGGCGCAGACCACCAGCAACTGGGCGTCGATCATCGACAGCTCGCAGTCGCACGGCAGCGAGCGCGATACCCGCACCCTGTTCAAGGGCAACGTGTCGTGGTCCTTCGACGCCGACAACCAGCTCTACGCCACCGTCTCCGAAGGCTACCGGCGCGGCGGCACCAACGGCACGCCGACCACCGGCAACTTCGCCGAGGACCCGGCGTGGACCACCTACAAGTCCGACACCGTGCGCAACCACGAGCTCGGCGTGAAGGGCCGCGTCGGCCGCCACACCTACAACGCCAACCTGTTCTACGTCGACTGGAAGGACCCGCAGGTCAACAGCTCGACCACCAACTGGGGCTTCTTCGCGGTGCAGAACGCGCCCAAGGCCAGCACCCGCGGCGTCGAACTGGAACTGGCCGGCGGCATCGGCGAAGGCTTCGGCTACACCCTGGGCTACACCTACACCAAGGCGCAGCTGGAAGCCGACGCGCTGGCCGTCGATGGCAGCTATATCTACGGCTACAAGGGCGACGTGCTGCCCGGCGTGCCGAAGCACCGCTACAACGCCGCCGGCAACTACGGCATTCCCATCGGCGGCGGCCTGCTGACCCTGCGCGCGGACGCCTACTACCAGTCCGAATCGCAGAACGCGCTCAGCCTCAACCCCAAGTACCGGCGCACGCTCGATGGCTTCCCGATCTTCAATGCCTCGGCGACATGGAGCCAGGGCCACTGGGACACCACGCTGTGGCTGAAGAACCTGACCAACGAGCAGGGCATCAGCGGCATCTACACCGAGCAGTACATGGGCACCGCGCCGGCCGAGGGCTACTTCGGTAATGGCTCGAAGGCGCTGGTGGCACTACCGCGCACCGTCGGCGTCAGTTTCAGCTACCGTTTCTGACATGCCCATCGCGCGCCCGACCGCTCCTTCGACCGCCACCGATGCCCTGCGGCGGATCGACCGGCACCACCGTTCGGGCCAGCGCGAAGCGTGCATCGCCGCGATGCATGCACTGGCCGGCGACGCCGCCGGCCAGCCGGCGCTGCTGCAGGAACTTGGGCTGCGCTACACCCTGCTCGGCCTGCACCACGAGGCCGAGCAGTGCTATGCGCAGGCGCGCGTACTGCAACCGGACGACCCGCCCGGCCTCTACAACCACGCCACCGCGTTGACCGCGCTGGGCCGGCTGGACGAGGCCGAGGCGACGCTGGACCGGGTGATCGAACTGGCCCCGCAGGACGCCGACGCCTGGTACAACCGCGCCACGCTGCGCAGGCAGACCGCGCAGCGCAACCATGTGGCGCAGATCGAACGACGGCTGGCGCAGGTGCCCGCCAACGACGAAGCGCAGATCGCGTTGAACTACGCGCTGTCCAAGGAGCGGGAAGACCTCGGCGAGAACGCCGCCGCATTCGCCGCACTCAAGCGCGGCGCGGATGCGCGCCGGCAACGCATGCAGTACCGGGTCGAGGACGATCTGGAAACAATGCAGCTGATCGCCGCAACCTTCGATGCTGGTTTCTTCGCACGCACGCATGCCGGCCACGACGACGCGCGTCCGCTGTTCGTGGTCGGCCTGCCACGCAGCGGCACCACGCTGGTGGACCGCATCCTCGGCGCGCACCCGGCGGTGGCCAGCCGCGGCGAAAGCACCGACCTGGCGCAGGCGGCGGTGCGCGCCGCCAGCCCCGCCGGAAGCAAGGCCGAACTGGTGCGGCGCTCGGCGCAGGTCGATTTCGCAGCGCTCGGCCGCGACTATGCCGCCACCCTGCCACCCGGCGCGCAGGCGCGGATGATCGACAAGACGCCCGGCAACTTCCTGTACCTCGCACTGGTCGCCGCCGCACTGCCGCAGGCGCGCATCGTGCACCTGCGGCGCAACCCGATGGATGCCTGCTACGCCATGTACAAGACGCTGTTCCGCATGGCCTACCCGTTTTCCTACGACCTCGACGACCTCGCCCGCTACTGGCTGGGCTACGACGCGCTGATGGCGCATTGGCGCGCACTGCTGCCGCCCGCGCGCCTCCTCGAAATCGACTACGAAACGCTGGTCGACGATCAGGAAAGCGTGAGCCGGCAACTGCTCGCGCATGCCGGGCTGGAATGGGACGACGCCTGCCTGCATTTCGAGCGCAACCCGCAGCCGACCCTGACCGCCAGCGCCGCGCAGGTGCGGCAACCGATCTACCGTTCTTCGGTCGGCTTGTGGCGCCGCTACGAACGCGAACTGGCGCCGCTGCGCCGGCACTTCGAGGACGCCGGCGTGCGCATCGACGCCCGCGCGGAGGCAATCGCATGAACACCACCCCGCAGGCCGCCGTTTCCCGGCCGGCCAGCGACCGGCTGTGGCTGTACGCCCTGCTCGCATTGGTCGCCACCGCCGGCTTCTTCTACGTCAACATCATGGCTGCCATCGTCGATGGGCTGGTCACCGCGCTGGGCTTCAGCAATCCGCAGGCCGGTACGGTCGGCGCCGCCAACATCTACGGCGCCAGCATCGGCAGCTTCGCCGCGGTGCTGCTGGTGCGGCGCATCGCGTGGCGGCCGGCGCTGTTCGCGCTGCTGTCGCTGTTGCTGCTGCTCGACCTCGGCTCGACCGCGGTGCGCGATCCCACCCTGCTCACCGCGCTGCGCGCGCTGCATGGCTTCGTCGGCGGCATGGCGGTGGGCGTGGCCTACTCCGTGATCGCCCGTACCCGTTCGCCCGACCGCGCCTTCGGCATGCTGCTGCTGGTGCAGTTCGGCCTCGGCGGGCTGGGAGTGATGTTCCTGCCGACGCTGGTGCCGGATTACGGCGCGCGCATCCTGTTCCTGTCGCTGGCCGCGCTGACCGCGTGCGCGCTGGTCGCACTGGCGGCGATCCCGCGGCTGGACCCGGCGCAATCGGCACAGGCCGGCGCGGGGACCCGGCTGTCCATGTCGGCACGCACCACCGCCATGTTCACGCTGCTGGCGCTGTTCCTGTTCCAGGGCGGCAACATGGCGCTGTCGGCCTTCATCATCCGCCTCGGCGAACACGCGCAGCTGCACCGCGACTTCATCGGCCAGGCGCTGGGCTGGGCGACCTGGATCGGCGCGGCCGGTGCCGGGCTGGTGATCGTCATGGGCACGCGCTTCGGCCGCCTGCGGCCGCTGCTGGTGGCGCTGCTGCTCACCCTGGCCGGCACCGCCGGGTTCTTCTGGAGCGCGGCCGCGCCGGTGTTCTTCATCGCCAACGTCGGCACCGCCATCACCTGGTCGTTCGTGGTGCCCTACCTGTTCGGCATGCTGTCGCGGCTGGACGGTTCGGGCCGGCTGGCCACGCTTGGCGGTTTCGTCTCCAAGCTGGGGCTGGCCTCCGGCCCGATGCTGGCCGGGCGACTGCTGGCCGATGATGACTTCAACCTGCTGATCGCGGTGGCGATCGTCGCGCTGGCACTGTCCGGCGTGGCGACGCTGGCCGCCGCGCGACGCATCGACACCCTGGAAAACGACGCATGAACACCACCACATCCTCACTTCCGTTGGCCGATCCCGACCTGCTGCGTATGCGCTGCCCGATCGGCGGGCAATGGTTGGACGCCGACAGCGGCGCCGCCTGCGACGTCACCAATCCCGCCACCGGCGCGCTGCTTGGCAGCGTACCGGACATGGGAGCGGCCGAAACCCGCCGCGCCATCGCCGCCGCGCATGCCGCCTTCCCCGCTTGGTCGAAGAAGACCGCGAAGGAACGCGCGCAGGTGCTGCGCCGCCTGTATCAATTGATGATGGAGCACCAGGACGACCTCGCCCTGCTGATGACCGCCGAGCAGGGCAAGCCACTGGCCGAGGCCAAGGGCGAAGTGGCGTACTCGGCCAGCTTCATCGAGTGGTTCGGCGAGGAAGCCAAGCGCATGTACGGCGAGACCATCCCCGGCCACGCCGCCGACAAGCGGATCATGGTGCTGCGCCAGCCGGTGGGCGTGGTCGCGGCGATCACCCCGTGGAACTTCCCCTCGGCGATGCTCGGCCGCAAGCTCGGCCCGGCGCTGGCCGCCGGCTGCACCGTGGTCTGCAAGCCGGCATTGCAGACGCCGTACTCGGCGCTGGCGCTGGCGGTGCTGGCCGAGCGCGCCGGGCTGCCGGCGGGCGTGCTCAACATCGTCACCGGCAGCGACGCGGCCGCCATCGGCGCCGAGATGACCGGCAACCCGCAAGTGCGCAAACTCAGCTTCACCGGCTCCACCGGCGTCGGCAAGCAACTGATGGCGCAGTGCGCCGAAGGCATGAAGCGCGTCTCGCTGGAACTGGGCGGCAACGCACCGTTCATCGTATTCGACGATGCCGACCTCGACGCCGCGGTGGAAGGCGCCATCGCCAGCAAGTTCCGCAACACCGGGCAGACCTGCGTCTGCGCCAACCGGCTGTTCGTGCACGAGACCGTCTACGACGCCTTCGCCGGCAAGCTGTGCGAGGCGGTGAAGAAACTGCGCGTCGGCGATGGCCTTGCCGGCGCCACCGACCAGGGCCCGCTGATCGATGCCAAGGCGCTTGCCAAAGTGGAGGAACACGTCGCCGACGCACAGGGAAAAGGCGCGCGCGTGGCGCTGGGCGGCAAACCGCACGCACTGGGCGGTACCTTCTTCGAGCCGACCGTGCTGCTGGACGTGACCACCGGCATGCACATCGCCCGCGAGGAAACCTTCGGCCCGGTCGCGCCGCTGTTCCGCTTCGACAGCGAGCAGCAGGTCATCGCGCTCGCCAACGCCACCGAGGCCGGGCTGGCCGGCTACTTCTACACCCGCGACCTCGCCCGCGCCTTCCGCGTCGCCGAGGCGCTGGAATGCGGCATCGTCGGCGTCAACACCGGACTGATCTCCACCGAAGTCGCGCCGTTCGGCGGCATCAAGCAATCCGGCGTCGGCCGCGAAGGCTCGCAACACGGCCTGCACGACTACACCGAACTGAAGTACGTCTGCCTCGGGGGCATCTGACGCCTTTCCCTTCTGAAGGCGTGTTGCTTGCGAGCCATTGGCTCGCACACGCCTGAACGCCCGACGCGCTGCGTCGGGCCGGGGCGCGGAGCGAAGTGCCCGAAGGGCGGATGAGGGTGGGAGCGAAGCCACATGCACCAGGGCAGCAGAGGAACAGCGAAAGCGTGAAGCCATCACTCTCCAACCGGCGCCTGCCCATCGCAATCGCCGCACTGGCCCTGCTCGCCACCGGCAGCGCCAGCGCGCGCGACCTGCTCGACCGCGACACCCTGCTGTCGGGCAGGTACCGCCAACCCGTCGATCTGTCCGCCTACGCGCCAACACCCGATGCGCAGCCGGCCACGCAGCACTTCGAAGGCCGCCTGCGCCTGCGCGGGCAAGCGGCCACCCGCACCCTGCTCGCGCTGGACGACTTCCTCGGCCCTGGCGACATCGCACAGGCACGCACGCTGCCGCAGGATGTCGAACTTGCCTTCGTGCAGGACGGCGACACGCTGATTCCCGCGCAGCGCGGTCCACAGCCGGGCAAGCACCCGTGGTGGGAGTTCGCGGTCGAACCGGGCCGCGTCTGGAACGAACCCGGCGACGGCGGCTACAGCCGCGCCGCGATCCCGTTCGCGCTGGTGCAGCGCAACGCCAACTGCACCCACAACGGCGTGCTGATGCTGCTGTTCCGCAGCGATGGCACGGTGTCGCGGGCGGCGATGCAGGTCAGCAGCGAAACCTGCCATTACCTGCAACTGGACATGTGGGGAATGCTGAAGGCCGAGTACCGGCCCGAACCCGTCGCCACGCGCGAAGCACTGATTGCCGACCACAGGCGCGAAGTCGCCGCGCGCCTGCCGCTACGGCCGCTGTCGGCACTGGCGCAGGATCATCCCGGCATCGACCCGACGCAGTTCGCCATCGGCGCGGCCCGCGCGCGCAGCGCCTACGGCGTGGTCGCTGGCGGCATCCATTACCGCGGCGATTGCGACACCCGCCACGGCGCCTACCCGTATTGCGATGCGCTGCTGCTGCCTTCGTACTCGGTCGCCAAGTCGGCGGTGGCCGGGCTGGCGCTGATGCGGCTGGAACGCCTGTATCCTGGCATCGCCGCGCAGCTGGTAAGCGCGCATGCGCGCGCCAGCGGCTGCCGCAGCGACAAGTGGCAAGGCGTGAATTTCCTGCACCTGCTGGACATGGCGACCGGCCAATACGATTCGCCGGCCTACATGGCCGACGAGGACGACGCCCGCGTGCGCGACTTCTTCGCCCCCGACCGCCACGCGCAGCGGCTGGCGTTCGCCTGCGAGGCCTACCCGCGCCGCGACGCGCCCGGTACGCGCTGGGTCTACCACACCTCCGACACCTACCTGCTCGGCACGGTGTTGCAGGACGCGCTGCGCCGCATCCCCGGCCGCGAACGCGACGACGTGTTCGACGACGTGCTGTGGGCCGACGTGTTCGGTCCGCTCGGCCTCAGTCCCAGCGCACGCGCCACCCGCCGCAGTCATGATGAAGCGCGGCAACCGTTCTTCGGCTGGGGGCTGACCCTGCTGGGCGACGACTTCGCCAAGCTGGCGCGATTCCTGGGCGAACAGCACGGCCGCATCGACGGCCGCGAGGTACTCGACCCGGCACTGTTCGACGCGGTGATGCAGCACGATCCGGCGCAACGCGGCCTGCAGGTCGCCACGCTCGAGCGCTTCCGCTACCAGCACGGTTTCTGGGCGCGCGACCTGCAAGCCGAACTGGGCTGCGCGCAACCGGCGTGGGTACCGTTCATGTCGGGCTTCGGCGGAATCACCGTGGCGATGTTTCCCAACGGCGTGGCCTGGTACAACGTCGTCGACGACGGCCTGCTGGCCTCGATCGACTTCGCCGCCCCCGCACGCGAAGCGGCGAAGCTCGGCGCAATCTGCCCCTGACCCCACAAACGCCGTAGGGGCGACGTGAGTCGCGACCGGGCTTCATCATGGAAGCCTCGTCGCGACTCACGTCGCTCCTGCAGGCGTACTGCGTATTACAGGATGTAGCGGCTCAGATCCGGATCCTGCACCAGTTCACCCAGATGCTTGTCGACGTAATCGCTGTCGATGGCGAGGGTTTCGCCACCACGATCCGGCGCTTCGTAGCTGAGCGAATCCAGCAGCCGCTCCAGCACGGTATGCAGGCGCCGCGCGCCGATGTTCTCCTGCCGCTCGTTGACCTGCGCGGCGATCTCGGCCAGCCGGTCCACCGCGTCGGCGGTGAAGCTCACCTTGACGCCCTCGGTCGCCAGCAATGCTTCGTACTGCTTGGTCAGCGCCGCCTTCGGTTCGGTGAGGATGCGCACGAAGTCGGCCTTGCTCAGCGCGCCCAGTTCGACGCGGATCGGAAAGCGTCCCTGCAACTCGGGAATCAGATCGCTGGGCTTGGCCAGGTGGAACGCACCGGAGGCGATGAACAGGATGTGGTCGGTCTTGACCGTGCCGTACTTGGTGCTGACGTTGCTGCCCTCCACCAGCGGCAGCAGGTCGCGCTGCACGCCTTCGCGCGAGACATCGCCACCACCGACGTTGTCGCCACGCTTGGCGACCTTGTCGATCTCGTCGATGAACACGATGCCGTGCTGCTCGCAGGCCTCGATCGCGGCGCTGCGGATGTCGTCCTCGTTGACCAGCTTGCCGGCTTCTTCCTCCACCAGCAGCGGGCGCGCGGCCTTGATCGTCAGCGTGCGCTTCTGCGCCTTGCCGCCGCCGAGGTTGGCGAACATCGAGCGCAGCTGCTGGCCCATTTCCTCCATGCCCGGCGGGGTCATGATGTCCATGCTGACGTTGGCCGCCACTTCCAGCTCGATCTCGCGCTCGTCCAGTTCGCCGTTGCGCAGCATGCGCCGGAACTTGACGCGGGTGTCGTTGTCGGCCGCCGACGGCTCGTTGCGCGCGGCTTCCGCATCGAAGCCGATGCCGGCGCTGCGGCGCGGCAGCAGCGCATCGAGGATGCGGTCCTCGGCCTTCTCCTCGGCCTGCGTGCGCACCCGCACCTTGGCCTGTTCGCGGTACAGCTTGACCGCGGTATCGGCCAGGTCGCGGATGATCTGCTCCACGTCCTTGCCGACGTAGCCGACCTCGGTGAAGCGGGTGGCCTCGACCTTCACGAACGGCGCGTTGGCGAGTGTTGCCAGACGCCGCGCGATCTCGGTCTTGCCGACGCCGGTGGGGCCGATCATCAGGATGTTCTTCGGCATCACCTCGTTGCGCAATTCCTCGGGCAGCTGCATGCGCCGCCAGCGGTTGCGCAGGGCGATGGCGACCGCGCGCTTGGCGTCGTGCTGGCCGACGATGTGGCGGTCCAGCTCCTGCACGATCTCGCGCGGGGTCATGGTGGCGGAGGAGGTTTCGATCTTGTGGGTCATGGGGTTTCCCGAGGGGCAGGAACGAGTGGAGAGGGACGAGGAACGAGTAAAGGCGAGGAGCAGGAACGCCGTGGCTTCACCACTCGTTCCTCGTTCCTCTCCATTCGTTCCTCAAAGCTCCTCCACCACCACGTTGCGGTTGGTGTAGATGCAGATGCCGCCGGCGATGTTGATCGCCTCGGTCGCCACCGCCTTCGCGTCCAGTTCGGTGTGCGCCAGCAGCGCGCGCGCCGCGCTCAGTGCATAGGAGCCGCCGGAACCGATGGCGATGATGCCGTCCTCCGGCTCGATCACGTCGCCGGTGCCGCTGATGATCAGCGAGGTTTCCCGGTCGGCTACCGCCAGCAATGCTTCGAGCTTGCCGAGGCGGCGTTCGGTGCGCCAATCCTTGGCCAGTTCCACTGCGGCACGCTGCAACTGGCCGTGCTTTTCGAGTTTTGCCTCGAACAGTTCGAACAGGGTGAACGCATCGGCGGCGGCGCCGGCGAAACCGGCCAGCACCTGGCCGTCGCGGCCGAGCCGACGCACCTTGCGCGCGTTGCCCTTCATCACCGTGTGGCCGAGCGTGACCTGGCCGTCGCCGGCGATCGCCACGTGCTCGCCGCGGCGCACGCAGCAGATGGTGGTGGCGTGGAAAACATTCGGGTTCTGGCTGGGGTCCATCGGGCATCTCCGGGGTGTCCCGGAAACAATGGGGACGCCACCGGGCGGTTCAAGCGCCGCGTCCCGCACGGTGGCGCCTGATTCAGGTCAAACCGGCGCTCCAACGCACCCACCTTGGTGTGTTCCGCCGCATGTCCGGCATCGTCCTGCCGGCCACGGGCATGTCCCGCTACGGCCGCTCAATCCACCCGGTCGGCGCGGCAGAAGTAACAGCCGTAGCGGGCATTGTGCAGGTGCACGTAGGCGACGCTGTGGTCATCCAACTGCGCGTGCAGCCAGCCGGCGACCTGCGTGCCGTCCATCACTTCGGCGGCGACGATGCAGTCGTCATGGTCATAGGCGCGCAGCGAGATCAGCCGCCGCGCGACATAGGGCGGCACCTCGTCGATGGCCAGCCGCGCCGGCACCGCATCGCGACGGATGAAGACCGGCCCGCTGGCGCGGTAGGGCGATGCCGCCGGCTGGTGCCAGTACGGCAACAGCAGCAATTCCTCGCCGACGGCGGCATCGCGCAGGCTGACGCGGCACGGGAAACCACGCTCGCTGTCCGCAACGCGGCGCGCCGCGCCGTGTGCGGCCAGTCCCGCAGCGTCGAGATCGAACAGCGCTTGCAGGGGTCCGGGGTCGATGCCGGAAAGCAGGAAACTGGCCATGACGCACACGGTGGGAAGCGAACGGGTGTGCAGCATGCGGCCCGTACAGCGCATCTGCCGGCCATATCCGGACACCACTGTGGGCCGCCCGCATGCAGGTGGATTGCGGCCCGCTTTCAGCGTCCGCGGGCCTCGATCATCTTCCAGCCGTTGCCGGAGGGATCGCGGAAACCGGCATCCACGGCGCCATAGCGTTCCATCGGCTCCTGGGTGAATTCCACCCCGCGCACCTTCAGTTCCTCGCAGGCGGCGCGGCAGTCGTCCACGGCGAGCACCAGCGGCGGCATCGCGCCCTTGGCGACCATCTGCTGCAGGGTCCGCGTGGTGTCCGCGTCGTGCACCGGCGGCCCGGGCCTGAACAGGCCCAGCTGGAATGCCGCCTTCCCGCTGGCCTGCACGGTCAACCAGCGGTAGTCGCCATTGCGCACGTCGGTGTGCAGCCGGAAACCCAGTTTCCCGACGTAGAAATCGAGTGCCTCGTCCTGGTCGCGCACGTACAGGCCGACCACGTTCACATCACCAGTCATGGGGAACCTCCATCAAGTGGAGTCCACGGTAGCAACGGCAGTGCGGCGGCGCTTCTCCGAAACTGCGCTGTTCAGGTCCGGCCGGTGGACGGCGCGGGCGATGCACTCGGGCAACCGGCCGCGCGCCTGTGCGGCCGAGCGTTCGCGCGCGCGGACGTTGCCGGGGCTGTCGCCGGTGATGTCGCGGAAAATGCGCCCGAACGTGCCCAGGCTGCGCCAGCCGGTGCGCAGCGCGATCTCGGTGATCGACAGCTCGGTGTCGCGCATCAGCGCGACCGCCCGCTCGATCCGGCGGCTGAGCAGGTAGCGGTGCGGCGGCATGCCGAAGGCGGCCTTGAAGGAACGCGCGAAATGCGCCGGCGACACCGCGCTGACCCGCGCCAGCCGCGCGACCGGCCACGCTTCATGGCAGGCGCCATCCATGCGGTCCCTGGCCCGCAGCAGGCGTCGCAGCAGTTCGGGACTCTGGTTCATGCGTCCTCGCATCGCTTCCGCGGAGCGGGTGCCACGGATCGGGGCAGGCGCCCATCCACGGTACGCCTGCCCGAAACGGTTTTCCTCAGGCGTCGCGGAAACGCCGCAATCCTGCCGCCAGCGCCTCGCCCATCATGCGCAGGAACAGGGTGCCCATGCCGGGATAGAACCGGTTGGGATCGTGGCTGCCGACGGCGATCAGGCCGATGCCGGGCAGCGGCAGCAGCGCGGTGGAGGCCACTTCGCCGATGCGCTCGGCGTACAGCACCTCGTTCTTCTCCGGCTGCAGGCGGCCGCAGATCGGCTCGCCGTCCTGCAGGCAGTCGTGGAACGGCGCCAGCTTCGGATCGCCCGCGGCGATGACCTGCAACCACGACGCCTGTTCCAGTTCCGGCACCGGCTGCAGGCTGACGATGCGCACCAGGTCACCGGCGAAGTCCTCTTCCAGCGACGCGGCCATCGCCCGCAGCGTGTCGGCGGCGCTGGTCTGGCGCATCAGCGCCAGGGTCAGCTGGTGGGTACGCACCGCCAGCCGTTCGTTGACCTGCGCGTTGGACGCCAGCTCGGCCAGCCGCCGCGACAGCTCGCGGTTCTTGTCGCGCAGCACTTCCAGCTGGTAGCTGGCCAACGAGGCGGTGGGGCCGTCGTCGCGCGGCACCACCAGGGTCAGCGCCAGGTCGGGGAACTGCTTGAGGAACCCCGGGTGGCGGCGCAGCCACGCCGCGATTTCATGGGCGCCTGTCTTTTCCAGCGAATCGTTCATGCCGTCCATTCTCCATCGAACACGAAAGCCGTCGGGCCGGACATGACGATTTCCGCACCGTCGTCCGGCCACTGGATGCGCAGGTCGCCGCCCGGCAGCGAGATCACCGCGTCGCGGCGCAGGCGGCCACGCTGCATCAGCACCACCGCGGCGGCGCAGGCGCCGCTGCCGCAGGCCAGGGTTTCGCCGACGCCGCGCTCGAACACGCGCAGCCGCGCATGCCCCTCGTCCAGCACCTGGGCGAAGCCGACGTTCACCGATTCCGGGAACGTCGCATGCTGCTGCAACAGCGGCCCCAGCCGTTCCACCGGCGCCGCGTCGAGCAGCCCCACTTCCAGCACCGCGTGCGGGTTGCCCATCGACACCGCGCCGAAGCGCAGGCTCTCACCCTGCAGCGGCAACGCGTATTCCTCGCGCGCGTGCGGGAAGCCGGCCAGCGGGATCCGCTCCGGCGCGAACTCGGGCCTGCCCATCGCCACCGCGTAGTGGCCGCCGTCCAGCCGCTGCACCGCATGGCTGCGCAGCGGGCTGTCGATCACGAAGGCATCGCCCTGCACGGTGCCGTCACGCACCAGCCAGGCCGCCACACAGCGCGCGCCGTTGCCGCATTGCTGCGAGGTGGAGCCATCGGCATTCCAGATGCGGTAGGCGGCAACCGCCGCTTCGCTGCGCGGCGGCTCGATGGTCAGGATCTGGTCGCAGCCCACGCCGCGGTGGCGGTCGGCCAGCTGCGCGGCCAGCGCCGCGTCCGGCGGCGGCGTGCCATCGCGCAGGTCCAGCACGACGAAGTCGTTGCCGGCGCCATGCATCTTGGTGAAACGCAGCCGCGGCTCAACCATTGTCGTCGGCGGCGGGCTGCGCTTCCGTGTCCTGCACCGGTTGCATGTCGGCGGCCGGCGCGTCATGCGCCGGCACGACTTCCTGCTCTTCCACCGGCACCGGCTTCTGCGGCATCACCAGCGGCCCCTTGTTGCCGCAGGCGGTGAGGACCAGCAGCGCGCAGGCAGCTGCAACGAGCATCGGGAAGCGGGGCGTTTTGTTCATCGCCGAAGTATAGCCATTCACGGATGAAGCCCGATTCCTCCATGGGCCGAGCAATGCCCGGCGTGGGCTTCCCCGGGAAAGCCTCTGCGGGGCAAGCCCCGCAGCTACGAGGATATCGGCCCGCTTGATTCTCGTAGATGCCGGGCTTGCCCGGCATGGGGTTTCACCGGGAATGCCCCTGCGGGGCAAGCCCCGCAGCTACGGTACAGGCGGCGGCAGCGGCCGCATCCACAGCCAGATGCAGACGCAGGCCATGCTGCCGATCGAGAACCATTTCACCCAGGCCAGCGGCACGCACCAGAGCATGATCAACGCGCACAGCGCCATCGTCGCGGTGGCCATCCACTTGGCCTTGCGGCTGACCGCGCCGTGGCGCTGCCAGTTGACGATCAGCGGGCCGAACTGCGGGTGGGCCAGCAGCCAGCGGTGCAGGCGCTCGGAGCCGTGCGAGGCGGCCCATGCCGAGATCAGCACGAACACGGTGGTCGGCAGCCCCGGCACGAAGATGCCGACGATGCCGATGCCGAGGCTGACGTAGGCCAGCAGCCACCATGCCCAGCGGAAACGTGTCGGTCGTGTCATGGAAAGTTGATGGGAAGATATGGCCCCTCTCCCGCCGGGAGAGGGGTAGGGGTGAGGGGTAATGGAGTCCCGATGGTTCAAGCATCATGAATTACGTTCGCCCCTCTTCCACCCTTTGGGCACCTGCATTCGGTACATCCCTGTGCCCCACCCTTCGGGCGGCTTCGTCGTGCAGCTTGGCAATCCTGCCAAGCTGTCTCCCGTTGGGGGAAGGAACAACAGGTCACCTCACCCCGAGCTGGTCCAGCACGAAAGCGAACGACTCGGCCTGTTCCTTGTAACGCTGGAAGCGCCCGGACTTGCCGCCGTGGCCGGCCTCCATGTTGGTGCGGAACACGATCGGGTGGGTGCTGGTGTTGACGTCGCGCAGCCTTGCCACCCATTTGGCCGGCTCCCAGTACTGCACCTGCGAATCCCACAGGCCGGTGCCGACGAACAGCGCCGGGTAGGCCTGCGCGGTGACGTTGTCGTAGGGCGAATACTTGAGCATGTAGTCGTAGTACGTCTTCTGCTCCGGGTTGCCCCACTCGTCATATTCGTTGGTGGTCAGCGGGATGCTGGCGTCGAGCATGGTGGTGACGACATCGACGAACGGCACCTGCGCCACCATCACCCGGTAGTCGCCCGGTGCCTGGTTGGCCACCGCACCCATCAGCAGGCCGCCGGCGCTGCCGCCCGAGGCCGCCACCCGGTCCTTCGCCGCGTAGCCCTGCGCCACCAGCGCGCGGGTGACGTCGATGAAGTCGTTGAAGGTGTTCTGCTTGTGGAGCAGCTTGCCGTCCTCGTACCAGCCGCGGCCCATTTCCTCGCCGCCGCGGATGTGGGCGATGGCGTAGACCATGCCGCGGTCGAGCAGGCTGACCACGCTCTGGTTGAAGCCGGGGTCCATCGACATGCCGTAGCTGCCGTAGGCGTACTGGTACAGCGCGGCGCTGCCGTCCTTGCTGAAGCCCTTCCTGTAGACCAGCGACACCGGCACGCGGGCGCCATCGCGCGCGTCCACCCAGACGCGTTCGGTGACGTACTGCGAGGCGTCGTAGCCGATCACCGGCTGCTGCTTGAGCTGGCGACGCTCGCCGGTCCTGACGTTGAGCTCGTAGGTGGTGGCCGGGGTGGTCAGCGAGGTGTAGCCATAGCGCAGCCAGTCGGTATCGGGTTCGGCGTTGATCGACAGGCCCATCGAATAGGCCGGCTCGTCGGCCTTGACGAACTCGCTGCGCCCGTCGGCGAACAGCAGGCGCACGCGCTCCAGCGCCTCGGCGCGCTCGGCGATGGCGGTGTAGCCGTCGAACAGCTCGAAGCCTTCCACCAACACCTGCGGGTCGTGCGCCACCCAGTCCTGCCATTGCCTGCGGCTGGTTGCGCCTTCCGGCGCGGTGACCAGCTTGAAGTTCTTCGCGCCGTCAGCGTTGGTGCGGATCACCCAGCGGCCGTCGAAGTGGTCGGCGTCGTATTCCACGTCGCGCTCGCGCGGTGCCAGCACGGTGAATTCACCGGGATTTGCCGCCGGGGTGTAGCGCAGTTCCGAGGACACCGTGCTTTCCACGCCGATGGTGATGTAGCGGTCGTCGCGGGTGCGGCCGATGCCCATGTAGAAGCTGTCGTCGTGCTCCTCGTAGACCAGCGCATCACTGCTGGCCGGGGTGCCGAGCACGTGCTTCTTCACCCGCACGGTGAGCAGGGTTTCCGGGTCGTTCTCGACGTAGAACAGGGTGCGGTTGTCGTCGGCCCAGACCACGTTCGCCGACACGCCCTCGATCACGTCGTCCAGCAGCTTGCCGGTTTCCAGGTCCTTGAAGCGGATGACGTACTGGCGGCGGCCGACGGCGTCCTCGGCCCAGGCCAGCAGGCGGTTGTCCTGGCTCACCTCCATGTCGCCGACGCTGAAGTAGCCCTTGCCCTCGGCCATCGGGTTGAGGTCGAGCAGCACGTCCTCCGGCGCCTGCATGTCGCCCTTGCGGCGGGCGTGGATCGGGTAGTCCTTGCCGGTCTCGTAGCGGGTGTAATACCAGTAGCCGCGCTCGCGGTAGGGCACGCTGGCGTCGTCCTGCTTGATGCGGCCGACGATCTCGCCGTAGAGCTTTTCCTGCAGCGGCTTGAGCGGCGCCATCAGGGCGTCGGTGTAGGCGTTCTCGGCGTCGAGGTAGGCCAGCATGGCCTTGTCCTCGCGGGTGTCGTCGCGCAGCCAGTAGTACTCGTCCTGGCGCTCGGCGCCGAACGGCGCGGTGACCGTGTGCGGGCGCTTTTCCGCGTCCGGCGGGGTGGGCTGGGAGGCAACGGCGGTGTTCATCATCAGGCTGGCAACCAACAGGCAAAGGATGGGTTTCATTCGGGCTCCTGAAGGACGGCGGCAGCGCCGTCCGGGCAACGACGGACAGTGTGCCCGAGACGGGCGGCGCGTTGTAGGAGCGCACCTTGGTGCGCTCCTGCGCAGCCGTATCATGGCGTCATGAATGCCTACAGCCGCCGCAGCCGCGAGATCGCCCCGTTCCACGTCATGTCGCTGCTGGCCCGCGCCAACGCGCTGGAGCAGGCCGGCTTCGACGTGATCCACCTGGAGATCGGCGAGCCGGACTTCACCACCGCCGCCCCCATCGTCTGCGCCGGGCAGGCCGCGCTGGCCGCCGGCCACACCCGCTACACCGCCGCGCGCGGGCTGCCGGCACTGCGCCAGGCCATCGCCGGCTTCTACCGCGACCGCTACCGGCTGGACATCGACCCCGAGCGCATCCTGGTCACGCCCGGTGGCTCGGGCGCGCTGCTGCTGGCTTCCAGCCTGCTGGTCGATCCCGGCAAGCACTGGCTGCTGGCCGACCCCGGCTATCCGTGCAACCGCCATTTCCTGCGGCTGGTGGAAGGCGCCGCGCAGCTGGTGCCGGTCGGCCCGGACAGCGGCTACCAGCTCACGCCCGCTGCCGTGGCGGCGTACTGGAACGCTGACAGCGTCGGCGCGCTGCTGGCCTCGCCGGCCAATCCCACCGGCACCACGCTCGCGCGCGCGGAACTGGCCGCGCTGTCGCAGGCGGTGCGGGCGCGCGGTGGGCACCTGGTGGTGGACGAGATTTACCACGGCCTGACCTACGGGCTGGACGCGCCCAGCGTGCTGGAGGTCGATGACGAGGCATTCGTGCTCAACAGCTTCTCCAAATACTTCGGCATGACCGGCTGGCGGCTGGGCTGGCTGGTGGCGCCACCGGCGGCGGTGCCGGAGCTGGAAAAGCTGGCGCAGAACCTCTACATCAGCGCGCCGTCGATGGCCCAGCACGCCGCGCTGGCCTGCTTCGAGCCGCAGACCATCGCCATCCTCGAACAGCGCCGCGGGCAGTTCCGCCAGCGCCGCGACTACCTGCTGCCGGCGCTGCGCGAACTCGGCTTCCGCATCGACGTGGAGCCGCAGGGCGCGTTCTATCTTTATTGCGACGTGGGCGCGTTCACCGACGACGCGCAGGCGTTCTGCGCGCATTTCCTCGAAACCGAGCACGTGGCGTTCACGCCGGGGCTGGACTTCGGCAATCACCGCGCCAACCAGCACGTGCGCATCGCCTATACGCAGGACGTGGCGCGGTTGCGGGAGGCGGTGGCACGGATCGCGCGCGGGCTGGAAAGCTGGGCCAGCCGCCCCCGGTAGCGCAGGGGGCATTCGCCCACCGGACGTAGGTCGGGGCTATGCCCCCGACGCTTCATGCACGCAGCCGTCGGGGGCGTAGCCCCGACCTACCCGGCATTCGCACGGTCTTGCCGAAGGTTCATGAGGTTGCCGGCCAGCGGCCGGCACCACCGGAAACGACAACGCCGCCTTCCGGCGGCGTTGCGTCATCCGGCATGCGGCTTACTTGCCGCCCAGCTGCTCCCACAGGAAGCCGTAGGCCAGCGCCGACATGTGCGCGGCCTGCGCGTTGTTGGCCGCACCGCCGTGGCCGCCCTCGATGTTCTCGTAGTAGGTCACGTCCTTGCCGGCGTCGATCATCTTCGCCGCCATCTTGCGGGCGTGGCCCGGGTGCACGCGGTCGTCGCGGGTGGAGGTGGTGAACAGCACCGGCGGATAGTCCTTGCCCGCGTCGAACAGGTGGTACGGCGAGAAGGTCTTGATGAACTCCCAGTCGGCCGTGTCCGGGTTGCCGTACTCGGCCATCCACGAGGCGCCGGCCAGCAGGTGGCTGTAGCGCTTCATGTCCAGCAGCGGCACCTGCACCACCACCGCGCCGAACAGCTCGGGGTACTGGGTCAGCATGTTGCCGGTGAGCAGGCCGCCGTTGCTGCCGCCCTGCACGCCCAAGTGCTTGGCCGAGGTGATGTTGCGCGCGACCAGGTCCTGCGCCACCGCGGCCATGTCCTCGTAGGCCTTGTGGCGGTTCTGCTTCAGCGCGGCCTGGTGCCAACGCGGGCCGTACTCGCCGCCGCCGCGAATGTTGGCGACCACATAGACGCCGCCCTTGTCCAGCCAGGCGCGGCCCATGCCGCCGGAATAGCCCGGGGTCAGCGAAATCTCGAAGCCGCCATAGCCGTACAGCAGGGTCGGGTTGGAGCCGTCCAGCTTCATCGCCTTGTCATGCACCACGAAGTACGGCACGCGGGTGCCGTCCTTGCTGGTGGCGAAATGCTGCTCGATCACCTTGCCGCTGGCGTCGAAGAACGCCGGCATGGTCTTGAGCACCTCCGGCTGCTGGCCGACCTCGGCCAGCGCCAGCGTGGTCGGGGTCAGGTAGTCGGTGACCGTCATCCACAGCGCGTCGCTTTCGTCCGGGTCCACCGCACCGACGCCAATCGTGCCGAACGCCGGCGCGCCGACGAACTCACTGCGCTTCCACTGCCCATCGGCATGGGTCAGCACGCTCAGGCGGTTCTTGACGTCGTCCAGCACGTTCAGCACCACGTGGTTCTTCGTCCACGCCACGCCGGCCAGCGAGGTGGTGTCGGTCGGCGCGAACAGCACGTCGAACGCGCGCTTGCCGGCCATGAAGTCGTCGAACTTCGTCGCCAGCAGCGAGCCGGCGGCGTAGGTCGTGCCGCCGACGGTCCACGGCTCGCGCAGTTCCAGGGTCAGCCACTCGCGGCGCACGCCCTTCTCGGCCGAGTTCGGCGCGTCCACCTTGGTCAGTTTGCCGTCGGCGCCGATCAGGAACAGCTCGTTGTTGTAGAAGGCGATGGTGCGGCTGACGAAGTCGCGCTCGAAGCCGGGGGTGTCGTCGTGCATCGCCGCGATGTACATGTCCTCCGGCGTGCCTTCGTACACCAGGGTGGCCGCCGCCATCGGCGTGCCGCGCTTCCAGCGCTTGACCACGCGCGGGTAGCCGGAGGTGGTCATCGAGCCGTCGCCGAAATCGGTATAGACGAACACGTTGTCCTGGTCGATCCAGCCCAGCCCGCCCTTGGCTTCGGGGCGGAAGAAGCCGTCCTCGATCCACGTCTTCCTCGACAGGTCGAACTCGCGGGTGACGTCGGCATCGGCGCCGCCGCGCGACAGCGCGATCAGGCAGCGGGTGTATTCCGGGCGCAGGCAGTTGGCGCCGTGCCACACCCAGTTCTCGCCCTCGGCCTTGTTCAGCGCGTCCAGGTCGAGCACGGTTTCCCACAGCGGCTCGGCCTTGCGGTATTCCACCAGCGTGGTGCGGCGCCAGACGCCGCGCTCGTGCTGCTTGTCCTTCCAGAAGTTGTAGTAGTAGTCGCCGATCTTCTGCACGCCCGGGATCTTGGCGTCCGAATCCAGCACCTCGCGGATGCCGGCCTCCATCTGCCTGAACTGCGCGCTCTGCGCCAGCCGCGCCTCGGCCTTGGCATTCTGTTCCTTCACCCACGCCAGCGGCTTGTCGCCGGTGACGTCCTCCAGCCAGGCATAGGGGTCCTGCGCCTCGTCAGCGGCCATGACGGCCCCGGACAAGCCAGCGGAAATCAGGCCCGCGGCGAGGCAGGCGGTAGTGAATCGGGACATGGCGGCTCCATACGGTCACAGGCCGCGCACGCTAGCACAGGCCGGGGCCGTGCTTCCCCTGTCGAAGGTCAGGCCGCCTGCTGCCAGCGCGCCCGCAGCGGGCGGCGGGCGCGTCGCGCCTGCGGGCCACGGCGGCGCACGGCCGGTCGTTTGCGCCACGCCGCCGGCAGGCGGAAGCGATGCAGCGCCCACCACGCGCTCAGCGGCATGCCCACCAGCCACAGCGGCAGCCAGCCCAGCCACGCGCTGCTGCCGCGCAGGGCCGGCCACACCAGCACCAGTGCGATGCCGGCCAGGGCCAGTTGCCTGACGCAGCGCAGCACGCGCGGATCGGGGGTTTCGACGGCACTGCGGCGGGACGATTCAGCCATGACACGCTCCGGTAACGGGTTCGGCCCCATGCTGCCGGCACCACATCTCACAGGCTGCGACCAGCCGTTGACGTTTCCATCGCCGCCCACCGAACATGCTGGCACCACCACCGCCACGGCGCTCCGCCCCGCAATGCAATCGATCACCGCGTTCCTGCCCGCCCTGCTGTTGAGCCTGACCCTGCCGCTGGCGCCGGCCCACGCGCAGGAAGCGCCCCCGGCAACACCGCAGACGCAGGAGGGCATCGCCGAGGGCGCCATCGACCTGCAACGCTTCATGGGCCGCTGGTACGTGATCGGCCGGGTGCCCAACTTCGTCGAGCGCGGCCACGTCGCCAGCACCAACACCTACAGCCTGCGCGGCGAGGACAAGGTCGCCATCCGCTACCAGTACCGCGAGGGCTTCGGCGAGCAGGAAGAAGAGCTGCAGCTGCGCGCCTCGGTGGACGAGGACAGCGGCAACCGCCGCTGGCGCAC
>Ga0206118_100323_pt1 | contig 29782 bp, 31 predicted proteins | sample 3A20Ametagenome_FD_177999 | JGI IMG/M metagenome (GOLD analysis project Ga0206118, IMG submission 177999) | Enriched microbial communities from leaf-cutter ant dump, University of Wisconsin, Madison, United States - 3A20A | ecosystem: Environmental > Terrestrial > Nest > Insects nest > Nest dump... | reverse complement strand
ACCACCACCAGCTTGCGCAGCAACCCGTACAGGCCGAAGGTGATCGACAGCCCGATCGCGATCCACGGCGCGCGCCCGCTCTGCCAGGTCAGCCAGGCCACGCCCAGCGCCGCCAGCGCCACCGCCAGCCACTGCAGCCGGCCCAGCCGCTCGCGCAGCACCACCACGCCCAGCACCACGCTCAGCAGCGGATTGATGAAATAGCCCAGGCTGGTTTCGACCACGTGGCCGGCATTCACCGCCCAGATGTACAGGCTCCAGTTGGCGCCGATCAGCAGGCTCGACAGCCCCAGCAGCCAGAACCGCCGCGGCGTGGCCCACACCTCGCCCAGCCAGCCCCAGCCGCGCACGATGCCCAGCCCGCCGATCAGCAGCACCGCGCTCCAGATGATGCGGTGGGCGATGATCAGGAACGACGGCACGTCGATCAGCAGCCGCCAGTACAGCGGGAACAGGCCCCAGATGACGAAGGCCAGGGTGGCGGCGAGCAGGCCGTTGCGCTGCTCGTGCGCGGCGGCGGTCATGCGCGGCGCATCCGGGCCAGGGTGATCACAACGACGCCGGCCAGGATCACCGCCATCGCGCCGATGTCGGCGGCGCTGAAGCGCTCGTGCGCGATCCACGCGCCCAGCGCCACCGCGATCACCGGGTTGACGTAGGCGTAGCTGCTGGCCAGCACCGGGCGCACGTTGTGCAACAGCCACACGTAGGCGGTGAAGGCGATGATGGAGCCGAATACGCACAGGTAGGCCACCGCCAGCATGCCCTGCAGCGATGGCGTCGCCGGCATGCGCTCGCCGCGCAGCAGGCCGGCCACCACCAGGATCACGCCGCCGCACAGCATCTGCCCGGCGGCGGTCATGAACGGCGACGGCAGGTCGCGCCCGCGCGACCAGATCGAACCGGCGGCCCAACCCAGCGGCGCCACCAGCAGGAACACCAGCCCGGCCGGGGTCGCGGTCAGGCTGCTGCCGGCGTTGAGCCACAGCACGCCGGCGAAGCCGACCGCGATGCCCAGCCATTCGCCGCCGGCCACGCGCTGCCCGCGGAACGCGGAGAACAGCGCCATCCACAGCGGCACCGAGGCCACCGCCACCGCGGCCAGGCCGGAGGACACGTCGCGCTCGGCCATCACCACCATGCCGTTGCCCAGGAACAGCAGGCTGAAGCCCATCACCGCCAGCGTCGGCCACTGCGCGCGCGTCGGCGCTGGCACGCCGCGCCAGCGCAGCAGCGCGTACAGCAGGCCGCCGGCGATGACGAAGCGGGTGCCGGAAATCACCGACAGCGGCGGCATGCCGCCTTCCAGCGCCAGGTGGATGCCGAGGTAGGTCGAGCCCCAGACCACGTACACGAGCAGCAGGGCCAGAACGACAAGGCCGCTCCGTGGAGCAGCCGACGCGGTGGGGGGCGAAGACATGGGGCAGGTACCGCCATCCGGGGGAACGCGGATTCTAGGGCACCACGGCGCTGGCGATCAGCCCGAAAAACGGCATGCTGTATCCGCCCCGGCCGCGCCTGCCGGGCACGGGCAGCCGCTTTCCACGCCAGGAGCTTTCCAGCATGCGCACTTCCACCGCCACCGCCGCACGCCCGGACCGCGCCGCGCTGCGGCGCTCCGTCGCCAACACCCTCAAGGGCTCGGCCGGCAACCTGGTCGAGTGGTACGACGTCTACGTCTACTCGGTGTTCGCGGCGTATTTCGAATCGCAGTTCTTCTCCGCCGCCGACCGCAACTCCACGCTGTACGTATGGGCGATCTTCGCCGCCACCTTCCTGATGCGGCCGGTGGGCGCGTGGTACTTCGGCCGCTTCGCCGACCGCTACGGCCGGCGCCTGGCCCTGACCGTCTCGGTGTCGCTGATGGCCGGCTGCTCGTTCGTGGTCGCCCTCACCCCCACCGCCGGCGCCATCGGCATCTGGGCGGCGCTGATCCTGCTGCTGGCGCGGCTGCTGCAGGGCTTCGCCACCGGCGGCGAGTACGGCACCAGCGCCACCTACATGTCCGAGGCCGCCCTGCCCGGCCGCCGCGGCTTCCTGTCCTCGTTCCACTACGTCACCCTGGTCGGCGGCCACGTGCTGGCGCAGCTGACCCTGCTGGCCATGCTGCTGGCCTGGGACCGGCCGCAGATTTCCGAATGGGGCTGGCGCATCGCCTTCGCCCTGGGCGGGGTGGCGGCGATCGTGGTGTTCTGGCTGCGCCGGTCCATGGACGAATCGCTGGAAGCGTCGTCCATCGCCGCCGCGCGCGAAGGCAGGGCACGCGCCGCCGGCTCGATGCGCGAGCTGTTCGTGCACCAGTGGCGGCCGCTGCTGCTGTGCTTCCTGATCACCGCCGGCGGCACCGTGGCCTTCTACACCTACTCGGTGAACGGGCCGAAGATGATCCAGGGCGCCTTCGCCGGCGACGACCCGATGACCGGCACCCTGATCAACCTGGGCGTGCTCGCTTTCCTGATGGTGCTGCAGCCGGTCGGCGGCTGGCTTTCCGACCTCGTCGGCCGCAAGACGCTGCTGGTGTTCTTCGGCGTCGGCGGCGTGCTCTACACCTGGTACATGGTGACCCGGCTGCCGCAGCAGCACGATGCCATGCCGGCCTTCCTCACCCTGGCGCTGGCCTTCGTCATCCTCACCGGCTACACCTCGATCAACGCGGTGGTGAAGGCCGAACTGTTCCCCACCCACGTGCGCGCGCTCGGCGTGGGCTTCGGCTACGCGCTGGCCAACTCGCTGTTCGGCGGCACCGCGCCGCTGCTGTACCAGGCCGCGCTGCGCACCGGCCACGTCGACGCGTTCGCGCTCTACGTCACCGCGGTGATCGCGGTGTCGCTGGTGGTCTACGTCTTCTTCCTGGAGAACAAGGGGCCGAACTGGCTGGACGGCACGCGGACGTAGCGCGCGCGCACGCCGCGACGGTCAGCGCCGCGCGCCGTCGCTGGCGCCGCGCGCGGCCTCGAACTCCGCGCCCTTGTCCCACGACGGCCAGCGCCGGCTGTTGGCCAGTTCCAGCCCCAGGTCGTAGACCAGCAGCGTGTCGGCGGCCAGGCCGCGTGCATCCCACTGCGGCGACCACGCGTCGCAGGCCTGGTGGTAGCACCGGGCGAAGTAGGCATCGCGCAGCGCGCGGCCGGCGGCGACGCCGCCGTCGCGCTTGTCCAGGCCGGCGCCGACGGTGACCGCCGGCACGCCCTTGCGGGCGAAGGCGAAGTGGTCGGCGCGGTAGAAGAAGCCGGCTTCCAGGTTCGGGTCCGGCGACCAGCGGCGGCCGCGCGCCTGGGCGACGCGGTCCACGTCCGCTTCCAGCGACACATGGCCCTTGCCCCAGGTGGCGATGTCGACGGTCTCGCCGTCCGGGCTGAACATCTCCATGTTCAGCACCGCGGCGGTCTTCTCCAGCGGCGCCAGCGGATGCTCGGCGTAGTAGCTGGCGCCGAGCAGGCCCTTTTCCTCGGCGGTCAGCGCCAGGAAATACAGCGTGCGCTGCGGGCGCGGGCCGGCGGCGAACACGCGCGCCAGTTCCAGCACCGAGGCCACGCCGGTGGCGTTGTCGATGGCACCGTGGCGGACGCTGTCGCCACTGGCGTCCGGCTGGCCGATGCCGAACGCATCCCAGTGCGCGGAGAAGATCACCGATTCGTCCGGATGCGCCGCGCCTTCGAGCTTCGCCACCACGTTGCGGGTGATGACCGGCTCGCGCCTGAGCTTGAAGCGGGCCGACAGGCGCGCATCGCCCAGTTCCACCGGATGGAAATCGGCGCGCATCGCCTTGCGCTTCTCCGCGTCGAAATCCAGACCGGCCGCGGCGAAGATGCGTTCGGCCAGGGCGCGCTGCATCCAGCCGCGCAGCGGCGTGTGCAGCGCGCGCGCAGCGGCCTCGCTGCGCTGGATGTCGAACAGCGGCGAGGTGCCCGAGGCCTTCACCGTCGCCCACGGATACGCCGCCGGCGCGGTCTCGTGCACGATCAGCACGCCCGCCGCGCCGCGCCGGGCGGCCTCCTCGAACTTGTAGGTCCAGCGGCCGTAGTAGGTCACCGCCCGGCCGTCGAAGGCGCCCGGTGCGTCGGCCTCGAAGTCGGCGTCGTTGATCAGCACCACGGCGACCTTGCCGTGCAGGTCCACGTCCTTGTAGTCGTTCCAGCGCCGCTCCGGCGCGTCGATGCCGTAGCCGACGAACACCAGCGGCACGTCCTGCAGGTCCACCGCGTCCAGCGGGCGCAGGCTCTGCAGGGTCACGTCCTCGCCGTTGACCAGCGGCTGGCGGCTGCCGGCCATCTGCAGGCTGGCCTCGATGGCGCCGTCCACCTGCGCGCGCACCAGCGGCACCTCCTGCACCCAGCTGCCGTCCCTGCCGCCGGGCTGCACGCCGGCCTTGCGGAACTGCTCGACCAGGTAGTCGACGGTGCGCTGTTCGCCGGCGGTGGCCGGCGCGCGGCCTTCGAACTCATCCGAGGCCAGCACGCGCACGTGCCGCGACAGCGCCTCCGGGTCGATGCCGCCGCCGGGCAGGTCGTTGGCCGCGCTGGCGATGCCGCCAACGAACAGGCAGGACGACAACAACAGCATGCGCATCGGGTTCACGGCGGTACCAAACAGCAGGGAGGTGGCGGGATTTTACCCGTAGATGCAGGCCTTGCCCCGCATGGCGCCCTCACGGGGATGCTTCGTGCCGGGCGCGCCCGGCAGCTACGGCTTCGCACGGTCCAGCCAGCACGCCAGGCCCTGCGCGTTGAGTTCGATGTCCATGCCGAGCACGCGCAGCACGCCGGCGTCATCGAGGCGGCAGCCGTGCGCACGGGCGCGTTCCAGGTAGAGCTCGCCCAGCGCCGCCACCAGCGCGCGGTGGCGGTCGGGGCGGCCGTCGCAGGCGCGGGCGATGGCGGTCATCGCATCGATCTGCACATGCAGGTCGGCGGCCAGGCGCGCGGTGTCGCGCACGCGGCCGTAGTGGGTCAGGAACATCGCCTCCGGCGCCCGCGCCATCAGCCGGTCGATCGAAGCGTGCAGCGCGTCCGGCTCGAACTGCACCGGCGAGCTGGTGGGAATGACGAAGGCGCCCTGCGCGCTGTCCAGTTCGCGGTAGGACAGGCCGAAGGTGTCGCCGGTGAACCAGCTGCGGCTGGCCGCGTCCCACACGCACAGGTGGTGGCGGGCGTGGCCGGGCGTGTCGATGCACAGCAGCTCGCGCCCGCCCAGCGACAGGCGATGGCCGTCCCCGGCCACCACCACGCGTTCGGCTGGCACCGGCACGATCTGGCCGTAGCTGCGCGCCATTTCCTCCGCGCCGTAGACCGCGGTGGCGCCGGCGACCAGCCGCGCCGGATCGATCATGTGCGGCGCGCCGCGCGGGTGCACCAGCAACCGTGCGTTGGGCAGTCGCTGCATCAGCGCGCCGGCGCCGCCGGCATGGTCCAGGTGCACGTGGGTCAGGATCAGCCAGTCGATCGCCTCGATCCCCAGCCCGGCCCGTTCCACCGCGGCCAGCATGTTCGGCAGCGAATGGCTGGTACCGCAATCGATGAAGGCGCCGCGGCCATTGCCGACCAGCAGGTAGGCGGCATCGAAATGGTCGCGCTGGAAGGCGGTGTCGATGACGTGGATGTCGTGCTCGGCGCTCATGCGGTGGCTCCGGAGGTCCGTCCCGATGCTGTCACCGCCGCCGCGGCGCGGCAATACGGCTTTCGTCGGAGCCGCAGGCGCGCGCAGGAGCGGCTTCAGCCGCGATGGAGACTTCGCAGGGAAAGCCCGTTCGCGGCTGAAGCCGCTCCTACGAGCGGTGCAGCACCCGGGGCCGCAGCAGCAGCGCCAGCGTCATCACCGCCAGGAAGCCGCCATAGGCGTAGAGCACCGCCAGGATCTGTTTCCACAGGGCGTCCGCATCGACGTCGGCCGCGCCGATGCGGTAGCCCCAGTGCATGAAGCCGATGCTGACCAGCAGCGCCAGCACCAGCACGCAGGCATCGAACACCGCGCGCGCGCGGTGCCGCGGCTGGCGCGGGAACCACCAGTACAGCACAGCCATCACCCCGAACCAGGGCAGGAACAGCAACAACGACAACCAGGCCATAGTCAGCTCCGTGTTGGGCGCGCGCCGGCAGGGCACGCGCCATGGCATGCGGCGGGGAGCGCCGCGTCAGTCCGCTTCGCGCAGCTGGCGCAGTGCCGCCAGCACCGTATCGACCCCGGCCTCGAGCTGGAAGCGCCCGCCCTGCAGGGCCGCGGCGTCCTCGGCCTTCTTGAGCGCGGCGACCAGCTGGCCGGCGTCGCGCGGCGAGTCGAAGCCTTCGCTCTGCACCAGCAGCGCGCCCTCGCCGTCGAGCAGCTTGAAGTAGAAGCGGCCGTCCTTCTCGCGGTACTGCTTGAACAGCGGCAACGCGGCCTTTGCAGCAGCTGCCTTCTTCGGCTTGTCGCCGGCGGCGGACAGGTCGCGCAAGCCCACGGCGTGGCGCAGTTCCTTCAGCAGCGGAATGGCGAACTGCTCGCGCAGCTGCTGGCCGCGCCGGCGCAGGATCGCCTCGATCTTCTCCGGTTCGGCCATCAGCGCGTTGTAGCGCTCGCGCAGCGGCGCCAGTTCGCCGTCGATGCGCTCGAACAGCTGCTGCTTGGCCTCGCCCCAGCCGATGCCGCCGGCAAACGCCTGCGCGAACGCGGCGGTCTGTTCCGGCGCGGCGAAGGCCTGGTACATCTGGAACAGCGCCGAGCCCTCGGTGTCCTTCGGCTCGCCGGGCGCGCGCGAGTCGGTGACGATGGAGAACACCAGCTTCTTCAGCTCCTCGCGCGGGGCGAACAGCGGGATGGTGTTGTGGTAGCTCTTGCTCATCTTGCGGCCGTCGAGGCCGGCCAGGGTCGCCACCTGCTCGTCGATCACCACATCCGGCAGGGTGAAATAGTCCTTGCCGTAGATGTGGTTGAAGCGCTGGGCGAAATCGCGCGCCATCTCGATGTGCTGGATCTGGTCGCGGCCCACCGGCACCTTGTCGGCGTTGAAAATGAGGATGTCGGCGGCCATCAGCACCGGGTACATGAACAGCCCGGCGGTGACGCCGGCATCGTCGTCCAACTGCTCCTCGCGGTTCTTGTCCACTGCCGCCTTGTAGGCATGGGCGCGGTTGAGGATGCCCTTGCCGGCCACCACGGTCAGGAACCACATCAGCTCGGTGGTTTCCGGGATGTCGCTCTGCCGGTAGAACCACACCTTGTCCGGGTCCAGGCCGCAGGCCAGCCAGCTGGCGGCGATCTCCAGCGTCGAACGCTGGGTGCGCTCGGGCTCCTGCGACTTGATCAGGCTGTGCAGGTCGGCCAGGAAGAAGAAACTCTCGATCCCGGGCGCGCGGCTGGCCGCGATCGCCGGGCGGATGGCGCCGACGTAGTTGCCGAGGTGGGGAGTACCGGAGGGGGTGATGCCGGTGAGGACACGGGTAGTCATGTACGCAGAGCTGACGGACGGATTAACCGGCCCAGTGTAACCGCCGCGCGCCAACCCCGCCGCCCGCGCCCGTCCGTTCATGGCCCCGTCCCCGCCAAGGAGCCCGCCATGTACCGCCTTTCCGCCTGCCTGCTGACCGTCCTGGCCCTGTGCGGCTTCCGCTCCGTGCCGCCCCCTCCGGACGGACCGGTGGCGCTGTCGCTGGTCGACCGCGATACCGGCGAGGAACTGGAGCAGTACCCGCACCGGGGCGAGCGCTGGGTGGCCGGCACGCCCGGTCACCGCTACGCCGTGCGCCTGCGCAACCTCACCGGCGAACGCGTGCTGGCGGTGCTGTCGGTGGACGGGGTCAACGCCATCAGCGGCGAGACCGCCGCCCCGGACCAGGCCGGCTACGTGCTCGAGCCCTGGCAGGACAGCGAGATCACCGGCTGGCGCAAGTCACCGGCCGAGGTGGCGCAGTTCGTGTTCACCGACCATGGCGACAGCTATGCCAGCCGCACCGGCCGCCCGCGCAATGTCGGCGTGGTCGGCATCGCCGTGTTCCGCGAGGCGCGGCCGGTCTACGTCGCGCCGGCGCCGATGCCGCGGCGGCCCGCGCCGGTGATCGCACAGGACGCGCGCGCCGACCGCGCGATGGCCGCGGAGGCGTCGGCCGCGCGCTGGGAGGCGCGCCAGCAGCTGGGCACCGGCCATGGCGAGCGCGAAGGGTCGGCCAGCCATGCCACCCGCTTCGAGCGCGCCGGCCGCATGCCGGTCCAGCTCGGCCAGCTGCGCTACGACGCGCGCCCGCGGCTGGTGGCGATGGGCATCCTGCCGCGCCACCGCTTGGACACCGCGCCGCGCGCCTTCCCGGGCGGCTTTGTGCCCGACCCGCCGGCGCGCGGGCGCTGACGCAGAACGCAGAACGGGCCGCATGATGCGGCCCGTCGGTTGCGGCAAGGGACAGCGTGCGCCGTATCAGCGCCAGTCCGGGTAATCCCTGTGCAGCGTGTCCTGGAAATCGCGCACTTCCTTCTCGGCCCGGTCCTTGGCCCAGCCATAACGTTCCTGCAGGCGGCCGGCGAGGTATTCGGCGTTGCCTTCGGCCACCTGCAGATCGTCGTCGGTCAGGTCGCCCCACTTGGCCTGCGCCTTGCCCTTGAGCTGGCTCCACTTGCCGGAAATGATGTCTTTGTTCATGCGTGTCTCCTTTCGGGGGGGAATGCGGCAGCTCCGCCGCGTGAACAGCATGCCCAGGCCGGTGTGGGCGCCGCATCGACGATTCGTTCGCGGACGGTGACGTTATCGGACGGCCGCTTCATCTTCCGCCTACGCAAAAGAAAAGGCCGGCGTTGCGCCGGCCTTTCCGTTCCCGCCAATCGCCAGGCATCAGCGCTTGGCTGCGTCCTCTACCTTCTCGCCGGCCTTCTGCACATCCTTGCCGGCACCGGCCACGGTGTTGCAGCCGGACAGCATGGCGATCGAGAACAGCGACAGCATCATCAGGGCTACCAAGCGCTTCATGTCTTCCTCCTGGGGGGTTCCTGGATAGCGCGGCCCGGGCGGGCCACGGCGGGGATCAACACTTGCCGTCGCTGCAGTCGTGGGCCTTGTCCTCGACCTTCTCGCCGGCCTTCTGCATGTCCTTGCCGGCGCCGGCGACGGTGTTGCAGGCGCTGAGCATTCCCGCCGAAAACATCCCCAGCAGGGCCAGCATCAGTACTCGCTTCATCAGGTTTCTCCTCTGCTCGACTGGCGGCAGCCAGGTGGCGATGCCGCGCGTTGGGAGGAATCTGGCGGCATTCACGTGCAGCCGACGTGAACGCCACCGGCGCCGGTTCAGCGACGTCGCGCCGCCGTCAATCGCGCATCAGGGTCGATTTCCCGAACAGGCTCTCGACCAGGTCCACCGCCAGCCTGGCGGTGCGGTTGCGGCGGTCGAGCAGCGGATTGAGCTCGACGATGTCCAGCGAGCCCATCAGCCCGGTGTCGGCGATCATCTCCATCACCAGCTGCGCCTCGCGGTAGTTCACCCCGCCCGGCACCGTGGTGCCCACGCCCGGGGCGATGCTCGGGTCGAGGAAATCCACGTCGAAACTGACATGCAGGTGGGTATTGGCGTCGACGCCCTCCAGCGCCGCCTCCATGGTGCGCTTCATGCCGCTCTCGTCGATGTAGCGCATGTCGTACACGTCCACCCGGTGCTGCTTGATCAGGCGCTTCTCGTCCTGGTCCACCGAGCGGATGCCGATCTGCCGCACCTGCTGCGGCGAGATCGCCGGCGCGTCGCCGCCCAGCCGGGTCAGCGCGTCCGGGCCCAGCCCGCACAGGCAGGCCACCGGCATGCCGTGGATGTTGCCCGAAGGCGTGACTTCGGAGGTGTTGAAGTCCGAATGCGCGTCCAGCCACAGCACGCGCAGCTGCCTGCCCTGCTCGCGGCACCAGCGCGCCACCGCGGTGATCGAGCCGATGCCCAGGCAGTGGTCGCCGCCGAGCATGATCGGCAGGCGGCCATCGCGCAGCTCGGCCAGGGTCGCTTCCATCAGCGCATGGTTCCAGGCCACGACCTCGTCCAGGTGGCGGTAACCGTCCACCGGGTCGGTCCACGGATTGCGCGGCCCCTGCAGGTTGCCCACGTCGCGCACGGCCACGCCGCGCGCGGCCAGCGCCTCGGGCAGGCCGGCGATGCGCAGCGCCTCCGGTCCCAGGCGCGCGCCACGGTGGCCGGCACCGACATCGGTGGGCACACCGATCAGCGAAACGGGACGATGAGTGGCCATGCTTCCTCCGTTGCAAATGAAAGCAGTTTAGCGGGCGCAGGTTACAGCCGCCTGCGGCAACGCAGCAGCCCTCGTGCCGGCGTCGGCCCATGCCGCGCGCATGCGGATCCGAAGGTGCCTTTGGACGGGAAGGCGCTGCCGGGGTGGCGGAAACAAAAAAGGCCCGCCGGAAAGCCCGGCGGGCGATGGGGAGGGAGAGAGTCCTGCGCCGTCCGCCCGTGCCCGATGTCCAGGCACCGTGCGGGAATTACAGGCAGGGGCGGCGTTCGGCCTGTTCCGGCAGCAGGCTGCGGTCGAACACTTCGTCCAGCGCCGGGCTGCGCGGCAGGTGGCGCTGGGCGACGGTCAGGTCCAGGCCGGCCTGCATGCGTGCCGGGTCGACGTCGCCGACGCCGTCGCGCGCGACGCGCTCGCGCCCGCCCATGTCGTCCAGCGTATCCATCAGCCGGCCCAGTTCGACCCTGGCGCTTTCGTCCGGGTTGTGCGCGACCAGCATGTCGATGGCCGCCTGCGGCTCGCACAGCGTGTCCATGACGCCGCGGTTGACCGCGCGCACCAGCCCGCGTGCGATCTCCGGCTGTTCGCGCAGCAGCTTCGGCGAGACCATCAGCGCGCTGCCGTACAGCTCGGGCACCGCGTCGCGGAAGCGGAAGAAGCGCAGCCGTTCCTCGACCTTGCCGCCGGCCGTGGCGATGGCCGCGGTGCTGGTGGAGGAATAGCCGAACAGCGCGTCGGACCTGTGCTCGTCGAGCAGGCCGATCAGCACCTTCCAGTTACCGGGGTCGGGCACGATGGTCACCGCCTTCGGGTCCAGGCCCACCTTCGAGGCGAACTGCTCGAAGGTGTTGAGCGCCACGTCGGTGCCGTGGCCGGTGATGGTCCTGCCGGCCAGCTGGATGGGTTCCTTCACCGGCGAAGCGACCGGCAGGATGATCACCGACGGCGACACGTCCATGACCATGTACACGCCCACCGGCGCCTGCCCGGGCTTGTGCGCGGCCTGCTCGTAGGTGGCCTGGATGTCGCCGTAGCCGGCGTCGAAGCCCTCCTCGACCATGCGCCCGGCTGCGGTGAAGGCGCCGCGCCCGTCGGTGAATTCGACCTCGATGCCTTCATCGCGGAAGTAGCCGCGCTGCTGCGCGACCAGGAACCAGGCGTTGGCGCCGGAAAAGCCGGAGTTGAGCAGAAAGCGCAGCCTGTGCGGCGCGGCCGGCTGCGTGGGCGCGGCGGCGGCCGGTTCCGCCGGCGTCCCGCTGCGCCCACAACCGGCCAGCGACAGCACGGCCGCCATCGCGGCGGCGATCATCGTCGGCTTCATGCGTGGCTCCCTCCGCCGATGCGCGGACGCGCGCGTTCGGCCAGCGGCGGCAGGAAGGCGCGGGTGAAGATTTCCTCCGGCCTCGGCGTGCGCGGCAGGCGGCAGGAGGTGGCCATCAGCTGGATCGAACGCTGCAGGCGGCCGTCGTCGATGTCGCCGATGCCAATCTTCAGCGCCTCGGGATGCGCCATCTCCACCTCCAGGGTGCCCATCAGGCGCGGACCGTCGACGTGGTCGGCGAACTTCGGCGCCATCCGGCGGGTGGCTTCCAGCGCGGCCTGCGGGTCGGCCAGGGTCTCGACGATGCCGCGGTTGACCGCGGCCACCAGCGCGCGCGCCGCCTCCGGGTGTTCCTTGAGGAACGTCGGCGTGAGCATCAGCGCGTTGCCGTACATGTCCGGCACCAGGTCGCGGTACTCGAGGAAGCGCAGGCCGGCGCGGCCGTCGATGTTCTTGGCCGCCAGCGCGGCGATGATGGTGTGAACGAAGCCGAACACGCCGTCGGTGTGGCCGCCCAGCACGTCCTCGCCCAGCGTGGTCATGCTGGTGGTCGAACGCAGGATCGACACGCGCGACGGGTCCACGCCCGCGACCGATGCGTAGGCCGGGAACACCTCGATCGCGGCGTCGATCGGGTGCCCGCCGATCACCCTGCCTTCCAGGTCCTTCGGCGAATGGATCGGGCCGTCCTTGCGCACGCCGATGGTCAACGGCGTCTGGTTGAAGGCCACGTGCACCGCCATCGGGCAGTTGTCCGGGCGCAGCCCGGCCAGCTTGATCAGCGCGCACAGATCACCGTAACCACCATCGAAGCCTTCCTGCGGGATGCGCGGCACCACCGAGGCGGCGCCGTCGCCGGCGGCGAACTCGATGTCCAGCCCGGCGTCGGCGAAATAGCCACGCTCATGGGCCAGGCAGAAGAACGCGTGCGGGCCGGACAGGGCCGAGTTCATCAGCAGCCTGACCTTCAGGCGCTGCCCGCCCGCCGTCGCGGCGGTGCCGGCCTTGCCCGTGTCCGCGGCGCGCGCCGCGGCCTGCGCCGGCACCAGCACGCCGGCGGCCGAGGAGAGGATCGCCGCGGTGCCCAGCACCGTACAGAAATCACGTCTGGATTTGTCCACTGTGTGCTCCCTTGCTGCAAGTACAGGTAACGCGGATGAAAAGCGGGCGGGAGCAATGGCTCCCGCCCGGCGCGATCAGAACTTCTGCTGGTACTGCATGTAGACCAGGCGTCCCAGGTCGAAGCCGCCGTAGTAGGAGAAGTCGCTGTTCGGACGCGAGTACAGCGTCGGCCCGACCTTGCCCAGCACGTTGTTGGCGCCCAGCATCACCATGCCGTCCCACGGCAGAGTCATGCGCAGCTGCAGGTCGTTGAACACCGTCGGCCCGACCGTGCGCAGCGGCTGGCGGCCGGTGTACGGCGAGACGAAATCCGGCTTGTCGCATTCCGGGCCGCCGGCCAGGTCGAACGCGCAGGCCTCCTTGATGCCGGAGTAGTAGCGCACCCGCCACATCGCGCCGAACATGCCGCGCGACCAGTCGGCGGTGAAGTTGGAACGCAGGCGGAAGTTGGCGCCGAAGCCGGTGGTGTGGTTGACCGGGGTCGTGGCCAGGTCGTTGCTCTTGATGTCGCGGTAGCGGGTGTAGCTGCTGTTCCACTCCAGCTTGATGTCGCCGATCGCCATCGACGGCAGGCGGTAGCGCACGCCCAGGTCGACGCCGGAGGTCTTCAGCCAGCCGGCGTTGGTGAAGGCGTAGTTCAGCGTGGTGATCTCGCCGGTGGCCGGGTCGCGCTTGAACGCACCGCAGGCGCTGGCGACGTTCCTCACGTAGCAGTCGTTGAGGATGTCGGTGGGCGTGTTCTGCACGATGGCGTGCTGGATGTCGATCTTCCACCAGTCCAGGGTGATGCCCAAGCCTTCGGCCCACTGCGGGCTGTAGACGAAGCCGACGGTGGTGGTGGTGGAGGTTTCCGGCTTGGTGTCCGGGTTGGAGCCGGAGATGAACGCCAGGTTGGACTGCACGTTGGGGCTGCCGGCCGGCACGCCGCCGGCGGCGACCTGGCGGTAACCAGCCGGGACCGCGGCCAGGCACGCCGCCGAGGTGCGGGCCACGCCGAAGCGGCTGTCGCACGGGTCGGTGTAGGCCGGGAAAAAGTCCTGCTCGCCGCCGAACAGGTCGTTGATGGTCGGCGCACGGAAGCCCTGGCCCCAGTTGGCGCGCACCAGCAGCTCGTCGCTCGGGCGCCATTCCAGCCCGACCTTGGAATTGGTGGTGCTGCCGAACACGTCGTAGTCCGAATAACGCGAGGCCAGGTCCAGGCTCAGCGAGCGCGCGAACGGCAGGTCCTGCAGCAGCGGGATGTTCAGCTCGGCGTACACCTCGTTGGCGCGGTAGTCGCCACGGGTCGGCAGCTTGCGCGAGTTGGTGGTCTCGCCGCGCTGCTTCTGCAGACTGGGAGTGAAGGTGCCCTCCTCGGTGCGCGCTTCCATGCCGACGGCGAAGGCCAGGTCGCCGGCCGGCAGCGCGAACATGGTGCCGCTCAGGTTGGCGGTGAAGCTGCGGGTACGGGTCTCGCCGCGGTCCAGGTTGTCCGGCACCAAGAAGGCGCGCAGCACCGGATCGGCCAGCGTGCCGCCATAGCCGCCGCCATAGGGCGCAAGCGGATTCCACGGCACGCACTGGCCGGCACCGCTGCCATAGGCGATGGGCGCGGCCGCGCTGCCGCACTCCACGCGGCCGGTGGCGGTGTTGTAGTACGACGGGCCCGAAGCCAACTGCACATTGCGCAGGTTGAGGTCGCCGGTGCCGGTCTTGTCGGTGCGCAGGCGGTTGAACAGGTAGCCGGCATCCCAGTACATGGTCTGCCCGCCCCAGTCGAAGTTGCCTTCCAGCATCACGCTGGCGCGCACCGTGGTGACCTTGTTGTTGCCCGAGCGCGGCACTTCCCAGGTGCGGCGCTGGTAGTGCACCGCGCGCGGATCGGCCACCCCGCTCTGGTTGCCCAGCGGGTTGTAGTAGCTGTCGATGGACAGCGGCGCGTTCATCGCGCCCCATACCCGCGACTGGTACGGATAGCCGGGGATGTTGCGGAAGGTGTCGCGCACGCTGTACAGCGCGCTGCCGCGCAGCAGCAGGCGGTCGTTGATCTCGAAGCCGCCGTCGACGAAGGCCGACTTGCGCTCCATGCCGGTCTTCAGCGTCTGCTGCTCGGTGACGTTGGCGTAGTCGGACACCGCGGTGCGGTGGTAATTGGCGATGTTGCGCGGATCGGCGCCGGCATTGACGGTCAGCGAGCCCAGCGCCGGATCGAGCAGGGTGCCGTGCTGGTTGATCGCCGACAGGCCGGTGGTCGGATGGCGCACGGTGCTCGGGAAAGCGCTGTAGGGACGGTCCGAGGCCCACACCGGGTCCTCGTCGGTGTACTGCAGGGTGCCGCTCAGCCAGCCCCAGTCGCGCTTCATGCCCCAGGACAGGTCGGCTGATTTGGTGGCGCCATCGCCTTCGGAGTACTGGCCGAAGTAGGCATTGGCTAGGCCGCCTTCAAAACCGCGGCGGGTGATGATGTTGACCACGCCGGCGATCGCATCCGAGCCGTAGATGGCCGAAGCGCCATCCTTGAGGATCTCCACGCGCTCCACCGTCGCCGACGGGATCAGCGACACGTCGGCGTAGCCGCCGGTGGTGGTGCCCAGGCGCTGGCCGTTGACCAGGATCAGGGTGCGTTGCGCACCGATGTTGCGCAGGTCGATGTAGGTGCCGCCGGCCTCCTCGCTGTCCGACTGCACGCGGGTACGGCTGGCCGCCGGCGCGCCCGCGGCCGGCGAGGACTGCAGCAGGTCGCCGACCGAACGCAGGCCGGAGCGGTCCACGTCCTCGCGCGAGATGGTCTCGATGGGCTGGACGGTTTCCACGTCGACCGTGCGCATGATGCGCGAGCCGGTGACCTGCACCGCGTCCAGCGTGCGCGCGCTTCCCGCTTCGGGCGCGGGCACTGCCGCCGGATCGACCTGGGCGTGGACGTCGTCGCGCGGCGCCGGCGCTACCGGTTCGCCTTCCTCGTCCTGGTCGTCGTCCTCGCGGCTGAGCGTGACCACCGTGCCGTCGTCGCGCACCACCTTCAGGCCGGTGCCCTGCAGCAGCGCCTGCAGCGCGACGCGCACGTCCTGGTTGCCGGAGATCGCCGCGGTGCGGACGTCCTTCAGCCCCTTCGCCGGCGCCACGATCTGCACGTTGGCCTGCCGCGCGTACTCGGGCAGCGACTTGGCCGCGGTATCGGCCGGAATGTTGAAGTCCATCTGCTGCGCGCCGGCGCAGAACGAGGCCAGCGTGGCGCCCGATACCAGCGCGAAGGAGATGGCGTTGAAGAGCGTGCTTTTCCGGTGGTTCATGTCTCACCTTGCAGAAGGGCCGCTGCCCGCGCGCAGCGCGGACATGGCGTACGGAGAAGGATGAAGCGTGACGATCCGACCCTTCCTCCAGGCGTTCGGCGTGGAGGCGCAGCGACAGGGGCTAATGAATGGGATGCAACCGGAATGGCGTTCCGCCATTGTCGATTGAAATATTTTTCTGCTACCTGCCCGCTCCATCGACAGGCGAAGCCGCACGCGGCCGGCGCTGGTCTCCGCCCGGTTTTCCTCCTTCCATCGGAGAGGCGGCGGAGTGCCTGCGAAACCGTATGCGGATGAAACCAACGGGATTTCCTCCGCCCTTCCGCCGCCGGGAAGAAGGGCGGATGCCGACGCCCGGCCTCGGTCAGTCGCTGCCCGCGGCCGCCTGCTTCTTCGCCCGGGCGCGCAGCACGATCTCGTTGTCGCCCAGCGCCATGTCCAGGTGCATGCTCTGCGCGGCGGCGCGCGAGAAGCCGATCGGGTCGGTGGCCGAGAACATGCCCACCACTTCCAGCCCGGCCACTTCCGGGTCGGCGATGCGGATGCGCAGGGTGTTGTAGCGCGCGAACTCGCGCGCCACCTCCTGCAGGGTCTCGCCACTGAAGGCGATCATCCCGTCGCGCCAGGCCAGCTCGCGGTGCACTTCCACCGTGTCCACCCGCGCCACCACCGGCGCGCCGCGCCCGGCGATGGAGGCCTTGTCCCCGGCCTGCAGGCGGGCGACGGGCTGCTCGGCTTCGTCCACCTTCACCACGCCCTCGCGGACCAGCACGTTCACCCGCTCCGGCGACCGCCTGACGCTGAAACTGGTGCCCACCGCGACGACGCGGGTGCCGCCGGCCGCCACCGCGAACGGGCGCAGCCGGTCCTTGGCCACGTCGAACATGGCTTCGCCGCGCAGCAGTTCGATGTTGCGGTGGCCCTCGTCGAAGCGCACCCGCACACGCGAATCCGTATTCAAGGTCACCACCGAACCGTCGTCCAGGCTGACGCGCGATATCTCGCCGATCCGAGTGGTGTAGGTATCGACGCCCCCGTCCAGGAAGCGCAGCGTGGCCACCGTCACCAGCGCCAGCGACGCGGCCAGCGCCGCCACGCGCCATGCCCACGCCCGTACCTGCGGGCGCACGACCCGCGCATGGGCGGCGTCGGGCGCATGCTCGCCCCGATGGAGCCGGTCGCAGCTGGACATGATCGCCTGCATGCGCGCGTACGCGCCCAGGTGGCGGCTGTCGGCGGCCAGCCAGGCCGCAAGCCGTTCGCCCTCGGCCGGCGACAATGCGCCGGCGTCCTCGCGCGCCACCCATTCGGCGGCGACCGCATCGATCTCATTTCTCACGGACTGCCTCCTTTCCTCCAGCGCCGCGCCTGTCCTGGCGACCTGTCGTCGATCTGTCCACGGCCAGGGCCTGGCCCAGGTACTTGAGCGCCTTGACCATGTGCTTTTCCACGGTGTTCTCGCTGATGCCCAGGCGCTCGGCGATGTCGCGCTGCGGCAACCCCTTCATCTTGCGCAGCGTGAACACCTGCCGGCAGCGCTCCGGCAGCTGCCCGATGCACTGCTCCAGGTAGCGCAGTTCCTGCACGCCCGAGGCGTGGGACTCCGGCGACGGCAGGTCGCTGGCGACTTCCAGCCGCCCGATCTCGCCGATGCTCTCGATGTCCACCACCTTGGCGCGCCGCAGCCCCTGCAGGATCACCGACTTGGCGGTGACGAACAGATAGCTGCGCGCATCGCGGATATGGCCCACGTCCTCCATCGACATCAGCAGCGCGTAACACTCCTGGATCACGTCGTCGACGTCGGCGTGGCTGCGCACATGGCGCACCAGCCAGCCACGCAGGATGGGCTCGTGCGGCAGGACATTGCGCGACAACCAGCCGGCGCGCTCGCGCAGGAACGGCGCGTTCATGTCCCGCCCCGCTGGCGCGGTCGCCCGTGGTCCCACCGCTGCGTCGCCGTCATGCCCCTCTCCCCGTCCGGAAACCCATTTCATCAAATGGGATGCACGGGCGACAGGCTTCCGCCATCCGGCGGCCGCGCGGCACGGCCGTCGCCCGAGAAACCTTGGCGGACAAGGGGTTACCGGTCATTCCCGGCTCTTTCGGGCGCCTGTCCCCTCACCCGGCGAGCTTGGGGGCCCGCTCAAGGACAGGGCCAGCGGCATCTGTACAGGCCGGCCGGCTCCGCTGCCGGCTTCGTCGTGCAGGGTTACAGCCCGCAGTGAAGAAGGCGGCAGTCAGACTGGCAACGAAAAGCCCCGCCCGAAGGCGGGGCTCCTGCCGATGCCGAGGTTCATATGCCGCACAACGACTCGAGACACTGGTCGTACTTGGCCTGGCAGATATCGGGATTGCCGCCGGTGGACATGCAGTTCCGGTAGATGGTCTCGCATGGTTTTCCGCACCATGCGGCAGACGCCGTGCCGCCGAAGACGGCCAGGGACAGGAACCCGATCGCCACCCCACGCTGGATGATTCGTTTCATGCCGCATCCTCTTTGAGCCTGTCATCAGGCTCGGCCGAGGCTATGGGTCAGGGACCAGCGAAGCACCACATCCGATCACAGTCCAGGGGAAATCAGATTTTTCCTACATGATCCGGATCGCCAAGCCACAGGCTCATCAGTCCTGCGCGGCTGCGCACGGAGAACTTCCGGAACAGGGAAACGACATGCTGGTGGGTGGTCGAGACGGCCAGTCCCAGCTGTTCGGAAATCTCCTTCTCCGAAGCACTGGTCAGCAGAAGCCGGAGCACCTTGCGCTCGGTTGGCGTCAGCGACGATCTGGCGGCCAGCACGCCCTGGATGATCATCAGCTGGCGGTGGAACCATTTGATTCCACGCAGCGCATAGGAAAGCAGCTCGACGTCCCGCTTGCCGAAGGTGGCATGGGAGTGGAAACCAAAGTGTGATTCGGCGTGCTGGCTGACCGGAAAGCCGATCCAGATGGAGTCCATTATTCCGAAGCATGCGAAATGGTTCCGGTAGAACGGGCCGTCGAACCACTCGCCGGGCATGTCCCTGCGCAGGCCATAGGCCCGGAAACTACCGACGTTCCGCATTGCCAGCATCAAGTGGGGAGCGGCGTCCACGCCGCGGCTCCAGAGCCCCTGGATTTCCTTGAATCCAGCGCTCTGCCGGGAAGAATCGACGGGGTGAAGCAGTTGCGTGACCGGTATGCGCCAACCCTCGAATGGACCGCGGCACTCCGGTTGCGTACCGAGGCGGGTCGCACCTTCCCAGGTCGCGTTGAAAGCACCCGTCATCTGGCACAGCCTGCCCTGAAGATGCCTGCATGCCGCCTCGGCATGGACTGCACCAAAGTCGGCCAACTCGTCCCACAGGGCGTGGATTTCGTCCTTCTGTTCCTGTTTGAGCATCTTCTCTTTCAGGATGTTGTCCGAATGCGTGCCGCCCGGAGCTCCCTGCCGACCGGTGGCGTACCTGTGCGGCCGGGAGCTCCCGTCCACGCCAACGAGACCGTGCATTTCGCGGATGAAAGACCAATCAACAGGGAAGACGGAGCAAGCCCGGTTTCCCTGGACCTGGAGCCGCCGGTCGTCAACGGCGGGAAAGACCGATGCCGGCCATTCTCTACGAGGGCATGTACGGCGACGCATCCCACCAGAAGATGACAGATATCGGTTGGGCCAGATGCCGGCAGGAGCCGGCTGTTTGGATGACATGCCGGCGCCATGCCGCATCGATGCAGCATCGGCCGGTACCGGCCTGGCACCTTCCGCTCCCCGCCAGTGGATCTCCTCTGACGGCGACGGCAACTGCAGAAACAGCATCGCCACCCGTGCCACCAAGGGGTACGAAGCCGTGCGCTGTCATGCATGCAAGCCCAGCGCAGGCGCCGCTGCTCATTGCACTACCGTGTGCCCGGGCTCACTTTCCGCACCTCAGCGTCGGCAGGCCGCAGCAGAGCCCCATCCTTCGCTTTTGGCGACATCGCAGGCACCGCCTTGCCCGTGCGCTTGTCGACCAGCACCGAATGGCGCTCGCCGGGCGCGAACAGGCGCCGCTCGCCCCATTGGCGCAGGGCCACAACGACAGGAAACAGGCGTCCGCCCTGTGGCGTGAGTACGTACTCCTGATAGGTCGTGCCATCGGAGGCATCAGGATGCCGGCGTCGACCAGCTTGCGCAGCCGGTCGGCCAAGATGTTCTTACGACGGATCGGGCAACGGGACAAGGTTCATCGCTCAAGGGCTAGCGAAGGGACGCCGCAAGTTGAGCCAGAGCTGCGTCCGCGTCGTCGGCCAGCCGTTTACCTGCTCAACGAGGCTATTGCAGTACAGTTCTGGAGGTCCTGCTTCGTGTAGGGCTGACAGAAGTGCCGCCTGAGCACCGGGCCGAACACCTCGGTGAAGACGCAGAACTTGCCGTTCTCCATCACGACACGGGGCTTATCGTTCATCTCCTCCAAGGCGGCGGCCTTACCCCGGCTTGGGCGGCTCGCGTGGCACCGCATCATCGACGCCAGGGCCCAGTTCGGCTGGGTCCACGTAGGCGTCGAAGTCTTTCTCCGGCGCGCCGTGCGGGGCACCCGCGCCGTGCCTCGCGAGCACCTGACGTAGGTGGCGCACCGTGGTCGGTCTGCCGCTATGGTCCGTGCGAGAAGCCAGCGAGTCCCAGCGGTAGCCGACGCTCTCCGCGTGGTCGTCGTAGCCCGTCGCCTGCGTGCTCCAAGCGGTGAGCCCCTCGCGGCCCGCGCCCGCGGTCGCATGTTGGCAGGCGGATATGAGCTGGAAACAGTCGTCGCGCTTGACCTCGTCGTAGTCATCGGTAAGCAGGTCGGCCAGCGCGGCGGCGAGCTGCTCAGGCGTGGCCTCGTCCCATCGGTTGGCGCCGCCGTTCCCCGCGGGCATCTCGACCTAGCGGACGCACAGCAGTTCGAGCAGCGCGTCCGACGTCTCGTCGGGGCTGAGAATCCAGAGCTCGGACTCGTAGCGGCGCCCAGTCTCGGGGTGAACCGAGCCAGGGCGGTGACCGGCACGCGACACTCTTTGAAGTCGATACTGGGGCACTGGGGCAACCCGCCGAGGGTGGCGAGCCCTTCCGGCTTGCGAAGGTAGTAGTGGTGCCCCGCCGCCCGTCGCTACGTGTAGGCAACGATCCAGGTCCATGCCAGCTTCGGCGACCAGCGCGCGGAGCGAGGCGTCGCCGCCGTTGCGCAGGTCCACGTCCACGACCAGGTCGCCCCGCGCGCAGCCGCAGCTCTAGTTGCCGCGGGGGCTCGCGCCTCGGCGATCACGGCGGGGGGGTTGTAGCGCCGGTTCGGCCAGTCACGGTCCCTCGGCTCCTTGCCGCCGTCCCTCGGGGGGACCAGCTCGTAGCCGGCCCGGATCAGGAACTCGGCGTCGTCGAATGATGGTGTACCGGCGGCAGACCCCGCGGCATCATTTTTCCCTTGAGCTTTGGACAGCTCCGTCTCCTTGTTGGTCGACTCGCGCCCACGGTCTTGCACGCCGTGGGTGTTGTCTTTTAATCGCATCCATGGTCAGCCCTCCTTATCCGAGGACAGACCGCGCGCGGCCAGCATCGCCGACGCGGCGCAGCGTACGCCTTAACTCATCGGTTGGCTCATCGGGTACTCGCGCAGGTCGCCCAAGCGGTACCGGATCAGCCTCGGGCCGACGCAGGTGAACTTGGGGCCTCCGCCTTGGCCCCCGTACCAAGCAAGCCTGCCGTAGGTGAGACGCAGGAATGCTGGCACCTCCCGGGCGGTGACGAGCGATGCGTCGGCGAGGGCGTGAAGCTCGGCGAGCTCGGCGGTGGTAATCTTCTTCGGTTCGTAAGCCATCTCTGGATTCCAACAAGTGTCCCCCGCACGGCGGATACCGTACAGGGACCGCCTGCTGTGCGTCGCAGAGAAGGACCCGTCGCTCCCCCCATTCGGCGGGGCGGGGCTCGGTCTTATAGGCCACCGAAAGCTTGGCGTTGGCGGCTGGTGACGCCGACGAACCTAATACTACCCAAGAGCTGTGCGCGCTAGTACCAACGTTTCGCCCGGACCCCAAGTGACTCTGTGTCGTTCGATTCGGCTTGGGCTGCTCGGTATCAGGCCCGCTGTACCGGGCGCGCCATGGGCCGCTTGGTAAGGCCGGGCGACTACTTCCAAACGCCGTTCAACCCACACCTGCATCAGACATGCCTCGACCGACCGCTACGGCATCCGTATCATCCCTGAGCTACTGGTTGCTAGGGGATTCGGTTTGGCCAAGAAGAGCATTCTGGAGACATGGGGAATTAGTCCGGAGTACCTGACGGAGCTTGTCAACACAAACCCCAGCCTGCGAGGGATGATCGTCGGGTACATCGCCGAGCGAAAGCTTCGGGAGCAGTTCGAAGCCCATAAGAGGACTGAAGCCCACTACAAGGACGATGACCACGACCGGACGAAGAAGGGCGATCTCGTCGTGAGCTACAAGGGTGAAAGCTTCCGTATCGAGGTTAAATCTCTCCAGACCAACGCAGTCGAGGTTCTGATGCCCGACGGCCAGTGGATGAAGCTCATGGAGAAGAAAATGGTAGGCCGCAAAGCCTCACCAGGGCTTACCAAGAAGGGGAAGCCTCGGCTCGGTGCAGGCATCTACAAGTGGGAGTTGGACGAGCGCTATTCCAAACTCTCGGACGCGTTCAAGAGAACCACGGATTACCGTGGAGCATTCCAATGTGATGCTAGCGACAGGAGAAAAGTTGAGCTTGCAGACGGTGAAGTTGTCGAGACAACCCTACTTAAGGTAGGCGAGTTTGACATCCTCGCTGCCGGACTTTTCGGATTCCGAGGCGAGTGGGAGTTCGGCTTCGCTCTCAATGAAGACCTGCCTCGCAGCACGCATGGAGCGTATCCCGAGGAAGTCCGTGAACAACTCATCGCCTCGATGATCCCTATCAGCCTGCCGCTGCAGGCGCCCTTTGTAAGTGATCCGTTCGAACTCCTCGACAAGCTCCTTGAGCGTCGTCACATCCAGGCCGGCCATACCGAACTCAAAGAGCCCGTTGAGACTTAGGCGCAGCGACTATGGAGGAGACCTTGACCTTTCGCTTCTGAAAGACGAGGAAGTACGAGTGATTCTTACGAGCATGAACTTGCTTCTTGAGCCGGCTCACGCCCGCCTTGTTGGAGCGTACGACAACAAACAAGTCCTTTGTGTAGAAACCCATTGACTCATACGCAGTGATGAGTTCGACGTGGGTTAGCCGCTGCTTGTTGGCACTGACCTCATCTTGGCACTTAACGATGAAAATGCCGTCCTTCTTGAGCACCCGCTCGGCCTCCCAACCTGCACGGACGTACATGTCGACCACGGCGTCGTGCCACTTGGGAGCGCCCTCATCGGGGGTCTCGATAGCACGGCCGTTGGAGTAGTTGTACCTGAAGGCCGCGTGCGTTCCGCCACCCGCCAAGTGGTTCGTGTCGCCGCGGTAGAAGCCCTCCATGTACGGCGGATCGAGCACGAGACCATCGAGCGAGGCGTCGTCGTAGGGCAAGTCTCGGCAGTCCACAGCGTCCCGAATCTCAATCTGCGACAGCTCCTTGCGCTGCGGCTTGGCGGCCACATCTGAGGCTAGCAAGGTGTAGCGACTCAGGTCCACCTCGGTCCAGAAAGCACCTTTGCCGTAGGTCACGTCCGCGACGATGCCGCCGTCGGGCATGTGCAGGTCTAAAATCTGTCGGAACACCGGCGCGTTATCTGCCACGTAGGCCGAGAACACCAGGTCCGTCGTCGCTTCACCGCCGGCTACTCGCTTCTTCTTCAACGTTGGTACCAGGTCCACTAGCAGCTCTTCTTGCTTCATCAATATCATCTACCTAGCTGGGGCCAGTGATCTCAGGCTGTGGCTTCATTCTGTCATGTGGCACTCGAAGTGCACACGGATTAGATGCCTGAGCCAGCTGTATCTTTAATCCGCACGGGGAAGTCGGAACAGGCCACGCGGCCAAGTAAGCAAAAAGGGCAGCCCACGGGCTGCCCCTCCTAAATTGGTGCCGCTTATCCGAATCGAACGGATGACCTACTGTTTACAAGACAGTTGCTCTACCGACTGAGCTAAAGCGGCGATGGTTCGCGTGGGGCTTCGGCGATGCGCCCGCGGCATTCTAGCGCAGGCGGGCGCAGTCGAGCGATTGCTGCTGCGGGGCGCCGCTGCGCCCGCGCAGGTCTTCCATGCTGGCGGTACCGGCGTAGGCCGCATCCAGCCACCAGCGGGCGGCGGCCTCCGCGCCATTGCCGACGATGCGCGCCGGGAAACCCGCCGCCGTCAGTGCGGCGAGGCGCCGTTCGGCGCCTTCGCGGTTGCGGTATTGGCCCAGCGCCACGGCGTTGGCGTCCTCGCCCTGGGCGATGATGAAGTAGTCGCTGAAACCGGCATCCACGATGCGCTTGACCATGGCCTGCGCATCCTCGCGGCTGGCCGCCCGCGGGATGAGCACTCGGTAGCTGGTCGCCGCCTTCGGCGGCACTTCGCGCAGACGCGAACGCACCAGGTCCGCGCGCAACGCGGTCGCGGCCGCCTGCGCGCGGTCCCTGCTCTCGAACGGCCCGAAGCTGGAACATTGCTGCGGACGTGGCGACGGGGCCGCGGCGGGTTCGACCGTTGCCGCGGCGGCGGGCCTGCGCGCTTCCGCCGGCGCATCGACCGGCGTCGGTGCCGGAGTCGGGGGGGCCACGGACGGTGACGTCGACACCACCGCGGAGGCCGCTTCCGCGGCATCCATGGGAACCAGCTCCAGCGTCGCCACGCCGGCTTCGGCGGCTTCGGGCGCCCTCGCAGGTGCCTGGCGTGGCGTCATCCACCACAGCGCGACGCCGAGGTTGAGGATGGCCAGTGCGACGATCGTGAAACGAATCAGCATGGTGCGATCCTAGCGTTCCGGCGCCCGCTGGTGCACGGCCCAGCGGGCCAGCCCGTCCAGCACCAGGGCCGGCCGGTGTTCCGCCTCCGGCAGCAGCGGCAGCAACGGGACCGCGCCCCCGCCATGCATCACCAGCGCCGGCGCGGTGCCCAGCAGCTCGGCGCCGAGGCGCAGGCTGCGTTCGACCAGCGCCACCGCCGCGCCGTCGCAGCCGGACGCCAGCGCGTCGGCGGTGTCGTTGGCGAACTCCGCATAGTCGCCGCCGCTGGCCGGCAGCTGCGCGGCGCGCGCATGCAGGGCTTCGCGCATGACCGTGGGCGAGGCGCCGATGCGCCCGCCAAGATGGCGGCCATCGGCATCCATCAGGTCGATGGTCAGCGCCGTGCCCACGCCGACCACCAGCACCGGCCGCTGCGCGTCGGCCGCGGCCAGCAGGGCCAGGAAACGGTCGACACCGAACTTCTCCGGGCGCGCATAGGCAATGGTGACGCCGGCGCAGGCCGGCAATGTCCTTGCCACCTCCACGCGCGCGAAACGGGCATGCAGCAGTTCCATCACCGTCGCGGTCAATGCCGGCGACGCGACGCTGGCCACCCAGGCGGTGTCGCCGCGCGGCAGGGCGTCCAGCGCGGTCGCGGTCATCGCCTCGGCGCCATGCGCCCACGCCTGCACGCTGCCGGCAGCGACGCCGTCGAGCGGTGCGAACTTGAAGCGCGAATTGCCCAGGTCGAACAGCCAGTCGCTCATTGCGCCCTCACGCTGACTTCGCCGGCATGGAACTGGCGTTCGCCGCCGTCGAGGGAAAGGCGCAAGGCGCCGTCCTCGGCCAGACCAAGCGCGGTGCCTTCATGCAGGGTGCCCGCTTCCTCCACGCGCACCGTGCGGCCGGCCAGCACGTCCATGGCCGCGTAGCGCGGCAGGAACGGCGCCAGCCCCTGCCGTTCGAACTGGTCCAGCGCCGGCAGCAGATGCGACAGCAGGGCCGCGACCACCTGGTTGCGGGATACCGGCGCGCCGGCCAGCGTGTCCAGGTCGATCCAGGGCTGGGTGATGTCCGCGGCGATGGCGGCGGGCATGCGCACGTTCAGGCCGAGCCCGATCACCGCGCGCGCCGGGCCGGCGAACTCGCCGCCGCCTTCCACCAGCAGGCCGCCGAGCTTGCGGCCATCAACCAGCACGTCGTTGGGCCATTTCAGGCCGGCCGCGGCAAACCCCAGCGCATGCAGCGCCTCGCCCACCGCCACGCCCGCCGCCAGACTCAGCCCGCCCATGCGCGACAGGCCGCCGGCAAAGGCCCGCGACACCGACAGGTAGATGTTGGCGGCCAGCGGCGAGGCCCATGGCCGGCCGCGGCGACCGCGGCCGCCGGTCTGGCGTTCGGCCAGCAGCACCTCGACGCCGCGCAAAGGCGCGCTGCGCCGCAGCAATTCGCTGTTGGTTGAACCCACCGTCCAGCCGATCTCCAGCGCCGCGACCGAAGCGGCCACATCGGGCGCCAGTTGCCCCAGGATGCGGTCGCGGTCCAGCAGCTCCAGCGGCTGGGCCAGCCGGTAGCCATCGCCGGCACGGCCCTCGATGGCCACGCCAGCCGCCCGCAGCCCCTGGATCCGCTTCCAGATGGCGGCCCGGGTCTGGCCAAGCCCACGCGCCAGGGCGTCGCCGGAGAAGGCGCCCTCGCCCAGCTTGGCCAGCAATTCACGGTCGTCCACGACGGATCTTCTGATCGCAACAGATCGGCCGATTATGCGTGAAGGCGCCCGGGCCGCCCATGGGGCCTTCCAATCCCGCCGGAAAAGCAGGCTAGAATCGGGAACTCAACCGCCCCCGGATGTCGACGATGCGCCGTACCGCCCATTGCCTGATCCTGCTGCTGGTCCCCGTGGCCGCGCATGCCGCGGAGGCGATCGACACCCCGGCCCGCAATGGCTGCACCTACGCGCCGGGCGAAGTGGAACGCGTGGCGGCGCCAGCCGCCTCGGTGAACCTGGCCAACGCCGCGCCGCCGTCCCAGCCCAAGCACGCCATGCCGGCACCGCCGCAGGCAGGTGGCGGCAGCGACGAGGAAATCATCCCGCGGCTGCGCGCGCCGAAGTGGCACCGGCTCCTGCCCGGGATGTTCCGCTGATCCAGTCGTTGCTGCGCCGCTGGCGGCGCAAGCCCCCTTCCGTGGATGAAGCGCTGTGGCAGGCCACCTGCCAGGCATGCCCCTGGCTGCATGCGCTGGATGCCGGCCGCCAGCAACGGCTGCGCGCGCTGGCGGCGTACTTCCTGCAGCGCAAGGCCATCACCCCGGTGGCCGGGCTGCAACTGGACGAAGGCCAGCGCCTGCTGCTGGCCGCGCTGTGCTGCCTGCCACTGCTCGAGTTCGGGCAGGAAGGCCTGCATGGCTGGTCCGAACTGGTGGTGTATCCGGAAGCGTTCCGGGTGCGCCGCAGCCACATGGACGCGGCCGGCGTACTGCATGAATGGGACGACGAGCTGATCGGCGAAGCCTGGGACAGCGGCCCGCTGCTGCTGTCGTGGGCCGACGTGCAGGCCGACATCGCCGACCCGCGGTCGGGCTTCTGCGTGGCGGTGCACGAGATGGCGCACAAGATCGACGTGCTGGACGGCGCGCTCGACGGCACGCCGCCGCTGCCGCGCGACTGGCAGCGGCAATGGGCGCGCGACTTCCAGCGCAGCTACGACGCCTTCTGCAGGCAGGTGGATGCCGGCCGCGACACCGCGATCGACCCCTACGCGGCCGAGGCGCCGGAAGAGTTTTTCGCCGTCGCCACCGAGTACCACTTCTCCGCCCCGCAGCTGCTGGAGCGGGAAATGCCGGCGGTGGCCGCGCACCTGCGCCGCTTCTACGGGCCTTCGCCGTTCGCCGCCCCGTAGCTGCGGGGTTTGCCCCGCGCGGGCTTTCTCATAGGGAACGCGCGCCCACGGGCCACCATCAACCGGGCCGGATCACAAGCCCGGCGGCAAGGTCACTTCGAAACGCGCGCCGCCCAGTTCCGGCGAGCGCTTGACCTGCAGCTCGCCGCGATAGTCCTTGATCAGGTCCTGCACGATCGACAGGCCGATGCCATGGCCCTGCACGCGCTCGTCGCCGCGCACGCCGCGCTGCAGCACCTTGGCGATGTTCTCCTCGGCGATGCCGGGGCCGTCGTCGTCCACCGCCAGTTCCAGCCCGGCACGCCGGCCGGGCGCGCAGGGAATCGGGCGCACGGTCAGCAGCACGCGCCGCCGGGCCCACTTGAAGGCGTTTTCCAGCAGGTTGCCCAGCAGCTCCTGCAGGTCGCCCGGTTCGCCGTAGAAGTTGACGCCCGGCTCCAGCTCGAACTCGCACAGCACGCCCTTGCTGGCGTAGACCTTCTCCAGGCCGCGCACGATCTCCTCGGCGGTGGACTCGATCGGCACCGGCGCGGAGAACAGCTTGTGGCCGGACGAGGCGGCGCGGGCCAGCTGGTAGGACACCAGGTTGTTCATGCGCTGCAGCTGCACGTCCAGTTCTTCGCGCAGCGCGCCGTCTCCGGCACCGCTGTCCAGCTGCGTGCGCAGCACCGCGATCGGCGTCTTCAGGCTGTGCGCGAGGTCGGCCAGGGTATTGCGCTGGCGCTCCAGGTTCTCGCGCTCGCTCTCGATGAAGGCATTGATGCTGTCGGTCAACGGCTCCAGTTCGCGCGGGTGCATCTCGCTCATGCGCTCGCGCTCGCCGCGCTGCACGCGGGTCAGCTCATTGATCACGCGCTTGAGCGGGCGCAGGCTCCATTGCAGCACCAGGGTCTGCAGCAGCAGCAGGATCAGGCCGGTCACGCCCAGCCAGAACCACACCGCGCTGCGGAACACGCGCAGCTGCTTGCCCAGCGCGCGCGAATCCTCGAGCACGTAGATGGTGTAGGGGAACTCGCTCTCGGGCGTGCCGTCGCCGCCCCAGACCAGGCCCATGCCGTAGCGGTAGACCTCGCCGGGCGCGCCGTCGATCTGGGTGATCGGCAGCGGACCTTCGAAGGTTTCCTCGCGCGGCTCGAGCATGCGCGCGCTGACGTCGGGCAGGATCGGCCCCTCGGCGGACATGGAGTTGCCGGAATGGCCAGGCATCACCACCTGCAGGTACAGGCCGCTGCCAGGCACGTCGAAGCGCGGGTCCGGCGGTTGTTCGCGGATGTAGAGCGAGCGGTCGCGGGTGAAGTCGATGCCGGCCGCGTAGGCGGTGGCGTAGTTCTTCAGGCGCTCGGAGAGATTGGCGCGGGCGGTGCCGGCGAAGGCCGCGTCCAGCGCGTAGCCGGCCAGCGCGAGGAAGGCCACCAGGCCCACCGAGGCGGCCAGCAGCTGGCGCGCCTGCAATGAACGCGGCCGCCAGCGCCGGAAAAACCACAGACGGCCGTAGATCATGCCCGTACCGCGCGCGGCGGATCAGCCCTCGTTGCGCGGGATGGCGAAGCGGTAGCCGCGCCCGCGCACGGTCTCGATCGGCTTGAGTTCGCCGTCCGGGTCCAGCTTCTTGCGCAGGCGGCCGATGAACACTTCCAGCACGTTCGAATCGCGGTCGAAATCCTGCTGGTAGATGTGCTCGGTCAGGTCGGCCTTCGAAACCAGTTCGCCGGCATGCATCATCAGGTATTCGAGCACCTTGTACTCGTAGCTGGTCAGGTCGACGTTGCTGCCGGACACGCTGACCGTCTGCGCGGCCAGGTCCAGCGCGACCGGGCCGCATTCCAGCGTCGGCTTGGACCAGCCGGCGGCGCGGCGCAGCAGCGCGTTGACGCGGGCCAGCAGCTCTTCGACGTGGAACGGCTTGACCAGGTAGTCGTCGGCGCCCTGCTTCAGGCCCTCGACCTTGTCCTGCCAGCTCGAACGCGCGGTCAGGATCAGCACCGGGAATTTCTTGCCTTCATCGCGCAGCGCCTTGATCAGCTCCATGCCCGACATCTTGGGCAGGCCCAGATCGATGATGCCGACGTCGAACGGCACCTCGCGGCCCATGTACAGACCTTCCTCGCCGTCCTGCGCGGCATCGACGGCAAAGCCTTCCCG
>Ga0206118_100322_pt1 | contig 29863 bp, 24 predicted proteins | sample 3A20Ametagenome_FD_177999 | JGI IMG/M metagenome (GOLD analysis project Ga0206118, IMG submission 177999) | Enriched microbial communities from leaf-cutter ant dump, University of Wisconsin, Madison, United States - 3A20A | ecosystem: Environmental > Terrestrial > Nest > Insects nest > Nest dump... | reverse complement strand
GAGCTTCTGGAAACCATAGAATCCTCACTCCCAACCCCTCTCTCCCAAGGAGGGGGTTAGGGGGAGGAAAAATTCCCCTCCTCTGGAGGGGTGGATTCGAGTGAAATGAGAAGACGGGGTGGTTTTATCATTCAACAGATTGCTTCGTCATTCCGCTCCGCTTCATTCCTCGCAATGACAGGGGAGCGCAAAACCCTAATACTAACGGTTAGAATCCGAAACCTTATAGGTTTTTTAAAACCTATAAGGTTTAAAAAAGGAAACTGATATCAACAGTTAGTATTAGAAATATTCCCCCTTTGGGGGAAAGGGGGCTTGCTCAAAATACAAACCTAACAGGTTTCCGAAACCTGTTAGGTTTAAAAACAGAAAATAATACGCCAAACAACCCCTTCTTCTCAGTGCCACCTGTATTAAGAAGATACACAATATTTTCCGGAACAGCAATTCCCGGAACATAAGATTTTTAAAAATGATCATTAAAAACAACAGAAAAGTAAAATTTCAGATTTTAATATACGCAGCACTCTTTATAATGGAAGTAATACTATTGTCATTATATGTATCGGACGTATTTCCGGCTCTTGAAAAAGATTTTTTAATCGTGATCGTTCTCTCGCTGATGCCCATTCTGTATCTGCGGTTGAAAGGATTTAACGTATTGGAGTACGACAGCTCAGGAGAAGTATTATGTATGAAAAGCTGCAATCTGCTGTCCCTGAAAAAAGATAAGGCAAGCTCTTTCGAAATGCCCAAATCCGTGATCCGTTCCTGTAAAACCGAACACAGCTTTTTCAAAAGATTTCTGGTTCTGAATTTTACGACCGGTTCGGGTAAGAAAATGGTAAAATATTTTGACATTACAAATTACTCCCACCATCAGGCAAAGATGCTGGAAAATAATATACTCGGTTTTATTAAAACAAACAGGAAACAATGAATTTTAAGCACATACATATCGGACAAATGATTAAAAATGCGGTATCGGAACGCGGTCTGGAAACTACCCGGATCTGTAATTTTTTTCATTGCCGGGAAGATGAAATCCGGCAGATGTACGACGCTCCTGACATCAGCACTGAAATCCTTCTGAAATGGTGCAAGTTGCTGGAATACGATTTTTTCAGAATTTATTCCCAGCACCTGATTCTGTACGCACCGCTGTCCGCAGAAGCAAAAACGCAGAACAAAAAAACAAATCTTCCCCGGTTCCGGAAAAATATCTACACCAAAGAAATTATTGATTTTGTCCTGGAACGGATTTCCTCCGGAGAAATGTCCAAAAATGAGGTAATGGAACGGTACAAGATCCCGAAGACTACCCTTTACAAATGGATCTATAAATATAAAACCACCAACATTTAATCCTTCGGCTTATGAAAAAATCCCAGGTAAATTACAGACAAATTTATGACGATATTCTGGCAAAAAAATTCCCCGAAAAAATTCCGGATTTTCAGCCATTGCTGAAAAAGAGAAAATTATCCGAGCTGGATATTATTTCTCTTAATGAAAAAATTTTCGGCAACAGCCGGGAAACTGCGAGAATTAACCAAAAGCACCGGTCCTATGGGAATTCCACAATTTTTGAAATTTTGGATTACCAGAAAAAATACAACCTCAACAACAGCCAGACAGCCAATCATTTCAAAATCAGCAGAAATACCATTGCCAAATGGAAAAAGGATTTTATTTTGTAAATACTTTTGAATAAATATTTGTACAGAAAAATAAGTTAAATATTTGTTTCTCAATATAAAAATTCATACATTTGCACTCCTTTTGGCGCTAATAATTGTTTGTATACCGGTAAAATATTGAATATCAACTCTTTCAGTTTGAAAGAGATTTCGTGTTTATAGCTGTACCCATTTATTTCCGTCAAAAAAATCAAAAAATATTTTGCACTACTCCGTGAAAAGATATACCGGCGTTGCAATTAGGAAGAACCAAGGCAAAAGAAACAAGGTAAAAGATTCAAGAAACAAGATATATAACAGCGCCAAAAAGTTGTATTTCACTACTATTTCTACTCGCACCTTGCAACCTGCACCTTGTTTGCGTCCCTCTTCCTGATATTTTTTAAGTGAAAATCAAAATATTTTTTTAACCCTTTTCTTAAACATTTTATGAGTACAAAAACAAAAGCTCAGGAAAATCAAAGAATTAATTTTTCTTCTGTGAAAGGGAAAGTAATCACGCCGGATTTTCTGGACGTTCAGCTGGAATCGTTCAAGGAATTCTTTCAGCTCGATACTTTACCGGAAGACAGAAAAAATGAAGGTCTTTACAAGACTTTTCAGGAAAACTTTCCGATCACGGATTCCAGAAACCAGTTCGTACTGGAGTTTTTAGATTATTTAGTGGACTCGCCGCGTTATTCTATCGACGAATGCGTGGAAAGAGGTCTTACTTATTCAGTTCCGCTGAAAGCCAGACTTAAGCTGTATTGTACTGATCCGGAACACGAAGATTTCCAGACGGTAATCCAGGATGTATATTTAGGTCCGGTTCCTTATATGACACAGAGCGGATCTTTCATCATCAACGGAGCAGAACGTGTGATTGTAACGCAGCTGCACAGATCTCCGGGTGTATTCTTCGGACAAACCTATCACGCGAACGGAACAAAACTGTATTATTCCAGAATTATCCCTTTCAAAGGATCGTGGATGGAATTTACAACGGATATCAACAACGTGATGTATGCGTACATCGACCGTAAGAAAAAATTGCCTTTAACTACATTGTTAAGAGCAATCGGTTACGAGTCCGATAAAGATATTCTTCAGATTTTCGACCTTGCGGAAGAAGTGAAAGTTTCCAAAGCTGCTTTGAAAAAAGTGGAAGGAAGAACTTTGGCTGCGAGAGTTCTGAACACGTGGTTTGAAGATTTCGTGGACGAGGATACAGGTGAAGTGGTTTCCATTGAAAGAAACGAGATCATCCTCGACAGAGAAACCGTTCTCGAAAAAGAACACATCGATATGATTCTGGATGCAGGTGTGAAATCAATCCTGATTCACAAAGAAAATTCCAATGAATTCTCTATCATTCAGAATACGTTGCAGAAAGACCCTACCAATTCAGAAAAAGAAGCGGTGGAATATATTTACCGTCAGCTTCGTAACGCAGATCCGCCTGATGAAGAAACGGCAAGAGGAATTATTGAAAAATTATTCTTCTCCGAGCAAAGATATTCTCTTGGTGAAGTAGGGCGTTACAGACTGAACAAAAAGCTGAACCTTACTATTTCCGAAGATACTCAGGTATTGACGAAAGAAGATATCATTGCGATTGTAAGACATCTGATCGAGCTTGCAAACTCCAAAACGGAAGTGGATGATATCGACCACCTTTCCAACAGAAGAATTAAAACTGTTGGTGAGCAATTAGCAGGACAGTTCGGTGTCGGTCTTTCCAGAATCGCGAGAACCATCCGCGAAAGAATGAATGTACGTGATAATGAGATTTTCACACCGGTTGATCTGGTAAATGCAAAAACTCTGACTTCCGTGATCAATTCATTCTTCGGAACCAACCAGCTTTCTCAGTTTATGGATCAAACCAATCCGCTTTCTGAGGTTACGCACAAAAGAAGATTGTCCGCTTTAGGACCTGGTGGTCTTTCCAGAGAAAGAGCAGGTTTCGAGGTTCGTGACGTTCACCATACACACTACGGAAGAATTTGCCCGATTGAAACTCCGGAAGGACCAAACATCGGATTGATTTCTTCTTTGGGAATTTATGCGAAAATCAATAACTTAGGATTCATCGAAACTCCGTACAGAAAAGCTGTAAACGGAAAAATAGATTTGAAATCCGATCCTATTTATCTGAATGCTGAAGATGAAGAAGCAAAAATCATTGCTCAGGCAAACGTGGAAATGAATGACGACGGAACAATTTCCACAGATCGTGTAATTGCACGTCTGGATGGAGATTATCCGGTAGTTGAGCCGAATCAGGTTGATCTGATTGATGTAGCTCCGAACCAGATTTCCGGTATTTCCGCTTCATTGATTCCGTTCCTGGAACACGATGATGCGAACCGTGCATTGATGGGATCCAATATGATGCGTCAGGCAGTTCCGTTACTGAAAGCTCAGGCTCCGGTTGTGGGAACAGGTTTGGAAAAACAGGTTGCTGCCGATTCCAGAATTCTGATCAACGCAGAAGGAAAAGGAGTAGTGGAATATGTGGATGCTTCAAAAATCGTAATTAAATATGAAAGAAGCGAGGACGAAGATTTAGTCTCTTTCGAATCCGCTACGAAAACCTATAAGCTTCCGAAATTCAGAAAAACCAACCAAAGTACGACGATCACGCTGAAACCGATCGTAAGAGTGGGAGATACCGTGCAGAAAGGTCAGGTTCTTTGTGAAGGTTATGCTACTGAAAACGGAGAATTGGCTCTTGGTAGAAACCTTGTGGTAGCATTTATGCCTTGGAAAGGATACAACTTCGAGGATGCGATTGTAATTAATGAAAAAGTAGTTCGTGAAGACTGGTTTACCTCCATTCATATCGACGAATATTCTCTTGAGGTTCGTGATACCAAATTAGGAATGGAAGAATTAACTTCCGATATTCCGAATGTTTCCGAAGAAGCTACAAAAGATCTGGATGAAAACGGTATGATCCGTATCGGTGCGGAAGTGAAGCCTGGAGATATTATGATCGGTAAGATCACTCCGAAAGGTGAATCCGATCCGACTCCGGAAGAAAAACTTCTTCGTGCGATTTTCGGTGATAAAGCCGGTGATGTGAAAGATGCTTCACTGAAAGCGGATTCTTCATTGCGAGGTGTGGTAATTGACAAAAAGCTGTTCTCCAGAAACATCAAAGACAAAAAGAAAAGAGCGGAAGAAAAACTGAAGCTGGAAGAGATCGAAAACGATTACAAAGAAAAATTCGATGATCTCCGCAACACTTTGATCGAAAAGCTGAACACACTTGTGAACGGTAAAACATCTCAGGGTGTAATGAACGATCTGGAAGAAGAAGTAATCGGGAAAGGAGCAAAATTCACTTTGAAATTGCTTCAGTCCGTAGAAGATTATGTAAATATCAGCGGTTCCGACTGGACTGTGGATAACGATAAAAATGAATTGATTAAGCAGTTGATCCATAATTATAAGATCAGATATAACGATCTTGCCGGAATTAAAAACCGTGAAAAATTTGCAGTTTCCATCGGAGACGAGCTTCCTGCAGGTATTATGAAATTAGCGAAAGTATATATCGCTAAAAAACGTAAGCTGAATGTTGGAGATAAAATGGCAGGTCGTCACGGTAACAAAGGGATCGTTTCCAGAATCGTTCGTCAGGAAGATATGCCTTTCCTTGAGGACGGAACTCCGGTAGATATCGTTCTGAATCCGCTTGGTGTACCTTCCCGTATGAACATCGGTCAGATCTATGAGACCGTTCTTGGCTGGGCAGGGCAAAAGCTCGGAATGAAATTCGCAACACCGATTTTCGACGGAGCAAGCCTTGACCAGATCACGGAATATACTGAAAAAGCAGGTCTTCCGAAATACGGTTCAACGTATCTGTACGATGGTGGAACAGGAGAAAGATTTTCTCAGCCTGCAACAGTCGGCGTAATTTATATGCTGAAATTAGGACATATGGTTGATGACAAAATGCACGCACGTTCTATCGGACCTTATTCATTGATTACGCAGCAGCCTCTTGGTGGTAAAGCGCAATTCGGTGGACAGCGTTTCGGGGAAATGGAGGTTTGGGCTCTTGAAGCATTCGGAGCATCCAATATCCTGAGAGAAATCCTTACCGTAAAATCGGATGATGTGATTGGTAGAGCGAAAACGTATGAAGCTATCGCGAAAGGAGAAGCAATGCCTGAACCGGGTATTCCTGAATCTTTCAACGTATTGCTTCACGAGCTGCAGGGTCTTGGACTTGATGTAAGATTGGAAGAGTAATTAAAGATTTAATTATTAAAAAATTAAAACATTAATTAACTCAAAATTTTAAGAGCGAAAGTATTTTTTTAAATCTTTCAATCTTTATAATCTTTTAATCAAAATTAAAATGTCAAATAAAAATAAATCAAGCAGATTTAATAAAATCACCATCGGTTTGGCTTCACCGGAATCCATTCTTCAGGAATCCAGAGGAGAAGTTTTAAAGCCGGAAACTATTAATTATCGGACACACAAGCCGGAAAGAGACGGATTGTTCTGCGAGAAAATCTTCGGTCCTGTAAAGGATTACGAATGTGCCTGCGGAAAATACAAAAGAATCCGTTACAAAGGGATTGTGTGTGACCGTTGTGGTGTGGAAGTTACGGAGAAAAAAGTACGTAGAGAGAGAATCGGGCATATCAACTTGGTAGTTCCGGTTGCACATATCTGGTATTTCCGTTCTTTGCCGAACAAAATCGGTTATCTTTTGGGATTGCCTTCCAAAAAGCTGGATATGATTATCTATTACGAAAGATATGTCGTAATTCAGCAAGGTATTGCTAAAAAAGCCGACGGTTCCGATTTCGAAGAAATGGAATTTTTAACGGAAGAAGAATATCTCGATATTCTCGATACGCTTCCTGCGGAAAACCAGTATCTTGACGATTCCGACCCGAATAAATTCATCGCGAAAATGGGTGCGGAAGCCGTTGAGGAGTTATTAAGAAGAATCGACCTTGATGCTTTGTCTTTCGATTTAAGACACAAAGCGCACAACGAAGGTTCGAAACAAAGAAGAACGGAAGCATTAAAAAGATTAAATGTTGTAGAAGCATTGAGAGGTGCGAACACAAGAATGATCAACCGTCCGGAATGGATGATTATGCGTGTTCTTCCTGTGATTCCGCCGGAATTGAGACCTTTGGTTCCATTGGACGGAGGACGTTTCGCAACTTCCGATCTGAATGACCTTTACAGAAGAGTGATTATCAGAAACAACCGTCTGAAAAGATTATTGGAAATCAAAGCTCCGGAAGTAATTTTAAGAAACGAAAAAAGAATGTTGCAGGAATCTGTGGATTCATTATTCGATAATACAAGAAAGTCTTCAGCAGTAAAATCTGAATCAAACAGACCATTGAAATCTCTTTCCGATTCATTGAAAGGTAAGCAAGGGCGTTTCCGTCAGAACCTATTGGGAAAAAGGGTGGATTATTCTGCACGTTCCGTAATTGTTGTAGGACCAAACTTACAGCTTCACGAATGCGGTATCCCGAAAGATATGGCAGCGGAACTGTACAAACCGTTCATCATCAGAAAACTGATTGAAAGAGGAATCGTAAAAACCGTAAAATCTGCCAAAAGAATCATCGACAGAAAAGAACCTGTTGTGTATGATATCCTTGAAAATGTAATGAAAGGACATCCGGTTCTTCTGAACAGAGCACCTACTTTGCACAGATTGGGAATTCAGGCATTCCAGCCGAAAATGATTGAAGGAAAAGCAATTCAGCTGCATCCATTGGTAACGACGGCTTTCAACGCCGATTTCGACGGTGACCAAATGGCGGTTCACTTGCCTTTAGGTCCTGAAGCGATTCTGGAAGCTCAGTTATTGATGCTCGGTTCTCAGAATATTTTGAACCCGGCAAATGGTTCTCCGATTACCGTTCCTTCTCAGGATATGGTTTTGGGTCTTTATTTTATGACCAAAGAAGCGCATTCTACGGAAGATTACAAAGTAAAAGGAGAAGGTCTTGCTTTCTATTCACCGGAAGAAGCAGAAATCGCTTATGCGGAAGGAAAAGTTTCCCTCAGTGCAAAAGTAAGATGTAAGCTTCCCGTGAAAAACGAAAACGGAGAAATCGAAACCAAACTTATCGAAACAACGGTTGGTAGAATTTTATTCAACCAGATTGTTCCGAAAGAAGTAGGATATATCAATGAGCTTTTAACTAAGAAATCATTAAGAAACGTGATCGGTAGAATTCTGGCAGAAACGGATTTCCCTACAACAGTGAAGTTTTTGGATGATATGAAAAACCTTGGATATGCAAACGCATTCAAAGGCGGACTTTCATTCTCACTGGGAGATATCGTGATTCCGGAAGAGAAAAAGCAGATGATTGGCAAAGCAGTGGAAACTGTGGATGAGATCAAAGCCAACTATAATATGGGATTGATTACCGATACGGAAAGATACAACCAGGTAATCGACGTTTGGACAAATACCAATGCCGGACTTACCGAAATGATTATGAGCAGAATGAAAACCGACCAGGGCGGATTCAACTCTGTTTATATGATGCTGGATTCCGGAGCGAGGGGTTCTAAAGAGCAGATTCGTCAGCTTTCCGGAATGAGAGGTTTGATGGCAAAACCGCAAAAAGCAGGTTCTGTCGGGGCAGAAATTATCGAAAACCCGATTGTAGCGAACTTTAAAGAAGGTCTTTCCATTTTGGAATACTTCATCTCAACTCACGGTGCTCGTAAAGGTCTTGCCGATACGGCTCTTAAAACTGCCGATGCAGGTTACTTAACGAGAAGATTGGTAGATGTTGCTCAGGATGTAATCATTACCGAAGACGATTGTGGAACATTGAGAGGAACTGAAGTTTCCGCATTGAAGAAAAACGACGAGATCGTTGAAAAAATATCTGAAAGAATTTTAGGTAGAGTTTCACTTCACGATGTTTACGATCCGGAATCCGATGAAATTCTTGTGGAAGCAGATCAATTGATTGATGAAGCTTTAGCAAAAGTAATCGAAAATGCAGGAATCGAAACCGTGGAAGTTCGTTCTCCGTTAACTTGTGAAGCGAAAAAAGGAATCTGTGCGAAATGTTACGGACGTAACCTCGCGACAGGAAAACCGATTCATATGGGAGAAGCAGTAGGAGTTATCGCAGCGCAATCCATCGGTGAACCGGGAACTCAGTTGACGCTGAGAACTTTCCACCAGGGTGGTACTGCCGGAAACGTTTCCGAAAATCCTTCTATCGTAGCAAGAAGAGACGGTATCGTTGAAATGGACGAAGTAAGAACCATTACTTCCGAAGACGAGAACGGAAACAAAGCAGAAGTCGTGGTTTCACGTTCTACGGAATTCCGTTTGGTTGCCGACAATGAAGCCAAAACTCCGCTGATGGTGGCAAACGTTCCTTATGGTGCAATCTTGTCTGTAAAACCGGGCGATAAAGTGAAAAAAGGTGATTTGATCTGTAGATGGGATCCTTATAACGCCGTTATCATCGCCGAAACTGCCGGAAAAGTAGAATACGAAGATATTATTCAGGGAGTTTCTTTCCAATTGGAAATTGATGAACAAACCGGTTTCGAGGAAAAAGTAATTTCTGAATCCAGAAACAAAAAAGCCGTTCCTACTTTGAAAGTAGTAGATTCCAAAGGTGTTGAGCAGAAAAGCTACAACCTTCCTGTCGGAGCTCACTTGATGGTAAATGACGGTGAAAAGATCAAAGCCGGAAAAGTAATGATCAAAATTCCGAGAAAATCTGCGAAAGCAGGGGATATTACCGGTGGTCTTCCGAGAGTTACCGAATTATTCGAAGCGAGAAATCCTTCTAATCCTGCGGTAGTTACAGAAATCGACGGAGTTGTTTCTTACGGAAAAATCAAGAGAGGTAACCGAGAGCTGATCGTGGAAACCAAAACCGGAGAAAGAAAAGTGTATCTGGTAAAGCTTTCCAATCAGATCCTGGTTCAGGAAAATGACTTCGTAAGAGCAGGAGCACCGCTTTCCGATGGTTCCATTACTCCGGATGATATCCTGAAGATCAAAGGACCGACTGCCGTTCAGGAATATCTGGTGAATGAAATTCAGGAAGTATATCGTTTACAGGGTGTAAAAATCGACGACAAACATTTCGAAATTATCGTTCGTCAGATGATGACCAAAGTAGAGATTGTGGACGGTGGCGATACTCAGTTTCTTGAAGGAGCTTTGGAGCACAAATACGATTTCCTGGAAGAAAACAACCGTATTTTCGGAATGAAAGTCGTTGTAGAAGCCGGAGATTCCAAAGAATTCAAACCGGGACAGATGATTACGGCAAGAGAGCTTCGTGATGAAAACTCCAAGCTGAAACGTGAAGATCAGAAACTGGTAGAAGTTCGTGAAGCGCTTCCTGCAACAGCAACTCCTGTATTGCAGGGAATTACGAGAGCGGCACTTCAAACCAAATCCTTTATGTCTGCAGCATCGTTCCAGGAAACTACAAAAGTTCTGAACGAGGCAGCTGTAGCAGGAAAAGTGGATGACCTGAACGGTCTTAAGGAAAATGTAATCGTAGGACACAGAATTCCTGCGGGAACCGGACTGAAAGAATATCAGAACGTCATCGTAGGTTCTAAAAAGGAATTTGAAGACCTTAACTAATATTAACTATTTGAAATTTGAGATTTGAAATTAATTTAATATTTTCACAATCTCAAATTTCAAATTTTAAATCTCAAATAAATAAAATTAAAATGGACAACAACCAAAATCCTCAGGAAGGAAACATCAACATTGAACTGAATGAAGTAATAGCAGCCGGAGTTTACGCAAACCTTGCATTGGTAAATCATTCTCCGTCGGAATTCGTATTGGATTTTATCCAGATGATGCCGGGAGTTCAGCAGGCTAAAGTAAGAAGCAGAGTAATTTTGGCTCCTCTTCACGCTAAAAGAGTATTGGCTGCGCTTCAGCAAAACATCGCTAATTACGAGCAGCAGTTCGGAGAAATTAAAGAAGTTGAACCTTTCGTATTGGGACAAAACAACGTACAGGCTTAAGATTTTTCTTTAAGATATAAAATCCTGATTCCGCAAAGAATCAGGATTTTTTTATTGATGAGATTTAATAATTTTACTCAAAAACTCTTTACCAACCCGATTCCCAAACTTTTATCCTGATAAAAAGGCATTACTATCGTTGTTGAATTTTGATTTTTTCCGGTCAGCAATTTGTTGATTTTCGGATAAAGCCAATATGCCAGTTCCGTCGAAAAAATCCCGAAACCTGCTCCTGCAAACACATCGCCGAACCAGTGTTTATCATTCAGCATTCTGTAAACACCCGTGAAAACCGCGAAAGAATATCCGGAAATACTCAGCCAGAAATTCACATCCTGATATTCCCGAAACATAAACTGTGCGGAAGCAAACGCTATCGCCGTATGTCCGGACGGAAACGAAAGATGGTTGGAAGCATCGGGACGCTCTTCTTTTACAATATGTTTCAGCGGAAGAACAAATGCGGAACTAATCAGCATAGAAGTTCCGTAAATGATGCCCCGCTCTTTGAAATTGTGTTTTCCTTCGATTCCAACGGCATTCAGTCCGTAAACCAAAACGGCGGGAGCGAATTGGGAATAATTATCCAGTTTCGTGCGATACGGCTGATGTTCATTGATTTCGTCGCGGGTGGAAAAATTCAGTTGTTTCAGGGGTTTTATTTCCAGACTGGCAACTCCATATGAAACAAGGACGGCAGGAACAATCAGTTTTTTGTATTTGAACTGGTAAACTGTGCTGTCCTTTTTGTTTTCAATCTGAATCGTGTCCTGCGCGATTGCGTTCTGAAAGTAAGTGAGGAGCAGAAACAGTAGTAAAAAGAGATTTTTGTTTTTCATTTTTTAGATGTTTTATTTTTGATGAAAGATGAAAGTTAGGAATTGGAAGAAAGTTTTAGGATTTCAAATTTGGAAAGCAAAGATTTCAAACCTCAACTTTCACTCCTCAAAACTTATAACTATATCCCAATCGTATCACTTGTGTTTCGTAGTAATCATCGCTTGTATAATAAAATCCGATTCCTTGAATTTGTTTTTTGATAACCATTGTATTCAGCAAATCGGTGGCATTGAAGAAAATTTCGCCTTTGCCGTTCTGAACGGATTTTTTCACACCTGCATCTACTGAAAATCTGGATAGTATTTTTCCCTGCGGAATGATGTCCGGTGCTAAATAAACCGCCGTTAATTGTGCATCCCAACCGTCGGAAAAGCGGAATGTATTGTTCAGTTTTACGTTTCCGGAAATTGCGGTTTGTTTGTCGGCAGAAAAGATATTTGGCTGAGGATATAAATTTTCCACTGTGAAAGCGTCAATCTGGTTTCTGTAAATATTTCCGTTGATATTAAAGGAATAAACATTGGAAACTTTCTGGTTCAGAATGGCTTCCAAACCTGTGTTATAACTTCTTCCGGCATTTTGGAATATTGCATAAATTAAATTACTTCCCGGAACAATGCTGGAAATTCTCGTAATCGTTCCGTTTGAAAAACGATGATACAGAGCGGAATAAAAATACCCTTTGCTCCAGCTGTTTTTATAGCCCAATTCAATGGAATTGGTAAACTGCGGACGAAGAGCGGGATTTCCGACTTTGATAATTTCCGCATCGTCGTATTTCGGGAAAATACGGATATCGACTTCGTTTGGTCTGTCCACTCTGCGGTTGTAGAAAACCGAAAATTTATTGTTATCATTCAGTTTGTAAGCCAGCCTGAAATTCGGGAAAGGCTGTGTATAATGGTATCCGTCGCTTTTATAGGTGGGATGATTCGGGTTTACATCGTATTGGATTTTCACATATTCCAATCGCAGACCTAATTCCGCTTCCCATTTTTCGTTTTCAAAAACGTAGTTTCCGTACAAGGCGGGAATCAATTCTTTATAATTTGCCCAACCTCCTGCATCTGCATCCAGAACGGAATTTGTTCCAGCACGGAAATCCATATTGGTCGGAATAGTTCTGTTTCGCAGTTTGATACCCGTTTCAAGACGACCGTTTTTTAAAGGTTTGATATAATCTACATTAAAATCATACACCTGCTCGTCCGACAATAATTTAAAAGCATCCGTTCCTGTTGATGCAGGTAAAAAATTATCATAAAAATATTTTTCGTCTTCTCTGTGGAATGTATAATTGAAACCTGCATTCAGCAAATGTCCTGCTTCTTTGAATTTATGCTGATAATTTGCAGTTCCCATAATCGTTATTTTCAGTTCATCTTCCAGAAACTGCCAAAGACGCAATCTCTGCGATAAATCTCCGTTGAAAAAAGGCTGGTCGCCTTTGTCAATAATTTTTTCACTTCCGAACATTCCCGAAATAGTCAATGTATTCTGCTCGTCGATATTCCAGTCTACACCTGCTTTTGTAGTCAGGAAATTCGTGTTTCGGTTTCTTTTCAGTTGGGAATTGATAACCGTTCCGTCGTCGTAATTTCTTGTAACAAATTCGTTTTTATTAAGTGTTTCGGTATAAAGATTATCGGCTTGTAAAAAGATATTGACCTTATCTTTCCGGTAATTTAATGAAACCGAAGGATTAATTTTCGGCGTAAAAGTATATTGCTCACGAATGGTCGGAAGATTTTCTTTCCGTATCCAAAGCGAACCTGTCCCGTAAGTAAAACCGACTTTCCCGTTAAAGCCGTTCTTTTTTTCTTTCTTCATAATGATATTGATGATTCCGGCATTTCCGTTGGCATCGTATTTTGAGGACGGATTGTTGATGATTTCGATTTTATCAATGGCGGAAGCGGGAATATTGTCCAGACCTTTCTGGCTTCCGAAACCCGTTAAAGCGGTTTGTTTTCCGTCAATCAGAACGGTTACTTTGTCGTTTCCGCGAAGTTGCACTTTTCCGTCCTGAACGGTTACACCCGGCAAATTCTGCATACTCTGCAAAACAGAACCTCCGCTTTGGCTGACATTATCGGAAACGGAATAAACTTTTTTATCTAATTTTTTGTCGATACCGCTGGTTTTTCCTTGGAGAACGACTTCTTCGATTGCTTTTGTTTTTTCTTCTGTTTCCTGTGCAAAAGAAACTGCAAAAGATAAAAGCGTAGTGCTTAATAATAACTTTTTAATAAACTGCATAAAACCTGATTTTTATGATCAGGTGCAAAGTTGAGGGACGATTTGGAAGAAAATTTGAAGAAAGAATCTGTATCGTTTTTATTATAGAAATAAAAAATCAGCTTCTAAAAATAGAAGCCGATTTATTTTAATCTTCAGTCTCTTTTAAAAACTTGCCCGAACTATCGAAAATCAAATCTTTTCCGTTTACTTCGGCTTCGTAGGTAACTACGCCTTTCGCATCGGTTATTTTTGCGGATTCTTTAATCTTGTTTTTCGGATAATGTTTCGCGACATATTCTTTCACAGAAGCCGGAAGTGCATTTTCGGCAATACCTGTTTCCGCTTCCAGAATATTTCCCGAAGCATTCAGCAATACGGAATACTCCGTTGAGTTTTGTTTAAATCCCGCTTCGTAATTTCCTTTTTCCTTTTCCCATTTTATCTCTTTAACATTGGGATAATTTTTCTTCAAAGCCGATTTTACGGCTGCCGGAACTTCTTTTTCCTGAATTTTTTGTGCATTGGCGAATGAGAATACTGCTACAGCTGCCAATAGAACTGCTGATTTTTTCATTGCTTTATTTTTTAAATTGATAGGGTAAAGTTGAGACAGGATTTGGAAGAAATTTAGAAGAAGAGAGTAATGATGAAATGTTATTTCTGAAAAATAGCATCTAATTGATAATCATAGTTTTACAATGAAAAAATGTTGATTATTTTCAAATTTATAATCAATCTTCCACCCGTTATTATTGCAGATTTCCTTTACAATCGCCAGTCCTAAACCACTTCCCATACTTTCGGGCGACATTTTTTTGAAACGATTAAAGAGAATTGTTTTATCAAGTGCATTGTTGCCAAAATTTAAAATTATCAATTCTTTTTCTAATAATTTTATTGAAACAACACTGTTATTTTTTGAGTACCGAACGGAATTTAACAAAAGATTGTTGATTAAAATTTCGGTTAATGCTTTGTTGGACGTTATTTTTTGCTCATTAATAATTTCTAAATTGATTTCAATATCTTTATCAGAAACAAAAATTTCTAATTCATCAATGGAATTTTTAATGACTTCTGAAAGATAAAATTCCTGCACCTCCTCAAACTGACGGTTTTCAATCTTGGCGAGAAGCAAAAGATTTTTGTTGATGCGCGAACTTCTCGTCAAAGTGCGGTTCATTTCTTCGGCGATGTGGTATTGTTTTTCCGTTAAATCATCGCTTTGCAACAGAATATCGAGCTTGTTTTTCAGAATTGCGAGCGGCGTTTGCAGTTCGTGGGAAGCGTTTTCGGTAAATTCTTTCTGCGTTTTGTAAGCCGCAATGCTGTGTTGAAGCAATTTATCCAGAGTGGAATTCAATTCAGCAAATTCTGTGGTATCCGTTTCCTGAAATTTAATGGATTTCCCGCTGTTCAGCTGAAATGATTTCAATTTCTGTAAAGTATCCTGAAAAGGCTTCCACAATTTTTTGGAAAGCCTCCTGTTCAAAATCCAGAAACCAATGACCAGAATCAGGAAAAACACCAGCGTAACCATTGCAATATACGCGACGGTTTCTTCCGTTTCTTCCACATTGGTTTCTATGGTCAGTATATAATTTTGATTGTTGATTTTGATATTGGTTTTCAAACCCCGAAAACGGTCGATAATTTCTTTTTGGGAATAAGGGTTTTGCCGCCTGATCGTATATTTGCTGCTTTCGGGCAAAGGCCGTTCTGCGTGTTCTATTTTACTTACCGGCTGTATCTCGTTCCAGAATTTGATATTTTCGGCTAACTTTTCATCGCTGATATTCTGCTCGTTAAATTCATTTTCTATTCTCTCGGCGATAAGTGTATTGTTTTCGTCCAGTTCTTTCAGCCAAATCCAGTCCACCAAAAGAAAATACGACGGAATGCTCAACGCAAAAACAACAGATGCAAAGACTGTAAGCTGCTTGAGCGATTTTTGTAATAAATTTTTCATTCTATCCATTTGTAACCGGTTCCGTAAACTGTTTTTAAATAGCTATTGCAATTGGCATCATTTAGCTTTTTTTTGAGATTTTTAACGTGGGCATACATAAAATCGTGATTATCCAGCATATCTGCAAAATCTCCCGAAAGATGCTCTGCCAGATTGCTTTTGGAAAGCACACGGTTTTTGTTTCCGATAAAATAAATCAGCAAATCGAATTCCTTTTTGGTAAGAGCAACCGATGTTCCGTTTACCGAAACCGCTTTTGCCAAAAGATCTATTTCCAGTTCGTTCTGGCGGATTATATTTGAATTATTGAATTGTTTTCTGCGGATAATAGAATAAATGCGAGCCGTAAGTTCGGAGAGATGAAACGGTTTTGTAAGGTAATCATCCGCACCGATTTGCAAGCCTTTTATCTTATCATCCAAAGAATTTTTTGCCGAAATAATAATCACGCCGTCCTGTTTGTTTTCTTTTTTTAATTCTTCCAATATTTTCAGTCCGTTTCCGTCCGGAAGCGTGATGTCCAGCAAAATACAGTCATAGTTGAACATTTCCGTTTTGTCCATTGCTTCGGAAAAAGTGGAAGCCGTTTCGCAGAGATAGTGTTCTCCCGAAAGGTATTCCACAATGCTTTTGGCAAGTTCTTTTTCGTCTTCTATGATAAGGATTTTCATTTTTCCGATGCTTTTTTTTGCAAATTTAAAGTTCAATTTAGAAGAAATTTAAAATATCCGGAATTTTTTACTTTTAGAGAATTTTATTACCGTTTCACAATCGCAATCTTCTCCAGAATCAGATTGGTTTTTTCGGAAGAAACAGGCACGGAAATTCCGTTTTTCAGGTTCAGCCAGCCGTTGTCGGATTTGCTGTAGGAAACGGCAAAATCAAAATTGACGAGATAGGATTTGTGAATCCTCAGAAAACGCTTGTGGCTCTGCAGAATATCTTCAAAATTTTTCAAAGTCCGGCTTACCAGATGCTTCGTGCCGTCTGTCAAAAACACTTCGGAATATGGTCCGTCTCCTTTGATATAAAGAATTTCCGAAATGTTCAGAAGAATCAGATTTTTTTCGGACGGAATTGCGATTTTTTCGGGAATTTCTTTTTGAATGTTTTCCGACAAAATGCTGAACTGCTCTCTTTTTTGGCGTTTCAGTTTAGCAACCGCATTCACCAATTCTTCCGGAATAATCGGTTTCAAAAGATAATCCAATGCTGAAAGTTTAAATGCCTGAACCGCAAATTCGTTATAAGCAGTGGTAAAAATAATCGCAAAATTCACTTCCTTTTCATCAAAAAAATCCAGAAGCTCCAAACCGGAATGTCCCGGCATTTCGATGTCGAGAAAAACCACATCAGGTTTGTACTTGATAATGGCTTTCACGCCTTCCGGAAGATTTTCGCAGTCGGCAAGGATTTCCACTTCGGGGCAATATTCTTCCAAAAGCAGCGAAAGCGAAACTCTCGCCTGTTTTTCGTCGTCTATAATTATTGATTTCATACTATTTTTTAATACAAATTGCACGAATGATACGAATTACACAAATTTCCACAAATTAAATTCGAGTAATTCGTGAAAATTAGTATCATTCGAAAGGAATTTCAATAATAACCGCAGTTCCCGTAGATTGTTCCGCAGGATTTAGTTTATCAATATATTCCAATGTAATTTTATTTTTTTTGTTACTATTCAGAATATCAATACGTTTTTGCAGAGCATCAGTAGCAAAAGATTTGTGCGTTCTGGTTTTGATGAGGTTCAGTTCACCGCTTTTTTTGCGTCCGATTCCGTTGTCATCAATTTTTATCAGGATAAAATCTGCCTCTTTTTCAAAAGAAATCGTGAGTTTTTTCTCGCCTTTTTTGTGAAGCAGTCCGTGTTTTATGGCATTTTCCACATAAGGTTGCAGAAGCATTGACGGGATTTTCGGATTTTCGTTTTCGAGCATTTCATCGCATAAAATATGGTATTCAAAATCATTGCTGAAACGGACTTTTTCTATTTCGAGATAAAGCGCTAAAGTTTTAATTTCTTCGGAAATCGAGAGGTCTTCTTTTTCGGTCATATCCAGAATCGTTCTCGTGAGAAGTGAAAATTTCGACAGATAACTGACTGCCATTTTCTTTTCGTTCGATAAGATAAATGCCTGAATCGTATTGAGAGCATTGTAGAAAAAATGCGGATTCATCTGCGATTTAATGGCTTTCAGTTTAGATTCGTTCAGGTTTTTTTCCAGCTCCATTTTTTCGAGAACCATTTGATTTTGCTTTCTGATTTTTCTGATTCTCATTCTGAAAAACAGATAAACCAAAAGAAGAAAAATCAAAATTACAGGAATAATAAACCAGATTTGAAGCCAGAACGGTTTTGCAATCGAAAACGGAATGCTTTGAATTTCAGATAATTGGTCTTCGGTTTTTGTTTTAAAATCAATCGTGTAATCGCCGAACGAAAGGGAATTTAACACCAATTCCCGATTGTCTTTTTCCAGATTCTGCCAGTTTTTTCCGTTGATTCGGTACAAAATTTCCGTTTTTTGAGTCGGAACAAAAGACAGCACGGAAAACGAAATTCTGATGTTATTTTCGTTGCTGTTCAGGTTTTTCAGCTGTTTGAGAGAAACCGTTTTTTCGTTTGCCGAAATCTGATTGATGATGAATTTCGGAATCGTAACCGGATTGGATTTTGTTTTGTCGAAAATCAAAAGACCTTTTGAAGTGGCGAAAATATTTTTCCCATCGAAAACTGCAATATCACTGATGTCAAAATCATTGGAATACAAAGTTTTTCGGAAAGAATTGTTTTTTAAATCGTATTCAAACAATGTTTTTTCGCCGAAAAGATACAGCGTGTTTCCGATGATTTTCAGTTTTGAAACGTGCTCCATTCGGATATTTTCGGGCATTTGAAAATCGGAAATCCCGTTGCTTTTTGAAATTCTGTAAATCGTTCCGTTGGTGGAAAGCGCGAAAATTTTATCATTGTAAGAAATTAATTTTGAAATGTATAAACGTTTTCCGTTCGATAAAATTTCAGATAAACTTTGTTTTGTTTTTGCGAACAATCCGACATTTGTAGCGTAATAAATGGTTTGATTATGAGCGTTGTAAGTTGTGGATTTCCCATTGGATTTTTCCAGAAAAGGAACTTCCGAAAAATTGGATTTTTCTTTTTTTGAATTTTGATAAACTTCGTCCCAATCGCTTTTCAGATTCTGATTAACAGGGAAAATTCCGTTCATTCCGCTTGCTGAAAAGCTGAGGTATTTTTCGTCGATTCTTTTGACTTCTTTTACTGCAAGTTGAATTTCAGAAAGTTTTTTCGTTCTGAGATTCAGGATTTTAAAAAGCGATGACGTGAAATATACCGTTTCGGAATTTTCGTCTGCAAACAACTGACTCACAAAATGATTGTTGTTTCCCGAGTAGATTTTTTTAGGTTCAGTATTGTTCTTTGAAAGTTGGTACAATTCGTCTTTTTTGGCGGAAATAAGCAGATTTTCTTTGTAAATATCGAGCAGAATCGGTCGGGAATTCATCGCAATCATCTGCGAACCAAAATCTTCGACCAGAATTAATCCTTTGTTGAGCGTTGAAATCCAGAAATATCCCGAATTATCCCTGAAAATCGAGGAAATATTGAAACCTGAAAAGTAATGCCTGATTTCGTTTTTATCTTCGGAAAAGAAATTCCGGTAAATTCCGTTGGTGGAACAAATCCAGTTTTCACGGCTCGTAAAACTGTTGTTCTGGATATAATCCAATTCTTTTGCAAACGGTTTTTCGGTAAAAATTCCGTTTTTGAATAGGTAATATTTTTTTTGAAATTTAGAAATGATAATCAATCCGTCATTCGATTTCTGAATGATTGCGGAAGTGTAATTTTTCTTCAGGTTTTCGGGAATCTGGTATTTTTTCGCTGATTTCGTTCCCTGAAATTCGTAGAAAAAATCGGCAAGAACATAAAATTTTTCGTCATCGGAAAAAGTGAAAAAAATATTTTCTCCCTCTATTTTGTGGGAAGCAACAGGCTTCAGCGATTTCAAATCGTAAATCAGGATTTTGTTTTTCTGAATGAGATACAGCAGATTTCCGATGATTCCGTATTTGTAATATCCGATGGTTTCGGGCTGATTGAGCGGAAGTAATTTCCCGTTTTCCACATAATACAGAAAGCCGTCGAAATTGCAGTACCAAATCCTCCCGAATTGGTCCTCCGAAATCGTAGAACCCGCAACAGAAGATTGTTCCTGCGAAGAATAGGACGTGAATTTCGAGCCGTCGTATTTTGAAATTCCTTTGCTCGTTGCAAACCACATAAAACCTTTGCTGTCCTGAAAAATATCGTAAACCGAGTTGGACGGCAATCCGGAAGTTTTGTCAATCGTGTGGTAATACGGATTCTGCCCAAAGCAAAATGGGAACAGCAGAAACAGGATTATGCGGAAAAGCGGTTTCAAATATTTTGGTTTTGTTTCTTTCAGATTTGGTTTCAATCAACTTTGTGTTCTTGCTTCTCGCTGATTTAGCAGATGACGCAGATTTTTTTCAATATTCATAATCTGTGCAATCTGCGAGAAGTTATTGCAAAAAGTTCTCGATACGGAATTTTTTCCGCTTTGCTTTAAAAATCCCTACTCGAACTGACGAAATAGGGTTTTAACAATTTTTGTAAAAGTATTTATTTTCTGGCAAACTCAAATATCAATTTGGTCATTCCTCTTCCCATAGAAAGGGTAACTTTTTTATCTGCTACTACCACATTTGTTGTGTTAAATTCTTCAATTTCTTCTTTCTCAAAAATAATTATGAATCTATTTTCATCTGCGGTGTAAGTTCCTTTTTCTGTCTTTCCGTTTTTTAATTTCACTTCAAAAACGCCATCTTTTTTAAAATCCCAAAGACTTTTTTCTAAGTATTGATATTTCACTTTGTTGTCTTCCATTTGTTTCACGGCAAAATCTGTGTCCATAAACTCAGTGGTTACATTAGGACTCATTGTCCATTTTCCCAATATTTCTTTATTGAGTTGTGCAGAAAACAAATTAACCGAAAGAAGATAAATAAAAATTAAAATCTGTTTCATAAGGATTGTTTGAAATTGTTGAAGCCAAAAGTAGAAATAAGTTTTCTGTTTTTTATGAGCAAGTTAACCAAACCCTACTTTGAGTTATCGAAACAGGTTTTTTTAGAAATTATTTTTTAAACATCAGTATAAATTATAATCGGATTTACCAAAAAACTTCAAAATCCCGACTTTCAATAACTGAAAACCCACTTTCGTTAACTGAGCCGGTTCTTGCTTTATAAATAAGAATAGTTTTGGGGCATAATTCTAAAATTTTTATATGAAAACAAAGTTATTTTATTTAGTGTTTTTGATTGGTTCGTTTACAGCCAATGCACAAAGTCTATTGACGGAATACACTTTCGACAACACTTAAGCAATGCAAGCGGAAACACACCGTTCACAAGCGTAGGAACATCATTTACAACCGACCGAAACGGAAATGCAAACAGTGCAATGGCAATTATTTCCAATGCTACGTCAGAGGCAAATATTGCGTCTTTGCCGACAGGAAACAACGCAAGAACTGTTGCTCTTTGGTTTAAAAGGACAGGTACAGGAAATTCGGCTGTTTTTTATTACGGAGCCCAACCTGATTATCAGTTGTTCGGATTATTCGTTATGACAAATGGAAATCTTGCTTTTCTTGCAGGAGGTATCGGAGATGAAATATCACTAAACAATGCAGAAATAGTTGTGGGTACTTGGTATCATTTGGCAGTAACTTATGACGGAGCTTTGGTAAAAATTTATATCAACGGAAATTTAACCAATACTTTTTCAAAAAGTCTTAATACAGTAAACACTACATTCAAATTGGGGAATGCTGAAGGAGGATATGATGATTTGAAAATATACAATTATGCTTTATCCAATTCGGAAATTCAGCAGTTGTATAATGTTAACCCTGAAATCATTGCAGAATATAATTTTAATAATACCTACAATAATGTAAACGGAAATACACCTTTTGCAAGTAATTCGGGAACATCATTTACAACCGACCGACACGGAAATGCAAATTCTGCCATTAACATCAATCTTACGGGAACGTATGCTACAATTGCGAATCTTCCCCTTGGAAACAGCAAAAGAACTATTGCTTTTTGGGCAAAAGCAAATGTATTGTACAATGATTACAATATGACTTTTTCTTACGGAGATTCTAGTACGAGTAAGGCACAAGGAGGTTCGTTTAACAGCAGCAGAGTAGAATATTTCGGTTATTTGAATAACTTTTATGCAGAAGAAACACATACTGCCAATACTTGGTATCACTTTGTTTATACCTATGACGGAACAACCGCTAAAATATACAGAAATGGTGTTTTAGCAGGGCAGGCTGATAAAACTTGGAACACAACAAGCAGTAACAACCGATTCAGATTAGGTATAGGAGTAGGAGGTGAAAATAACTTCAACGGAGCAATAGACGATTTGAAAATCTATAATTATGACCTTTCCAATACTGAAGTTGCTAATCTTTACAATATGGAAAATTTAGCAGTAACTGATTTTTCAAAAACTCAAAATGCAGAAGTTTATCCGAATCCTGTAAAAGATATTTTGAACATTAAAACTTCGGGAACTGTAAAATCTGTAGAAATTTTCAATACTTCCGGAGCGAAAGTGAAAGAGGGAAAATCAGCAGTAATTGATATGAAACAACTTTCGGCAGGAATATATATGGTAAAAATCACCGATTCCGAAGGAAAAGCGATAACTAAAAAAGTAATTAAAAACTAAAATTTTAAAACAATGAAAAAACTTCAGACATTAGCAGAAAACGTATGCAGAGCAACGCTTTTAGCAGGATTGGTATGTGCAGCTACAATGACTTTTGCACAGGATTTAACCAAATTTACAGACAGAAAAGGAAAAGTAGGATTCAACGAAGGAAAGAAAACAGTAATTGAAGCTAAATATGACGATGCAACTGATTTCAAACAAGAATCTCAACTTGCAGGTGCAATGATGAACGGAAAATGGGGAGTGATTGACAAAACCGGAAAAGAAGTAATTCCTTTTCAGTATGATGAAATCGGCAGTCACGCACAAGGACTCGTATCTGTAAAAAAAGATGGTAAATGGGGACGTTTTGACAAGACAGGGAAAGAAATCATACCTGTAAAATATAAGGTATTGCGCCCGATGCAACCCGATGGAAGCAAACTCATCGTCAATGAAGACAACAAATGGGGACTTATTGATTTGCAAGGCAGAGAAATAATCCCGGCAAAATATGACCAATTAATGCAAACAGCTATAAATCCCGGCAAATTCAATGGAACATTAGCAGGTGAATCTTATGAACTATCAGAAACCGGAGAATTATTAGGAGGAGGTACTTCTGCCAATAATACAAGCAGCAGTTCGTCTTCAAGTTCTTCTTCAATCAGTTCTTCTGCCAAAAAAGATGAATGTACCTACAAATGTCAAGCGTGTAATAAGGTGGTACAATACAAGTGTCACGCAAAACCCGGAGATGACTGTCCTGTTCTTACTCAAAAAGCCGCAAAAAGCGGCGGCGGAAGAAAAGGACACAGCTGGGTAAAACAATAACATTTCAACGGAAAGAAAAAACTAATAACTTTTTCATATATTTAAAGGAGGACTCAATTTTTGAGTTCTCTTTTTTTTGTGAAACATTTTACCGGCATCATTCAATTTATCTTTAGTAAATTCGCCTTTTAAAAATATACAGCCTCTTTTTATGAAAAACTTTATTGCAAAATATTATCCCGTTTTCATCAATATTTATACCGTTTGGATGTTGTATATGCTGTTTTTTGCATACAGCAGAGGATATTCAATTTATAATGATGTGTACGTTATAAGACCGTATCTTTTTCAGAGCATTGAAAATATATTTACTGCTTATTATAATTCCAAATGGAATATTATGAAAAATATCACTGGAAACATCGTATGCTTTATTCCGTACGGATTTTTGGGATTGCTTTACCCGAAACTGAAAAATTACGGATGGCTTTTTCTTACATTTTTTATCGGTATCAATTATGTGGAATTTTCACAGTATTTCTTTAACAGAGGCTATGCGGAACTGGACGATGTAATTCTGAATACTCTGGGAATGACAATTGGTTTTATTCTTTATAAAAGGATTTTCAAAATTTAATCCACCCTTAACAAAGAAATTCAAAATGCTTTTTACCTTTGTATTTTAAGATTAAATTAATGAAAAAATTATTTCTTCTGTATATTCTGCTATTTTCGGTTGCAGCATTTTCTCAGAAAAAAGAAGCAGATACGGTGCAAGTCGTTATTCCGAACCGTATGAATTCCACGGAAACGATGGCAAAACCTTATGTGATTATGATTTCCGCTGACGGTTTCCGATACGATTATGCAAAGAAATACAACGCTGAAAATATCCTGAAACTTTCCAAAAACGGAGTTTCAGCCAAAGCGATGTTCCCGAGTTTTCCCAGCATTACTTTTCCCAATCACTGGAGCTTGATCACCGGTTTGTATCCTGCTCATCACGGTTTAATCGATAATTATTTTTACGATTACACTCGGAAAGAATTCTATGCGATGAGCAAAGCCGAAAATGCGGAAGACGGAAGCTGGTACGGCGGAATTCCGTTGTGGAGTCTGGCGGAAAAACAGGGAATGGTTACCGCTTCGATGCAATGGGTAGGTTCTGCGAGCGATGCCGGAAAAATGCGCCCGACATATTACTATCATTATCACGAAAAATTTTCTCCCGAAGAAAAGATCAATAAAGTCGTGAACTGGCTGAAGCTTCCTGAAAACATCCGTCCGCATTTTATTTCACTGTATTTTCCGGAAGTGGATTCGGCAGGACATCATTTCGGTCCCGATTCCGAAGAAACGGAAAATGCGGTTCATCTGATTGATAACGCAATTGGAAATCTCGTGGAAAAAGTGAACCAGCTTGGTCTGAAAAACGTTAATTTCATTTTTGTTTCCGACCACGGAATGATCAAAGTGGATAAAGATCAGCCTCTGGAAATTCCTGAAATGCTTCTGAATAAAGATCGTTTCGATATTTTCAATGCGCAGACACTGCTTCGTGTGGTTGTAAAAAATCCGGATGAGGTGAAAACGGTGTATCAGGGATTAAGGAAAAATAAAACACCTGATTACGAAGTGATTCTTTCCAAAAGATTTCCAAAAAAACTGCATTTTGGTGAAAAAGACGACAAGTATAAACGGATCGGGCAAATTCTCCTCGTTCCGAAAGCACCGAAAATATTTTTAGAAAATGGGAAAAAAACTTCTGTCGGAAAGCACGGCTACAATCCGCGAACCACACCTGAAATGAAAGCAGTTTTTTATGCTTGGGGAGATGAATTTAAGCAAAATATGGAAATCGGGGAATTCTCAAATGTGAATGTATATCCTTTGGTTGCCGAAATTCTCGGACTGAAAATAAGCGAACCGATTGACGGAAATAGTAAAGTCCTGAAAAAAACATTGAAGTAGAAAATATCAAAAACTCGCTTTCACCTGCATACTTCCGATATGAATTGTCCGTTCTCCCGAATTTCTTCCCTCATAATTCACGTTCAGAATGATAAAAGAATTCAGAGCCTGCTGAATGTATAAGCTCCAAACCTGATTTTTCCCCGGTTTCAGTCCGTCGAGCATTTGGTTTCCGACAATCGAAAAACTTTCGCCCGTAAATTTGTTGTTGATGAATGAAAAATTTCCGCGGATCGAAGTTTTCTTATGTTCCCATTGCAAACTTCCCGTAAAATCAATGGCTTTGAGAAGTTCTTCTCCGTCCGTTCTTTTTTTCTGGCGGAAAGCGGAAGACAGTTCTGCCTGAATGGCGGTCGTAAATTTGTACGTCGCTTTCGGTTTGGTCTCAAAATTTTCCAGTTTGTAATCCCGTGATTTGAACATTTGCGAGGAATTTTGAATATTCTGAACGGAATTTTCCCAATCCACACGGAAATCTTTGTTAAACCAATACCCGAGATTCACGAAATGCGAAGTCTGCTCGCGTTCTTCGTTGCTGAAATTGGCATTGATGAGATTATCATTTGCGATAAAACGGTAATTGCCGTTCCAGCCCGATTTATCGGTAGAATTGAACTGTGCCGAAGCCAGAATATTCTGGTTTTTCAGAATCTGGTCTTCATTTTTTTCAAAAGGATTCAGCACAAAAACCTTTTCCTTTTTATAATAGGAATTTTGGGAATTCACAGAAAGATTGAAATTCCAGCGTTTCAGGAAATTGTTTTGCGAATTGAAAATTACGGACGGATTTACAAACAAAGCCAACGTCATTTTATTTTTATTGGACGGAACGTAATTTACCGTATTCGTATAAACCCTGATATATTGCGCCAAATCGGCATATTCCGCAACTTCAAATTCGTCTAACTGCTGAATTCCGTCGCCGTTATAATCCGTCCACTTGTAAACGCCTTGTCCGTCCGTTACTTTAATATACTGAAATTCCCGTTGCGCTTCCTGCCCGTTCCCAAGTTCGTAAAATGCCTGCAAACGCATTCCGTTTTTGAACAGCTGCTGATTATAAAGAATATTTCCGACCACAAAATCCTGATTGAGATTGGAAAGCAGATCCTGATTTTGGTAATAAAATTTCCGGTAATGAATTAAAGCGTTCAGCGTGGTTTTTTCGGTTTTGATGATCTGGCTTTCTGCCATAATTCCGAGAATGTGATTCATATTTTCCAGAGAATTGTTGCGGATAGAATCGTTATCACGGAAATATAATTTTGTTAAAAGTCTGGTTCTCGCAGAATCACCGATTTTTTTCTGAACGAAAATTTCTTTCCAGCTGAAACTCGCGGTATCGAATAATCCCGTTTCATTGTATTTTTTCAGGTTGTGTTCCATATTTCCGCCGATTCCCCAGCTTCCTTTTTTGCCGTTGAGTTCGGAAATAATTCCGCCCCGAATAAATTTCGTATCCAAAATCTCCGATTCCGAATTGAGGTAAGAAATATTTCCTTTTGTATCGAATTTTCCTGAGATCCACCCGAAATCCAAATCGTTTTTCAAACCTTTATACGAATCTTTTTCGTCTAAATAATTGAGCTTGTAATTTAAAAAAGACTGATTTTTCCATTGATTCAGAAAACTGAAAATAAAACGGTTCTGTAATTTCTGGTTGAATTCCTGAATCAGGTTGAAATCCCTCGCAAATTCCACATCATTGATCCTGTCCAGAATATGAAACTGCGAAGAAATCCTTTGATACTCGAATCCGGGAGTTCCTTTCCAGTTGTTTTTTCCAAAAGTTTTCGTTCCGAAAATCCGAGCTGCATATCCTGCATTCTGGTCGGAATCTTTGGAGGAAAACAGATTGACATCGTAATTGCTCAAAGAAAAATCCGCCCCGATTTTCCCCTCATTCAGAAGATATTCGGAATTAAAGGAAAAAATCTGCGTTTTCTGTGGCGAAGGAAGTTTGCGAACTGCTCTGTAATTCCCGAGATTCGTTCCGACATATTCGAAAACTCTTCCGTTGTTCGTGGTTTGTTTCAAAACATAATCTCCGAGATTCTCTCCGAAATAGGTGAACGAAACCTGATACAGAACCGCGCTTTCATCAGTAGAAAACTGGTAATAATCCGTGATTCCGTTGTTGAGTTTTTCATATAAAATTTTATTCACATCATATTCCGTCTGAACTCCGGAAGGTGCATACATCAGATCCGGATTGTTTCCTGCATTGGCGAGAATTTGCTCGTCTTCTTTGCTTAAATTCAGGGAAAGCGGAGCATTTTTATTGTCGTTTTCCATAAACCAGTTTATCCCAATCTTCAGTTTTTCCCTTTGATGCTGGATGTTTCCGGTAAAAAGATAGCGGGAATAATTCCGGTTGGTATAATTGTAGGAAACGGTGATAAAGTTTTGCGAAAAAATAGGGCGGAAGCTGGTAAAGGTAATTTCTCCGGTGTTGTAATTAATAATGTAATCTAAATTTTCGCCGCGTTTCATCAGAATTCCGTCGATAAAAACCTGTTCCGAACCGGAAATAATGGTGATGAACAATTCGCCGTTTTTTCCTGTTAAACGATACGGTCCCTGATTTCCTTCCGCTCCCTGAAATCGGATTCTGTGAAATTCGCTTCTCGCAACTCCTGCGGAAACATCCAGAAAAGTTTTGTTCTCTTTCCCGAATTGCGTCTGAAATTCCAGTCCCATACTTCGCCGCTGAAATCTTCCGAAATAGGTGGTTTCGTCATTCAAATCGAGATGTCCGGCTCGGATTATGGATTTTTCTTTGATGTTTAATTGAAGATAAATTTTATCAAATTCTTCCAGAGTCTGCGTATAACCATCCGCCTGAATCGGAAGATTGTGGTCGGAGATCGAAGCCAGAACCGAAACATCATTGGAAAGTTTTCCCGTGATCTGCAGATCCATCGAACTCTGAACGGAAGAACCCTGATTGTTGCCAAACGTAATTCCTCTTATAATAGAGCCTTTGGAATTGAGATCGCCGAGAATTTTGGAGCGGTCGTTTTTCACTAAAATTCCCTCATCGAGGATTTCCTTTTCTTTTATTTTGATAAAATCGAGCGTATCTTTCAGAAAAACATCTTTTTCCAGCCTTGCAGCAATCACGGAATCCTTTGCAGCCGTCAGAACAGAATCTTTTTGTAAAGAATCTTGCGGAATATTCGGGTTTTTCCACGTGAAAATCTGTGCGCTGAGCTGATTCAGCACCATCAGAAAAATAAACAGTGAAAGAAATTTTTTTGTCAAATTATTCTTTAAAATTCTCGGTAAAATAACGAAATTTCAATGGTTTTATTTGAAAATCCGGTTTTTTCTTCGCTTCGTATCGTTGTTTTTATCCCGTATTTTTCAAAAAAATAAAAATCTTTTTGGTGGTAACCCGATTTTATTTAATTTTGGCTGATACAATAAAACAGAAAAATGAATACACCATCAGAATTAAAGTACACCAAGGATCACGAATGGGTGAAGGTTGAAGGAAACGTAGCAACAGTGGGAATTACAGATTTTGCTCAGGGAGAATTGGGCGATATCGTTTTTGTGGATGTGGATACTGTGGACGACGATCTGGAAGCGGGCGAAGTTTTCGGAAGCGTGGAAGCGGTAAAAACAGTTTCCGATCTCTATCTCCCTGTTTCCGGAAAAATTACGGAATTTAATGAAGCGCTGGAAGATCAGCCCGAGCTTCTGAACACCGATCCTTACGGAGAAGGCTGGATTATCAAAGTTGAAATTAAAGACAGTTTCGATTTGTCCGAATTGCTTTCCGCAGAACAATATCAGGAAACACTTGGATAAAATATCAAAAATATTCAAAATAGTTTTGCCCATTTATTGGGCATTTCTTACTTATATGCTCCTGAAGCCGGGAATCGAAAACCGGGAATATTGGTTTATGTTTGATGGAATAGATAAGGTAGTGCATCTTTCCGTATTCGCATTTTTGGGCTTCAGCTTTATGGCTGCTTTCCCGAAAGTAAAGTTTCTCACTTATGTATATATAATATTGATCTACGCATTTCTTACCGAAATTTTGCAGGATGAAATGGGATGGGGAAGGTCTGCGGAATTTTTTGATGTGGTGGCGGATTTCTTTGGTTTTTTAATAGGTTATTTCGTTTATATGACAGTTAAAAGAGGATAGAATAAAATCCTTTGATTTTGTGGATAACTATTTTTTCGATGTAAGTTTCTTATAAACAATATTTTGTGAGATATTTTTTTCACATTCGCTGTACAGTACTGTATTTTATTTGTCTGATATAGATGTATCACCGTATCTTTGCACTCACCAAAAAATGGTAAGAGCAGAGAGTTATTGAAATTTTTATCACTGAAAATCAGAAAGATAAAAAATAATTGAAAGTTTTTAAATTAAACATTTGTATAATTAATTTAAAACTTCATACCTTTGCAATCCCGAAAGAAAAAGGGGAAGCGCAGGAGTATATGATTGACAGGAATTGGAAGGCGGTAGAGGAGATGCTAACATAAGAAATAGTATTGATCTCGAATGTCTGAAAAATATTTTAA